>Ga0307378_10005138_pt1 | contig 18348 bp, 13 predicted proteins | sample UN1MG_FD_202238 | JGI IMG/M metagenome (GOLD analysis project Ga0307378, IMG submission 202238) | Soil microbial communities from Risofladan, Vaasa, Finland - UN-1 | ecosystem: Environmental > Terrestrial > Soil > Coastal area > Acid sulfate soil | place: Finland: Risofladan, Vaasa | collected... | reverse complement strand
CATCGGCGCCTCCGGTAAGGTCGTCGATATCAAGCAATAACGAAGCGGCCCGAAAGGCGCCGGTCCTTCGGGGGGCGCCGGAAAACAAAACCCTCCCTGGCGGGAGGGTTTTTTGACCCCGGCGGGATTTGAACCCGCGTCGCCGCCGTGAAAGGGCGGTGTCCTGGGCCAGGCTAGACGACGGGGCCGGGGGACGACGGCGTTTATACCATAAAAACGTACGTTTGTAAAGGTTTACCGCTCCGTCCCGCGTCGGGGCGCGATTTCGCGACGAGACGGATTGACTTCGGGCCGCCGGCCGCGTATAATTACGGGAAACGACGTGCGGTTACGCGATGAAATAATCGTCTTATCGGTGCTGGCCTCGGCGGCGGCCGCTCTAGGCCAATCCGAGCCCGAGCGTTACGCCAGCCGCGAGTTCGGTATCTATTTCGACGTCCCGGCCGGTTGGACGCTCGACCGTAAGCCGACGGACGGCCTCGTGGCACTGAGCGATTCACTGGCCCTTTTGAAAATTACGGTCGCGGCGCAAATAATGCCGAAGAAAATCGACGTACGCGAATTCGCGGACCGGCTCGAGCGGGAGCGGGGGCTCGCGGCCAAGGGGGCGGCCGTTGCCGGCCTCGTCGGCGACGCGGCGTTCGCCGAGGCGAAACGCGACGTTTTGAAACCCTTCGCCTACGACGATACCGAAAGGGTCGATAAGGCCCGAGAGAAATACGAAAAGGCCGAAGCCCAAAGGCCGGTCGATTTGGCCGGCGACGAGCGCGGCGAACCGGGCGCGATACCCGACGAACGCCGGTTCTTGGCGGAGATGACCACCAGGCTTTACGAGGCCGAAGGCCGCTCCGTCACGCAATTAATATTTTACGTCATAGGCGGGGGCGTCGGTTATACCGTAACCGTCGCCGCGGCGCGGGACGATTTTTACGCCGCGCTGCCGCTGGGCCACGACGCCGTAGCCGCCATGAAACTCGATAAACTCTCCGGCGGGCGGTACGCCCTCCCCGACGCCAAGGCGGTGGCGGCCGCCAAAAGAGGGATTATAATGGGCAAAGTGCTGAGTAACGGCAGCGCCGTCGGCGGGGCCGCGGTAAATTTATACGCCGACGCCGCCTCCTACGCCAAAGGGGTGCCGTCGCACCGCGCCCGCTCGAACGGTTACGGCGAATATACGATAACGCACCTCGACGCCGGCCGTTATTACCTGCTGGAAGTCTACGGCGTATCCGACGAGGGTGAGCGCGTGCGTTCCGTACAACCGATAACCAATATCGACGTCGTCGAAGGGAGGATAGTCTTCGTAAATATCGAGGTTTCCCGAGTACAATAAAACCGAAACGGCGTTAAAACCCCTTGTACGGCCGGGCGTCTAATCAACGGTGAAGGTGATTGGCGCCCGGCCCGTGCTATGGGCGAATTCGGACGCGGCAGCCGGGAGTTTTTCGGGAGATGCGGAGGTGATACCGTGGCGAAAGACGCGAAGTCGACGAGAGAGAAGTTGAAGCGCCGCCGGTCCGGTCATTTATTCCGGTATACGCTCGCGTTCTCGGTAGCGGCGCACTTCGGCGTATGGGCTTTGGTGGGATGGCCCGGCGGCCCCCCGGCCCAACGGGCCGCTTTCGGCTCCCAAGAAGACCGCACGAAGGTCCACGTAACGCTGCCGTACGATAACCTTCCGCCGCCGCCGTCGCTCGAGTACGCCGAGCCGCCGCGTATGCCCGAGGGAATCCCCGGTAAGGGCGACTTGGGCGAAATACCTATGCCGGTGCCCGACAAGTACGCGGAGGCCAATACTATCCCCGACGCCCGCGTCCGTGGCGTCGGCCCGTTCCTAGACCCCGGCAGCCGCTTGACCGTGGAAACGCCGGGCGCGGCCATAGAGGGGCCCGTGTCGGCATCGCCGGAACGTATAGAAATCGTTCCTACCTCCAAAGCGCCGGCTATAATATACCGGAGCCGCCCGGCGTACCCGGACATTGCCCGCGATTCCCGCGTGGAAGGGGACGTCGTACTCCTGATTTACATAGACGCGCAAGGCGACGTCCGGAACGCCGTCGTCCAATCGTCGCCGGGCCTGCCGGCGTTGGGGGAAGCGGCGACGGAGGCTGCGTATAAGTGCAAGTTCAAGGCCGCGGAACAACAGGGCGTGCCGGTAGGCGTCTGGTACAGCCTGGTAATGCAGTTCCGACTTTAAGAATATCCGGGGAATCGGCTCGAGTATATCCGGGCTATGGAAGGAGTTAAACCGGAAAGGTCGCGGCCGCGTCGAAATAATGAACGGAGGTTTAAACTTGACACGGGTAACGGCTCAGGTTAATATTTACAAGGCTTTTGGATATTAGGAGGCAAGGCCGTGGCGAAGAAAATAGAGGACGATCAGGCGACGTTGAAGCGTAGGCTTTCTGGCGGCCTGTTCCGCTACACTTTTATGGTGTCCGTCGCTTTCCACTTCGGCATTTGGGGCGTCGCGGAAATGCCCAAGGATGTTCTCGGCAAAAGAGGCGACGTTAAGATGGGCGACGGTAAACTGAACTTAAAAGTCGTCAAGAAAACGTACGAAGATCTGCCGCCGCCCCCCTCGATCGAACGGACGGAACCGGCGCAAGCGCCCAAGGGTTTGGAAGCGAAGGGTAGCGTCGGCGAAGTACCGCTTCCGGTTCCCGACGAGTTGGCGGAAGCCGACACCATTTCCGACGCTGTCAGCGGGACCGAGGGCGAAGGGTTCGGCGAGGGTACCGAGATCATAGTCGAGGAAAACATCGAAGTCGAAGACGGCGGGGAGAAGAACCCCTGGGACGAGGTTACGATAATCGAATACTCGGAACCGCCGGTCATCGTTTACGAACAACGACCCGTATACCCGGATATCGCGCGCGATTCCAAGGTCGAGGGCGACGTCGTCTTATTGGTATACATCGACCCCTCGGGTAACGTCCGCAACGCCGTCGTACAATCGTCCCCGGGCCTGCCGGCGCTGGAAGAAGCGGGGAAAAAGGCGGCCATGAAATGCAAGTTTAAACCCGCGAAGCAACAGGGCGTACCGGTAGGGGTTTGGTATAGTATCGTTATGCAGTTCAGGTTATAAAGCGGGGATTCGACGCTTAGGCCGGGGATAACCCCCCGGTTTTTTTTTGGCGTTCGCGGGGGTGCGGCGGCGTCGACCGGCTCCGGCCGTTCTTTTATTTTGACAAAATTCGGCCGGCTATTTATAATACGGCGAAGGGGGCGAGCCTCATGCGTTTAACGGTTTATCTTTGGGCGCTCGTTTTCGCGGGCTTTTCGGCGCTCGCGGCGTCGGGTTTCGCGACCGACCTCGAAGGGTGCGTCGTCGCCCAGTTAGCCTGTCCCGTAAAAGTGACCGAGCTCGTTGCCGTTTACGGCCCCGCGGGTGCTAAGTACAAACCGGCTGACTACGTTAATATAAACCCCGAAGGGACGGCGAAATTATGGGTCTTCGCCGTATTCGAAAACGCGACTGACGACCCTATTACATCTTTTACGTTCGACGTTTTGGTTTGGGACGCTGGGGGAAAAGAGTTGTTCCGGGACGGCGAAGAGTTCCACTTCCCGCTTCGCGGCAACGCCAAGAGTTGGGAGTGGAGTTGGGCCTTCGACGATGCGGCCTCGGCGGCCGAAGTAGTTTTTGTCCCGCGCGTCGTAAACTTCCCGGCCAGCCGGAAATGGGAGGCCGACGAAAAGTTCGTCGAGCTCAAATTGGGCGAGTTGCGTAAGGCGGATTGAGAGGTGCGGTTTCCGCTGAGCCTTATCGCGATATGGCTCGGCGCGGTGGTTGCGCCGTGGGCTGGCGAGCTGCCGGCGCCGTTGGCGGAGGCGATTGAGCTCGGCGATTTCGACCGCCGGCTGGTTGAAATTAACAAACAATTCGATATACCGCCCGTTCCGCTCTCCGAACCGGAAGCGATGTACCCCGAAATAGCCGGCGAGGCCGGTGCTCAAGGGACGGTTAAAGTCGTCCTCCGCATCGACGAGTACGGCGACGTGCGCGACGCGGTAGTAGCGGACTCGCCCGGGTGGCTCGCTCTCGAGGAGGCGGCGCGAAAGGCCGCGTACACGATTCGTTATAAGCCGGCGACGCGTGACGGCGAACCCGCGGCCGTCTGGTACGTGGCGGACATCATCTTTTTTATACCGCCATCCGGCGGTTAGTACCGATAATCCGACCGCGCTTATATGACTACCTCTGCGCTTACTTTACCGCCCGGCATTCCGGAGGAGTATAAAAAAGGCATAGTCGAAGCCTTGGGGCCGTGGGCCGGGGACGAACGCCTCGAGGGTATATTGCTATTGGGTAGAGCTCGGGGTTTTCGATATTACGCGCCGGGAGCGGACGTGGTCGTGGTAACGGCGTCCGGCGACGCGGTAGGCCGCCGGGGGCTGCGCGCGGTCTGCGGAAGAACGTGGCTTCGCGTAAGGGTTACTTCTCGGCGGGTATTCCTCGACGAGTTGACGACCGGCCCGGTAACGCCGTTCAAGCTGGCGCTGAGGGAAGCCTTCGTCGCGCGCGACCGCCGGGGCCGACTCGCCGACGCCCTTCGCGCGCTGGAGCCCGTGCTCAATCACGGTTTGCCGCGGGCGAGGTTGGCCGCGGCGGCGGAGGTCGCGGCCGCTTTACGGAGCTCGGACGTCGCTTTGGCCGCCGCCGGTTCGTACGACGCCGCCGAAGCGCTCGCGCGCGCAACGGTCAAACTCGCCGAGCTCGAGCTTTTAAACGACGGTGTTTGGCCGTCGCTGGAGTGTCCGCTGGCCGCTGCGGCGGGAGGCGATGCCCGCCGGTTGTACGCGTCGATTTGGCGCGCCCGCGACGACGTGAGCAAACTTAACCGGGTTGCGGCGGAAGCCGCCGCTTTGTTTAGACGCTTACTACCCGCGGCGTCGGCGTCGGTCTTCGATTTCCTCATCAAGCGGGGAGGAAGCGCGCTGACGGCGTCCGTAATCGAGGCTCTGGATTTGGGTAACGTGGCCGATATCGATTTGGTGTTGGCGGCACTCGACGCGTACGGTTTGGTAAAAGTAGGGCGCGAGGAGCGGCCGGTGCCGGGGTTAGCGGGTTTAACCTATAGCGAACCGGTGCTGACGTTGCCCTGATGGTTTATAAACTCTTGCTCATCGCGAGCTAATTCGTAGAGGGACAGGTATGGCGTCGAATTTTACTTCGGTTTGTACGAGGGTTATTTCCGCGTCCGTGATGTCCGCTTTAGCGGCGACCGCGGCTTTCGGGGCCCGCGGCGCTTCGCTTACGACGACGCGGCGGCTAACGGTCGAAGTCGACGGAGGTGAGTTCGCCGTTAACCTGAACGACCGGAACGCGACGTTTGCGGTTTCGGCGCCGGCGAGGTCCGTGGTGAAGGTGGAACCCGGCGTAACTATCTCGACGGCGATTTACCCGTCGTTCGCCGCGGCGCCCGGACCTTCTTTACCTTCGCTCGAGCTTATCCGGTGGGGCGGCGTCGTTTTCGAAGAAGGCGCTCTGGCGGCGGTCGAGCTTCAATTGGAAAAGGAGGCCGGCGCGTTGGTTTCCGGCAAGGCGGGGTTTCTAACCGCGCTCGCGCTGAAGTTGAAGGCGGCGTACGAAGCCGAAGACCGTCCGGCCCCCCGCATAGCTTTCGCCGATGCCCAGGCTTTCGTGGGAACCGCCGTAGGGCTGTCCAGGGTCGACGGTAAAGTTCCGCCGGAGCTCGGCCTGGCGAGCGAGGCGGCCGGCAAGGCCGCCCAGGACAAGGAAAGGTTTTTGAAGGAGAACGTTTTGGCGCGGGTCCCAACGGTCCGTTACGGGTGGGGCGAGGATTTGAAGCGGATATACCTTACCGGTCTGTGGTTAAGGCGCGGTTTCGAACGCGCGGACGAGCGGGAGTTTAAAGCGGCCTTGGCGTTGGCGTGGGCCGTCGAGAGCGACGCCGAGTTGGCCCGCCAATACCGGGCGCTTGCCGGATTTTACGACGCGCTCGCCGGGGCGCCGCCGGATAGCGCGTCGGTTGCCGATTATTACGCTCTGTTCGCCGGGAAGGACGCGGTCACGGTCCTCAGTGAACTCGGCACGGTTCGGAAGCTGCAGCTGGACGCCAAAGATAAAGGCGAATTTTTCGTCTTCCTACCGGCGCTGGGCCAGCCGGACGTGGAATTGATACGCCGTTGGGTAGCTCGCGGCGGCGCGCCCGAGGGGGCGTGGGGAGGAGGGTACGCGGCGGCATTAGCCGGCGGGGAAGGAGCCGCTTCCGCGCCGGCGCGCGACGCGCCGTGGTTGGCGTACGTGACGTACGCCTGGGCGGCTTTGGCGGCTCCCGAAGCTACGCCGGAAGCGGCGAAGATGACTTGGGACGATGGTTATAAAAAACGCCTCGGCGAAACGTTCGTTACCTCTTTTGAGCAGGTACGGGGCCGTGCGCCGGCGGCGCCGCCTCCGGCCGCCGGGGGCGAGGGGTTGGCGGTCGACGTCCCGCCGGATTTACGGTTGGAACCTTTACCGGAGTATTACGTACGGCTGGCCCGGGCGTACGCCCGGTTGGGGGATATCCTCGCGGCCGCGCTAACGCCCGACGGTTTGGAAGGCGTGCGGGGGCGGCGCGAACGGGGCGCCGCGGCTGCGGCGTCGGTCGCCGCGGAAGCGGCCGATATCAGCCGGTTGTTTTTCGGTTTGTACTTGCTCTCGTGCGCCGACGTTGGTATAACCCCTTCGTTGAGGTATGGGGAGGTTCCCGACCGTACGGCGGCGGCGACGCAGGCGTACGAGTGGCTTGCGGACTGGCGCGCGGACCCGGATATGGCGACGGACGTGCGCGATGCCTGGCCGCTCGGGCCGGCGGACCCCGCCGACCCCGGCGAGGGGACCGTTTATCGATGCGTTCTCGGCGTGCGCGCCGTAGACGTCGAGGTTAAATACGAGCGGAAGCCGTCGTTCTCCTTGACCGGGACGACGCGGACCGCGGACCTGCACTTCAAACCGGCGAAGTATACGGTTTACGTGCCGGTGGTAGTCGAGGTCGTCGTGCCGGCCGCGAAGCCTTTAACCAGAGCGCAATTCCGAAATATCTGTAACGAGCATAAGACCGAAGGGGCCATCGTCGCTGCTTTGAAAGAGTACGGCAAACCGGAAGAAAAGCCGCCGGAGGAGCCGGTGGCCGGGCCCGAGAAGAAAGTCGATACCGGAATGGTCGTGCTTATCGTCGTATTGGCCTTATTCGCGTTGATAGCGATTATAGCCCTTGCCGCGAGCCGGCAGCGTTACTGAGCGTACTTAATTCCTTCCTCCTTGACTTGCAACGGCGGTTGTGATAGCATTTCGCGCTGGAACGGAGGATTTTCCTCCGCTTTTTTATATCGTGACTTTGTTAAAATACCGTTTCTCCACATCATTAACGTTAATAACGTGCGCCTTGGCTGCTCTGGGCGTGGCTACGTCGGCCTACGCCCAGCGGGCCGGCGAGATCGTAGTAGACGAAGTTAAATTCGAGGGATTGGTGAGCATAGACGACGCAGCCGTTAATTCGGCCATAAGAGTCGGTCCCGGGTTACTCGTTACCGAAGCCGAGCTGAAGACCATAATTCGCGACGACATTAAAAGGATATATCGCCTCGGCTATTTCGACCGGGTGGATGCTTATTACGAAGAGACTTCGCCGGGCCATATCGACGTATTCTTCGATATAAAAGAAAGGCCGCGCGTGACGGAGGTAAACTTCGAAGGGCGCAAGAGAGTAAAAAGGAAAGCGATTCAGGAAGTCGCAAAAGTCGAGGTAGGGGAGCGGCTTTCGCTGTCGCGGTTGAACGCCGACGTCGAGGCGATAAAGAAGCTCTACTTTGAACAGGGGTACCGGTTCGCAGACGTGTCGTACCGTTTGGAAGAGGAGCGGGGCGGCGTTAAGGTAACGTACTCCATAACCGAGGGCCCGAAAGCGGTGATTCGGGGGGTCGTCGTTGAGGGCAATAAGGAACTTTCGGATTGGTACATTTTAAATAAAGTGATGAAGACGAAGGTCGACCGCTTTTACAATACCAAGGTTTTGGACGAGAAGGTGTTGGAGGAAGATTTTCGCCGCATCGAAGAGGCGTACGCGAACCGCGGCTACGTTCGGGCCGAAGTCGTCGACCACGAAGTCGAATATCGGAGGAAGCGCTCGGCGATACACATCATAATTACGGTCGAGGAGGGCAAGTTGTATCGAACGGGTGAGCTGCGTTTCGTGGGCAACGAGAAGTTCGACGACGAGGAGTTACGGGAACGCGTCGATTGGCGCCCGGGCAAACCTTTCTCGGCCAAGAAACTCAACGACGGTACCGACAACGTTAGGTCTCTCTACAAGAATAACGGTTACTTGTTCGCTACCATCGAAGCCGCGGAGGAGATCGACGACGACGCGGGCAACGTGGACGCCGCCATCCGCATCGACGAAGACCGCCCGGCCTACGTGCGCCTGGTCGGCATTTCCGGGAACGTTTCGACGCGGGATAAAGTTATAAGGCGCGAATTGCGGCTCCATCCCGGCGAGATATATAAAGAAAATAAACTTATCCGCACCGTACAGCGGCTTCACAACCTGGGTTATTTCGACGAGATCCGGCCGGATATCCGCGTCGCCGACCGCGAGGCCGGCCTGGTCGACCTCGAGTTAGACATCGTAGAGAAGGCCAATACCGCCAAGGTTAACTTCGGCGCCGGATACAGCACCCTCGACGGCCTCGTCGGAACGTTTAGTCTGTCTTGGGCGAACTTCGACGCGTCGAAACTTCCCCGGATTTGGAAGTGCAAGGGTGCGGGGCAGGAGTTGCGGTTGTCAACGGAATTCGGCCGGCGCCGTACGCAGTATTCGATAGGGTTTACCGAGCCGTACTTGTTCGATACCAAGATCCTGGGTTCTTTTGACCTCTACGACCTGTCGCGTATAAGGCCTTATTACGACGAAAAGCGTTTCGGTTGGAACGTTACGTTCGGCAGGCCGCTGTCGGAGTACGTCCGCGGCCGGACGACGTATAAGTTCGAATCCGTGGAGGTCGTCTCTAATTTCTACGACCCGCAGAGGATACCCGTTTGGGTCGCGAGCGATTTGGGGCGTAAGAATACGTCCTCCGTCTCGTGGGGCGTGGAGCGCGATAGCCGCGACAGCGTATTCTTTCCCCAGGCGGGCTCGGACAACGAGGTTTCGTTGGAGACGGCCGGTTCCGTATTCGGCGGCGACGTTGAATTCTGGCGACTTACGATGGCCTCGAGCTGGTATTTCAAACACGTTTGGGAGACGGTGCTCGCGGTCCGGGCGCGGGGAGGTTATATCGACCGCTACGGCGCAACGAAAACGGTCCCCCTGTACGAGAGATTTTATTTAGGCGGCGCCAATACGGTACGGGGTTACGACGAGTGGGAGGTCGGGCCGCGGGACATCTACGGTAATCCCGAGGGCGGCAAGACGATGTTCTATACGAACTTCGAATACCGCATCCCGATATCGAAGGAGTTCTTTCATTTGATAGCGTTTTGGGATTCCGGTTATTGTTGGCGGGAGTTACGGGATATAAATTTACAAGACCTGCAGTCGGGCGTGGGGGGCGGCATCCGGGTCAATATCCCGATGATGGGCCTTTTAGGTATCGACTACGGTTACGGCCTGGAGGCGCATTCGGGCCAGATACACTTCAACATCGGCAGCATGTTCTAACGTTTCCGGCTTGGGTGCCGGCGTTTCCGTGCGTTCTAAAAATATTTAACCGCGGCTCTTATCGCGCAGGAGGAGGCGTTGCGAGGAGCGGACGGGCGCAGCGTCATATGGAACGTCGTCGGCGCCGGAGCATTAGCGCTAATAGCGGCCGGGTTTTTGGATATTCCGGGGGCGTTGGCGGCTTTTACCCCCCGGGGGGAGCCTACGGGCGCGGCCTTCGTCGTCGCCGGCCAGCTCAGGTGGGGCGCGGGCGTGGCGGCGTCGTTTCTCATTTTACGCGCTGCCGGCCTATTCAAGACTAAGGCCGTACGGAATTTATTACTGCTCTTTGACCGCGGGAACGCCGTGACGTGGGGGTTGGTGGTGCTGGGCGTCGCGTTCGCGCTCCGCCTCGCGTACGCGGCGGCGCTGGCGGAACCGCCTCCCGTATCGGACGAACAATACTACGACGGGCTCGCGAGGAGTTTGGCTGCCGGGAACGGTTATGCGTCGGCGGGCGTACCGACGGCCTATTGGCCCGTCGGTTACCCGGTAGTCCTCGCGACGTCCTATATTATCTTCGGTTACCATTACCTCCCCGTAATAATACTTCAAGCTGCGATAGGGGCGGCGACGGCCGCGGGGGTGTATTTACTTGCGCGCGCGTTGGGCTTGGAGTTATGGGGGCGCGCGGCGGCGTTGTTGCTGGCGTTGTGGCCGAGCCAAATCGCGTACGCTTCCCGGCTCTTCCCGTACGTGATTTTCGGTTTCATTTTCCTCGCGTCGGTTTACGTAATAACGAAGTACAAGGGGTATATCGCGGCGGCAGTAGCGGGGTTACTGGCCGGCGGCGCGGCGTTACTTATGCCTATCGCGCTTCCGTTGCCGGTTTTATTTTTTTTACACGACGTATTGACGCGGCGGGCCGTGCTTCGAGCCGCCGCGCGGGGAGCGCTGGCCGCGGCGGTAGCCGGGGTCGTCGTGGCGCCGTGGGTATGGCGCAATTACCGAGTATTCGGCGAGTTCATACCCGGCGATACCAACGGCGGCGTTACGCTTTGGATGGGTAATAACCCGCGCGCCACCGGTACGTACTTTTTCCCGATCGACCGGAAGAACCCGCTCTTGCTATTCGACGGCGAGCTCGAGCGCGACCGCGAAGGTTACAGGCTGAGTCGGTTTTATATCCGCCATAACGTGCGTCAATTCTTACTGCTTACGGTGCCGAAATTCGTTTACATTTACGGAGCCGACGTCTCGGCTTTTCAATTGGAAGGTTTGCGCAGGGGAGAAGAGCCGCGCGAGACGGCGGTGGGGCTCCGAGGCCGCGTCGCGCAGACCTATTATGCGCTATGCTGCGTTTTATTCGTACTGGGGTTATATCGTCATAGGCGACGGCTGTTTATTATCCGGTCACCGGCCCGGTCGTCTTTGGCGGCGTTGTTACTTTGGCCGGCTTACTTAACCGCGGTGTATCTGGTATTTTTCGGCCAGGACCGATACCACCTGACGATAGTACCGTTTCTCGCGGTGTTGGCGGGCGCGGCCGTTAACCTGAGAGAAGACCCGTAACGGCTCGGTACGCGTCGCGTCGGTCCGTCGCGTTGCGTACGGCCGAACCGCGGTCGGCTTTTGGGGATTATTCTCGGTGAGCAAAGGTAGTTTACCGGTGGCCCTGCCGAACGAACGATACGCAGAAGAGTTCGATTGGCGCGCCTTGTCGTGCAACGGCATCGGTGCCGCGGCGTTGGCCGTAGTAGCGGCGGGGTGTATAAACATCTCGGCGCTGCTGGGGGCGTTAACGCCGTACGTAGAAACCCCGGGGGAGGTTTCCATAATCGAAGGCCAGGTCCGGTGGGGCGCGGGTGTGGCCGCGGCGTTTTTATTCCTCCGCGGCTTCGGCGTCTTCCGCCTGCCGTGGTTCCGCGGCTTTACGTCGCTTTTAAGCCGGGGCGACTGGAGACGTTGGGCGCTCATTATAGCGGGCGTTGCGCTGGCGCTCCGACTCGGTTACGCCGCGGTCGCGCCGCCCCCGCCCGTTTCGGACGAGATCCACTACGACGTCCTGGCCCGGAGTTTGGCGACCGGCGGAGGGTACATCGAGGACGGCGTCGCCACCGCCTATTGGCCGGTGGGTTACTCCGCTTTGGTCGCGGCCTGCTACGTCGTCTTCGGGTTCCATTATCTCCCGGTGATAATTTTCCAGGCGGTTTTGGGCGCGGCGACCGCTTTATTGACGTGGCGGCTCGCGTCGTTATTTTTTGATGAAAAATCGGCGCGCGCGGCCGGATTGATAGTGGGGGTCCTACCCAGCCAGCTCGCGTACGCGGCGCGGCTTTTTCCCGGGGTGCTCTTCGGCTTCCTGGCCGTCGCCGCGTCGTACGTTATAATAAAATACGGTAGGACCGTAGCCGCCGCCGGTGCGGGGTTATTGACGGGGGCCGGCGCACTCGCGGCGCCGGTGCTTATACCGATGCCCGCCGCCTTTTTAGTAATCGACCTTCTGAGGGGGCGCGGTTGGAGACGGGCGCTAACGCGGGCTTTGGCGGCCGCGGCGGTAACGGCCGCGGTGGTCGCGCCGTGGACGTACCGTAATTGGCGCGTCTTCGGCGCCTTCGTGCCGGTTTCGACGAACGGCGGCGTTATCCTGTGGATGGGGAACAACCCGGGGGCGGACGGTTGTTATACGTTTCCCCTCTCGTCGGTGAATCCGCTTTGGCTGGTGTCGGACGAGATACGGCGGGACCGGTTGGGCCGCGAGTTGGCGTGGGAGTTCGCCCGCCGCAGGCCGGGGGCTTTTCTCAAGCTTATCGTCCCGAAATTCGCCAACCTCTACGCCAGCGACATCTCGGCCTTCCAGTACGGCGCCGCCGTTTACGGCGTAGACGGAACCGCGTCCGCGCGCCGTTTTCCGGCGCGGTTAGCGCAGGGCCTATATGCGTTGCTTTGGCTGGGTTTTATCGTCGGTTTGGTTAAAAGCCGGCGGCGAATTTTAGGCGGCGTCGGGGGCAAATTACCGCTCGCCGCGGCCCTCGTGACGCCGGTTTACCTCACCGTTTTCTACCTCGTCTTCCACGGCTTAGACCGATACCATTATCCGATGTTGCCGTTTATGGCCGTTTTGGCGGCGTACGCGCTGGCAGGCGAATAAAAAACCGGCCCCGAGGCCGGTTTCTTTCGGTCGATTCGCGGGGCCGCTAGTCCGCCAAAGCCTTTTCCGAGAGTTTAATCGCGCACATATTGGAACACATCGTGCACGTATCGGTTTCGACCTGGGGGGCGTTTTCGCGACGCCGGCGGGCCGCCTCGGCCGGGTCGACGGCGAGGTCCGCTTGCCGCTGCCAATCGAAGCTTCTCCGCGCCCGCGACATCTCGAGGTCCCATTCGGCGGCGCCGGTCACGCCCTTCGCGATGTCGCCGGCGTGTGCCGCGATGCGCGAGGCGATTACGCCCAGCCGCACGTCTTCCGGCCCGGGCAGGCTGAGGTGTTCGGCGGGCGTAACGTAACAAAGGAAGTCCACGCCCGCGGCCGCCGCTACCGCGCCGCCGATGGCCGCCGTTATGTGGTCGTAACCCGGCGCCACGTCCGTAACGAGGGGCCCGAGGGTGTAGAAGGGCGCGCCGCCGCTGACGGCCTTTTGCAGTCGGACGTGCTCGGCCACGGCGTTGAGCGGTACGTGGCCCGGGCCTTCAAGCATAACCTGCGCGCCGCGCTGCCGCGAGCGCTTCGCCAGTTCGGCCAGCGTGAGGAGTTCCGTTATCTGGGCGCGGTCGTTCGCGTCGGCCAGGCAGCCGGGGCGAAGGCCGTCGCCGAGCGAGAACGTGAAGTCGTACGCGAGGGCGAGGTCGATAAGCCGGTCGAAAAATTCGAAGAACGGATTTTCGGCCGTACGTCGCGCCATCCACCCGGCCATAAGCGCGCCGCCGCGCGATACGATATCGAGCTCGCGGCCCTGGCGTTTTAGGCGCTCAACCGCGTAGCGCGTAACGCCGGCGTGGAGCGTCATAAAGGAGACGCCGTCGCGGGCGTGTTCCTCAACGACGTCGAACAACTCGTCGACGGGTGTATCTTCGAACTCGCGGCCCGCGTCCTCGGCTCGAGCCGCCACCTCGTACACCGGCACCGTCCCGAGCGGCAGCGACGTCTCGGCCAGGATAGCTTTGCGGATGGCGTGGAGGTCGCCGCCGGTGGACAGGTCCATCAACGCGTCGGCGCCCGCCTCCTCGGCGACGCGGGCTTTGCAAAGCTCGAGGGCGACGTCGGCTTGGTCCCGGCTCGAGCCTATGTTGGCGTTGACCTTGGTCCGCAAGCCCCGGCCGATGGCGACGGCGCGGACGCGCTCTTCCAATTTTTTATTGAAGGGAAGGACCGTGACGCCTTCGGCGATGTCGGCGCGGAGCGCTTCGGCGGGAACGTTTTCGTCCGCCGCGGCCCGCGCCATTTCATTAGTTATGCGGCCTTCCGCGGCCGCCTTAAGCTGCGTCATAAAAGAACCATCTCCGTATATAAATTTTATTAAATAATCACTTGAAAGTCAAGGATATTCCCGTTTTGGCCTTTGGCGGCATCGTGAAATCGTGACGGACGATTCCGCATCCCCGAACTTGATTAAGAACGCCGATAACATTATAATCGGACCCGAAGGGATTCGGCCCGCTCGTTATAGTTACGGTTCGTTTTCAAGGAGTCGATATGCCTACCGACCTCGAGATCGCGCGCGCGGCCACGATGAGGCCTATCGCGGACGTGGCCGCCGATTTGGGTTTGACGGAAGACGATATAGAACTCTACGGCCGTTACAAGGCCAAGGTAAAGCTCGACGTCCTCGAGGCGCGGCGGGATAAACTGAGCGACAAGCTGGTCCTCGTCTCGGCCATAACGCCCACGCCGGCGGGCGAGGGCAAGACGACGACGTCGATAGGCCTCGCGATGGGCCTGACGAAGCTCGGCGAGCGCGCCTGCCTGGCGCTCCGCGAGCCCAGCCTGGGGCCGGCGCTGGGGATGAAGGGCGGCGCTACCGGCGGCGGCCGGAGCCAGGTCCTGCCGATGCAGGATATTAACCTGCACTTCACCGGCGACATCCACGCCGTGGGCGCGGCGCACAACCTTCTAGCGGCGATGGTCGATAACCATATCTACCGGCGCCTCGAGCCGATGCTCGACCCGCGGCGCGTCCGGTGGGGGAGGGTGCTCGACGTCAACGACCGCGAACTCCGCGACATCGTCGTCGGCCTGGGCGCGCCCACCGACGGCGTGCCGCACGAGTCGTTCTTCGACATCACCGCCGCTTCCGAGGTTATGGCCATACTTTGTTTGGCCGAAGATTTACGCGACCTCAAACGTCGCCTCGGCAACATCCTCGTCGGCTTCACGTACAAGCGCGAGCCGGTATACGCGCGCGACCTCGGCGCGGCCGGCGCGATGACGGTCTTGCTGCGCGACGCGCTCAAGCCCAACCTCGTCCAGACCATCGAGGGGACGCCGGCCTTCGTTCACGGCGGCCCGTTCGCCAACATCGCCCAGGGGACCAACTCCGTCGTCGCGACGAAGATGGCGCTCGCGTTATCGGATTGGTGCATAACCGAGGCCGGCTTCGGCTTCGACCTGGGCGCCGAAAAATTCTTCGATATAAAGTGCGTATCGGCGGGGCTGGAACCTTGCGCCGTGGTGCTCGTCGCGACGGTGCGCGCCCTCAAGATGCACGGCGGCCGGGATATAGACGAATTGGCCGAACCCGACCCGGCCGCGGTGGAACGGGGTCTGCCGAACCTCGTAAAACACCTCGAGAGCATCGGCCATTTTAAAGAGTCTCCCGTCGTTACGATTAACAAGTACGCGAGCGATACGCCGGAGGAAGTAGACGTCGTACGGCGCTTCTGCGCGGAGCGCGGTACGCCGTTCGCCGTGTGCGACGGTTGGGCGCGGGGAGGCGAGGGCGCGCTCGAGCTCGCGGCGACGGTCCGCGATTCAATCCAGTGCAATACGCCGTTCGAGCCGATGTACGCCCGCGATGACTCGCTCGAGGATAAAATATTCAAGGTGGCGCACAAGGTCTACGGCGCCCAGGCGGTCGACTATTTACCCCAGGCCCGAAAGGATTTGCGGCGGATTCGGAAATTGGGTTACGAGGAGCTGCCGGTATGCATCGCGAAGACGCAGAAGTCGCTTTCCGACAATCCGAAGCTGCTGGGTAGGCCGGAAGATTTCCTCGTAACGGTGCGCCAAATTATCATTAACGCCGGCGCCGGTTTCCTCGTGCCGCTGACGGGCGACATTATCCGGATGCCGGGTCTGCCGGCGGAGCCCGCGGCCAAGCGGCTCGACGTGGACGAGGAAGGTAATATCGTGGGGTTAGAGTGAGCTTATTTTATTTTATGGGAGTTAAAATGCCGCCCTGCGGGCGGCTTTTTTATCGAGGGTTGCGGTTGAAATCGCCGGGTTTTAACCCCTCCCGAAACTTAACGTAATTTATGAGCTCGCGGGCGTAACCCCCCAATATATCAATCCGAAGGGTTCGCCCTCGTCGCAAGCTCCTGGGGCGCCACGCGCGGCGAATGGGCGCCGCAGCTCTCGGCGTCCGGTTCCTCCTGGCCTTCGGGCGTCGGGTAGAAGCCGAATTGGCGGAGCGCCGCCAGCTTCGGGAGGACGTTCGTATCCAAGTTAATATGGAAGAAGCCGGGGAATAGGTCCGGGTTCCCCACGATGAGGTCGAAGTACGGCGCGTAGCGCTCCGGCAGCTCGACCCCGCCGCCCACGCAGACCTCGTGGCCGGTGAAGACGAACTCCGGCAGCAGGTACGGGCAGAACTCGAGCGTGACCTTGGGCGCCCACTCCTCGTATATCGGCGTTTGCGGCAACAGCGACAACAGGCTCGGGAGGATCCGCGCGCCCATCATCCGGAACGAGACCATCTGGAAGAGCGACTGGTTGAAATCCTCCTCGGTCTCGAACGGAAAGCCCCAGACGTAGAAGGCGTCGACGCGGGGGAATAGCTCGATAGCTTGCGGTATTAGGTCCAGCGTATCCTGGGCGGTGAATCCCTTCTTGATAATTTCGAGGACGCGGTCCGAGCCGGACTCGACGCCGAAGCGGAGCTCGAGGCAGCCGCTGTCGGCCATCGCCTTCATCATCTCGACGTCGCACAGGTTGACGCGGCCGAACGCCTTCCAGTTGACGTCCAGGCCGGACTTCTCCAATTCCCGGCAGAACGCCATAACCTGCTTCTTGCCGGAGACGAAGAATTCGTCCTGGAAGAGGAAGAGGTCGACGCCGGCCTCCTCGTGTAGGACCTTCATCTCGGCGACGATGTTTTCGGGGCTGCGGGAATAACTTTTATAATCCCATACCGGCGCGACGGAACAGAACGTGCAGGGGTAGGGGCAGCCGCGGCTCGTCATCATGCCGTAGCCGGCGTATTTCGGGAGGTCGATCTTGTCCCACGCGGGGAAGGGGATAGCGTCGAGGTCGGCGAGGCGTTCGCGGCCCGGGTTGCCGACGACGCGGCCGTCGTCGCGGTACGAGATGCCGGCGACTTCTGAGAGGTCGCCGCCGTCGTTTAATGCGCGCAGGAGCTCGGGGCCCGTGACCTCGGCCTCGCCGCGGCATACGACGTCGACCCACGGGAAGCGCGCGAGGACCTTGTCCTCCACCGATTTGGCGCCTACGCCTCCCAGGACGAGTTTGCGGTCGGGGTAGCGCTCGCGTAACGCCTTCATCGCGAGGAGCGAGAACGGCAGGAGGTTGGCCATGCACGACAGGCCAATAACCGGCGCCGGGTCCTTCAGGAACTCGAGGAAGACCTCCATGTCGAACGGGTCGTCGGACGGGCAACATTGGTAATCGCGGAAGTCAACGCCGACGCCGGCGTCCTCCAGCGCGCGGGCGAGGTACAGCGGCCCGAGCGGGACGTGCAGCTCGCGCTCGACCTCCTCGCCGTAGCGAATGAATAGCATGTTGAGGTTTACGAGCGTTATATCGCCGGGCATGTTAATCGCCCTCCTTATCGGGGAGGTCGGGGCGAATGCCGGTTATTACCGATTTTTCGGGGAAATCGTGCGGCTCGCCGAAATGGAAAGAAACGTTAGTCCTAAGGCCCGGTATTACCTCAATACCGGTTTTTAATAGTACGCCTAATGTTTCGTGCGAGGCTTCCATTTCGTATAAACCTTCGGGTACGTAAGAAAAAACGTAATAACCTTTTTTATCGGTTAGTACTGTTAACGCCGTTCCTTTAATAATTACTTCAACGTTACTCAGCGGGTGCCATTCTTCATCAGTTGCCATACCGGAGATCGTACCGTAATCGGCCGTATCGTTTATTTCAGCGGCCGCCGCCGTTTCGGCCTTCGGTGGAATCTCCGGGTCGATGCCGGTCGTACGCATCTCCCATTCGTCCGGGTCCTCCGCGTAGGCCCCGGCTCCCAGCGCCGCCAACATCGCGGCCGCGGCGTAGCCGAGGAACGCGGGCCTAACGCTCGGGTTGACCTTCGTGTTAGCGACGATGGCCTCGAGTTGTTTTACCGGGACGGCGTTGAGCATCGCGGCTTCCGCCGGCTCGAGATTGAGGGCGATGGCTTCCGCGGCTGCGGCGCGTTTTTCCAACAGCATCTTCTTGAACGCCGGGTCGACGGCGGCCTTTTTTATTAGTACCTCGACGCCGCGAGGGATGTCGCCGACGTTCGCGCCGCCGCCCGGCGGCCT
>Ga0307378_10005135_pt1 | contig 18352 bp, 13 predicted proteins | sample UN1MG_FD_202238 | JGI IMG/M metagenome (GOLD analysis project Ga0307378, IMG submission 202238) | Soil microbial communities from Risofladan, Vaasa, Finland - UN-1 | ecosystem: Environmental > Terrestrial > Soil > Coastal area > Acid sulfate soil | place: Finland: Risofladan, Vaasa | collected... | reverse complement strand
GCCAGATCAAACCCGTGAACTCGATCTCCCAGTGATCGCGCATCCGTCGCACTCGCAGGCCTGCACCGCTGCCGGCAAGACAGTGCTCCCAGTGGCCGGCCTCGAGCTCGGCGGTCTCGGCGTCAATCCACTTGATCTTGCCAACCCATAGGATGAAACCCGGCTTCTGCGTCACTTTGTCAAAACATCGCCACTTGATGACGTCGCCCTGCTTGAGATGCTGGATGCACTCCGAGACCTTCTTGACCGGGTAGCGACGCGTTCCAATCGCTGCCATCAGGGCCGGACTCGGATCGCGATTATCAGTTGACACCTTGGAGGTTCCATCTATCGCGCCCTCCAGCGAGGTCCAGCCACGCCTGACCGAGAGGTAGAAGGCATTGAGGCGGGATGGATCGCGCTTCTCGTAGAGGCTCTCGTATTCGGCCAGCAGTTGCTTGAAGACGACCAATCGCACTTGGTCGTCCTTCGTCAGGGCAGGGGCGCCGCTCCGCCCCCGCGCCCAGGAAGCGCAGGTATCCGGAGTGCGATTTTCCGAGGGGGCCAGAACGCTATGGTCCCGCGCGCAGGAAGCGAGGACCACCGCAATCGCCAGCACGCCGATGGTCGCGCGTGTGTCCCGCATGGTCCAACCCCGTGGGACGCCGTTCTCGTTCCGGCGCTCGCGTCGTCTCGATTCTACGCCGGGCGCGAGAGGACAGTCAACCGTCGGCGGCCATCCAAGCGAGCCCAGGTGGCTCGACGCAGACTGCCAAACTGACAGAGGCCACGTCTAGCCTGCGCGCAGGCCGCAGGCGCGCAAGCCTATGCAGCACATGGGGTTATAGCCATTGCCGCGGCCCGTGGCACGGGGCTTACTCCTTGTTCCTATGGACCGAGATGAGGTCGACGCACAGACACTCGGCCACAGCAGTAGGATAGAAAGGAGCAAAGCCATGGACATTGTTCGACGCAGAGGACAGAGAGGCACCGGCTTGGCGAGGCTCCAGGACGAGATGAACGACCTGTTCGGGCGGTTCTTCGGCGACTGGGGTCTGGCGCCGTTCAGCGGGACCGGGGCGTGGTTCCCGGCGCTGGACCTGTCCGAGAAGGACGACGCCTTCGTGGTGAAGGCCGAGCTGCCGGGGCTCAAGCCCGACGAGATCGACATCTCCGTGCGGGGCAACACGCTGACACTCAGCGGCGAGAAGAAGGAATCGTCCGAGGACAGCGGCGAGAACCATTACCACACGGAGCGCCGCTACGGCGCCTTCCGCCGCGACGTGACGCTGCCGGCAGAGGTGAACGCCGAGAAGATCGAGGCCAGCCACCGCGACGGCGTCCTGATCGTCACGCTGCCCAAGAGCGAGCAGGCCAAGCCGAAGAAGATCAAGATCAGCACCAAGTAGTGCGACGCGCCACAGACGAGATCACGGACCCAGCCGGCTCGCCGAGCGCTCCGGGCGGGTTCGCGGTCTGCGCGGCCGGGGCGGGGGCGCCACCGGACGGCCCCTTCTGCGACGGCGGCCGCGCCGGTATAATCTGCGCAGCGCGCGCCCTTCAACGAACGATCAATGCCCAAGGACGAGAGCGACATCACGCGGACCGTTCGCAGTCAGTATGAGGCCCTGCCGTATCCCCCGCGCGACCCGCAAGACGAGACCCGCCGACTGATCCCAACCAGCCTGGACCACCTCAGCCTGATCAACCACTATTGCTTTCGCGGCCGTCAGGACTTCCGCAAAGGCTTCCGGGTGCTGGTCGCCGGGGGCGGCACCGGGGACGCCACGGTGTTCCTGGCCGAGCAGCTCAAGGACACCGACGCACGGGTCGTGCACCTGGACTTGAGCGAGACGTCGATGGCCGTCGCGAAGGCACGCACGGAGATTCGCGGCCTGACGAACGTCGAGTGGGTCCGCGGGTCGCTGCTGGACCTGCCGGACATGGGGCTGAAGGCGTTCGACTACATCAACTGCTGCGGCGTCCTGCATCACCTCGAGCACCCGGACAACGGCTTGCAGGCTTTGCGCAGCGTCGTCCGCAGCGAGGGCGCCTTGTCGCTGATGGTCTACGGCAAGTACGGCCGCGCCGGCGTGTACCAGCTTCAGGAGCTCCTGCGGATCGTCAACGCGGACGCCGACGACGCCACACGGCTCACGAACGCCAAGGTCGTGCTGGCCGCGCTGCCGCCGACCAACTGGTTCAGGCGAACGGAGTCGTTCTTCCTCGACCATCGCCAGTACGGCGACGCAGGCGTCTACGACCTCCTGCTGCACTCCACCGACCGAGCCTACTCGATCCCCGAATTGTATGCCTTGTTGGACGGGTGCGGAGTTCACCTGGCGACCTTCGACGCCACTGAGAGATCGCTGCTGACGTCTGGCGTGGCGTATCAGGATCCGAAGCTGGCGGAGCTGTTGGCGCCGCTGCCGGTGCGCGACCGGCAGGCCGTTCTGGAGCTGCTGGGGGGCGTGATCTTCCGCCACATCCTCTTCGCGACGGTCGAGGCCAACACGGTCGCCTCGCCGGACCACCTGGACAACACGCCGTTCTTCCATCTCATGCCGGGCCTCGGCCGCGTCCTGCACGAGCAGGCTCACAAGGCCCACGGGCCCGGCCGCCTGACCGTCAACCTCCAGCATGGACACAGCTTGTCCGTCCCGGTCGGACGCTACACCGCGCCAATCCTCAAACACCTGGACGGGCGCACGTCGGTGAGGGACATCGTCAAGGCCGTGCGCGAAGAGCACCCCTCGCGTCCGTCGCGCGACGACGTGCTGGCCGAGTTCCGCGCGCTGTACGACGTGCTGAGCTTCTGGGACCTCCTGCTGCTGCGGCACAGCTCCGTCGACCCGCCCGAGCCGATTCCCCTGAGCCAGTGCGAGTCGGAAAGCGCTTAGAGCAATTCGCGCTCGTCTGTATCCGCCGGGAGAGCCTGCGGCGTCGCCAGGCGACGGGGGCCGCGCGCCTCTGAAAGCCTTTGGCTTCGGTCGCCGGCAGTCTCACGGCAGTGAGCGCAGGTGCCCCCGCAGACGGCGCCGCATCGCATCGAAGCTGCACCAGGACCGGCGGGGCGGGAAGTGCAGGCGGCCGGTCCGGCGGAACTCCTGGGCGCGCTTGTGATTCAGCGTGCCGCGGGCATTGACGAACTGCCCCCACCAGCCCATCCCCCGGCCGACATCGGTCATCTCCGGGCCCATGTTCTCGCGCCATTCCGGCGGGAACAGCCTCAGCCACCGCTCGTCGGAGTTCAGCCACGTAGCCGTCGTCAGGCGGTCCACGCCGTGCTCCGCGCCGCTTCTGTCCATGAGCTGCGCGAAGCACTCAGGCAGGTATCGCGGCTCGTCGAAGATGCTCCGCGGCGCCACCGCGTTGGCGATGTGGAAGAATACGCGGTCCGGAGTGTCCTCGCGCGGCGGGTCGTACTTGAGGCTGCCGCACTGGTACCCGGGCAGTTGCGGCCCGGCTTCATAGTCGGCGGCCGACCGGGCGTCGAGACGAGCGCCGAAGATATCCACGGCCTGTCGTTCAAACGCCGAGCCGTCGGCGTCGCGCCGAGTTCGCTCGAAGACGGCCCGGGCCGCCTGCTCCAGCTCCAGCCAACGGGGATCGCCGAAATCGCAGTCGCCAGAAGGCGTCCTGCGGCACAGGTCGGTCCTGTGGTACACGTCGGTCCTCTTGCGCAAGCCCTGCGCGAAGTCCTCCTGGGTATGCCGCTTAAGCCAGCTCCAAAGGAACCACAGTTGAAGCCGGGCCATCTCGCGGACGAACTGAACGTGCTCCTGAAGAGTCTTGCCGGGGAACATGGTCGCGGATTCCTCAGCCGCCCCGCAGCGGCCAGTAGGTGGCCAACATTACCGGCCGGCCAGCTTCCGTGCGGCCTCGCCCGCGAGCGAATAGAGCTTCTCGCTGCGTGCCTGCCAGCCGGAGCCCACGAACCACTGATGGCCTACCGGTCCCGGCGCGCGGTGCCAGTAGGTGTAGTCCACCGTGACGTACCAGTGGGCGGGGCCGGTCAGCCTGAGCTGCCCCAGGCTCTTCAGCATGTAGTGGGTCCGCTCCACGAGTGCTTCCTGGCAGCGCTTGGCCAGATCGGCACCCAGGCGGGCCTTGAGCTTCGGATCGGTCAGCGCCTGCTCGATCATGATTCTCGCCTCGCACTCCTGGAGCCCCTCGCGAAACGCCTCGAAGCGGTACGTGGACACCGGCCCGTCAAGGCCCGGACCCAGCAGCGAGCTGAGCAGGTCCAGGTTCCGCCAACTGCTCTGCGGGTAGCGCGCCGCAACCGGCCCTCGCCTGCGGCCGTACTTGTCCTTCACCGCGTTCCAGAAGTCCGCGCCGATCCTCCCCGCGCCGCGCTGCCTGCCGGTGATGTTGAACTCGCCGGTGTGTTTCAGCCGGCTCGCGGGGCACTCGAGGTAGTTGCTGCCGCGAGCGTATTCGACGAACAGCTCCGGGACCTTCCAGCCGTAGTGGCTGCCGGTCGGCGGATCGTCGTTGGCATACTTGTTCTGCGTGGCGGTGGTCTGGTAGATCACGTCGGCGATATCGTGCAGCCGCCACTTCGGCACGCCCATGTGCGAGTGCGAAATCCACGGCAGGCCGCCGGACAGCTCCTTGAAGACGCGGCTTTCGTCCTTGTTCGGCCAGGCGTCGGACATGCACCCCAGCGCGAGGACCTTGGTAAGCCCGCGCTTGGCCAGCCGGTTCAGCAGCTTCTCGAACAGCGGCGCCCAGAGGGCCTTGCCGCGAGGGTCGTCGTAGTGAGGCAGCGTCACGTTCTCGGCCTTGCCCGTGGTGCGGTCCAGTACCGTGACGACCGGCCCGGTGCCCAACTCGGCCTTGAGCGCCTTGAGGTGCTGAAGCGACCTCGCCTCTTGGTCGTGCGAGGACGATGGCCGAAGCTTGTGCTGCTGCATCAGGTACGTGTCCCAGACCTGAAGGACGATCAGCTTCGGCGGGCCCATGTGCTTGACGGCCGTGTCCAGGTAGCGATCCAGGACCGCAAAGTCATATTCAAAGCCCTCGTCGCCCTTGGCGACCCAGCGGACCATCGACTGGGCGTTGCCGAGGTTGGTGCTGCATATCAGCGGCATGTAGAGCACGCGGCTGGAGGTCTCGCCGATGAGCTTCATCGCGCGTTCGATCATCTTCCAATGCCGCTCGGACCAGAGCTCCGCGCCGTACTCGACGGCCGACGTGTCGGGCACCTGGATCACCTCCGTCCAGGTGCGGTAGTCCTGCGTGTTCGGCAGCGTCCAGTCGAGCACCTTCAATTCAACGGGCACGGCGCGGGGCGGTTGGCCCTTGGCGCTGATGGTCAGCGAGGCCCTGTAGTCGCCCGGCGCGGCCTCACGCGGCACGCGGACCGTCACCCAGACGGGCACGACGGCGCCGAAGACGGGATCGGGCTGGTGGGGCGTGTTCAGGTCGCTGGCGCGGTCCGGGTTCTTCTTGCGGACGGGAAACGCCTCCATCGGCTTCTCAGCCAGCGCGCCCAGCAGGCCGGGCTGGCGAGGATAGCGCGACTGGTGCGTCTCCCAGTAGGTGTACCTTCCGCCCCAGACGCCCCACTCGCTGCCCCAGGGAATGCCGTATCGCAAGCGAACGGCCGAGGCGGGTATGGCGCCGGCCGCGGATTCCAGGGGGCCGACCGCGGCCCGCAGACCCTCGATCGGCTTGTCCGAGCCGACGACCACCTTGCCAGAGAAGATGCCGTTCCGCACGCCGACGATCCGGATGGGGTACAGCGGCTCGGCGCCGCCCGCGAAGTCCAGGTCGAAGTCGCTGGCGAGCACGTCGCTGTTCCAGACTTGCATGCCTGTCGGCCGGGGGGCCTGGGGCACAAGCCCCGCGCCGCTCACGGCACTCAGTTGGACGCGCATCAGCTCGCACGTGTTGAACGCCAGGTTGTACACGCAGCCCTTTCGCCCGGGCTTGGCGTCCTTCTTCTCCTCGACCGCCTTGTCGTAGGGCGCTCGGACGATCTCAATCGTCAGGACGTTGACGCCCTTGCGGAGCACATTCGGCGGGATCGCGAGCTTCTCGATGCTGCGCTCGCGCAGGGCGAGCCGGCGCGTGCGCTCGGGCGTGAGCTTGGTCTTGTACATGTCCCAGTCGATCAGCAGCCCCCCGGCGGAGTTGACGAAGGCCTCGCGCGGATACGGCTCGGCGAGCGCATCATCTGCCAACTCCCCGGCCGGCAGGTGCGCCCGGCCGACCTCCAGGCCGTTCACACGGACCACCACCCCGCCGTGATAGCCCACGGACAGTGCCAGGTCGGCGACCTTCGCCGCGTCGGTCACCTCGAAGTAGCCGCGTACGCAGGCCCGCGCAAGGTAAGGCGTGCGGCAGACGATGCGGGCCGGGCCGCGCAGCCACGTGCTGTCGTCGAACCCCACGGCGTGCCAGTTCGCCGGCGGCGGTGGAGCCGGGCGGTCCAGCCACTTGCGGATCAGGACGGGCTTGAGCCCGTCGGGCATCTGGATCACCGGCGGGCGGAGCGTGTGGTGCAGCCGCCAGAACCCCGTCGTGTCCAGGATGACCGCCCGGTGGGCCGGCGAGGCGGCATTGGGATCGGCGGACCCCTCCGATGCGAAGGCGGCAAGGATCGTGATGACGGCAGCACGCATCCAGCGCCTTCGATCACGGCCCATCACTGCGAGCATGTACTTCTCCTGTGGCGATGCCAGGCCCTTCGGGATCGCGTGCCGGCACCTCACCTGTCCTGAAGCTTCGCCGCCACCTCGGCCGCCAGGCCGTACAGCGCCCGGCTGCGATGCTGCCAGCCGGAGCTGACGAACCACGAGTGCCCGTCCACTCCCGGCGTGCCTCGCCAGGAATAGGCGTAGCGGTAGTTCGGCCCGGCCAGCCGAAGCGTGCTCATGCTGCGGAACATGAACTTCAGCCGCTCGTCCAGTTCACTCTGACATCGCCGGGCCAGCTCGTCGCCCAGGCGGGCCATGAGCGACCCGTCCGTCAGCGCCTGCTCGATGACGATGCGGGCCTCGCACTCCTGGAGTCCCTCGCGGAAGGCCTCGAACCGGGCCGCGGCCACCGGGCCTTGAGGCGCCGGCGCCAGCAGGCTGCTGTGCAGATCGAGGTTCCGCCAACTGCTGTGCACGTACCGCTGCCAGACGCGACCCTTGCGCTGGCCTCGCTTGTCGCGGATCACCGGCCAGTACTCGGCGCCGATGCGACCCACGCCCCGCTGCCCGCCGGTGATGTTGTACTCGGCGTAGTGCCGCCACTTGCTCGGCGGAACCGAGTTGAACTCCCGGCTCCGCTCATACTCGACGATCAGCTCCGGCTGTTTCCATCCGTACATCCGTTTGCCGTCCTTCAAGGAGTCCACAAAGGACCTGCCCCAGACCGTGGCCTGGTAGCTGACCCGCGCCAGGCCGTGGAGTCTGTACTTCTGCCACGCGCCAAAACCGCCGTGCGCGTGCAGCGCCCACGGAACGCCCGGAGCGATCACCTCAAAGGACTGCACCTCCTCCTTGGTGGGCCGGACGTCGTTGAGCATGCCCAGCATCAGGGCCTTGGCCAGCCCGCGCTTCGCCAACCGCCTGCGCACCTCGTCCAGCAGCGGCTTCCAGAGCGCCCTGCTGGCTGGGTCCTCAAAGCGCGGCAGGTGCTCGTTGCGGGTCTTGCCGGTGGCCGGGTCCAGCACCGTCACCAGCGGGCCCTTGCCGCGGAAATCCCTTCGGGCGGTGGAGGCCTCCTTCAGCCACAGGTGGTCCTTGCGAACCTCCTCGCTCTTGAGCAGGTAGATCTCCCAGACCCAGGCGATCACGATCTTGGGCCGGCCCATGTGGCCCTCGGCCGTGTCCAGGTACCGCTCCATCGCGGCGAAGTCGTAGTCGTACTTGCCGTCGCCCTTGTCGATCCAGCGGACCATCGACTCGGCGTTGCCGAGATTGGTCTCGGCCAGCAGCGGCACGTGCACGACGCGGCTGCCGACTTCGCCGATGCGGTCCATCGACCGGGCGATAAGCTCGAAGTGCCTGTCCGACCACGGCTGGACGTCGTACTCCAGCGCCAGCGTGTCCGGCGACTGCACCAGCTCAACCCAGGTGCGATAGTCCTGGCTGTCCGGCAGCGTCCAGCCGACGACCTCCAGCTCGACGGGCACGGAGACGGGCGGCTGGCCGTCGGCGCGGATGGTCAGCTTGCCGGTGTACTTGCCCGGCGCGGCCGCCTTGGGAACCTGCACGGTCACCCAGATCGGCACGACCGCGCCGAAGACCGGCTCGGGCTGCCCCGGCGTCTGCAGGTAAGAGCGAGCCGGCGAGTTGGCGCTTACGGGGAACTCCGCCAGCGGCTCGTCCGACAGGGCCTCCAGGAGCTGCGGCCTGCGCGGATACGGCTGGCTCTCGCCGCTGTAGGCGATGACAAGCTGCTGATACCCCCACGGAAGCCCGTATCGGACGCGAACCGCGGAGGCGGGGATCTTCCCGGCCTTGCCGGCCAGGTCGCCGGCGACGGCCTTCAGACCGCGGATCGGCTCCGTCGAGCCGGCCACGACCTTGCCGGAGAAGCACCCGTTGCGGATGCCGACCAGCCGGATCGGCCGAAGGGGCTCGGCGGGGTTGCCGTAGTCCAGGTCGAAGTCCGAGACCAGCACGTCACCGTTCCAGACTTGGAATCCTTTCGGCCTGGCGGCCGCTGCGACCAGCCCGCCGGCGCTTTCGGCCGTGAGCTGCACGCGGCGGATCTCGCAGGTGTTCCACGCCAGGGTGTAGCCGCCGGGAATACGCCGGGAGCCGGGCTGCTTCTTGTCCTCGACGACCTTGTGGTACGGGGCGCGGACGATCTCGATGGCCAGCACGTTGACGCCCTTGCGGAGGCTGGCCGCGGGGATCGCCACGCCCGTCAGCTTGCGCGTGCGAAGGGCGACGCGCCGCTGGGCGTCCGCGTCCCTGCGGCTGTCGCTGCCGAGCAGCTCGCCCTTGGCGCCGACGAACGCGTCCAGCGGATAGTCCTCGGCCGGCGTGCTGTCGCTGACCGCGCCGTCGGGCAGGTGCGCGCGGGCAAGCTCGCGGCCGTTGAGGTACACTGCCGCCCCGCCGTGGAAGTCCAGCGAGAGCCTCAGGCCCTCGACCTTGGCGGGGTCCGTCACGCGGAAGTAGCCACGCATGCACAGCCGGGCGAGGTACGGACTGCGGACCGACCGCAGCGCCGGGGCGCGCAGCCACGCGCCGTCGTCGAAGTCGGCGGCCGTCCAGCCGGCCGGGGCGGTCGGCGTGTCCGTGTCCAGCCAGTAGCGGTCGAGCTTCACCGCCAGCAGCTTCTCGTCGAGACGTATGACCGGCGGCTTGAGAGTGCTATGCACCCGCCAGAAGCCCGACGTGTCCAGGACGATGACAGGGCGGTTAGTCGCCGGGTTCGTCTGCTGCCCAAGCGCCGCCGAGAACGGCGGGACGATCAGCATCAGGGCAACCGACAACCACACTGAGCGGCCTTCACTGATGTCTCTGCGAGTCATGCTCTAGCTTTCTGGCGAGGTGCGCCACTGGACGGCAATCTCTTTAACCGATGTGCATCCCCCAGGTTCCCGCCAGGCTGCGGCATCTGCCGACCGGGTCCGGGCGTCCGTCGCGCCGCCGGGAGGGAATTTGTAGATCTCGATGACCCCCGGGCCGGGATGGTCCTTCGGGTGCGGGGAGGCAAGCTCGAATCGCTCGACGGCCGCGGGCGGGCCTAGGCGCCCGGCCAGCACGTCGATGTAAGACCGCAGCAGCTCGTCGCCGCTGCCCCCCCCGTAGTGCCTGTATCGCAGCAGCCAAATCGTTCGCGTGACGGGCCGCACCTGTTCGGGCCGAGGCGACCACAGGACCGGGCAGGGAGACAGCGCGTCCACGTAGAACCTGAACCTGGCCCCCTCCCCGCCGCATGGGCCCAGCGCGGGCGCGTGGGCCGCCCCGCCGATGGAATTGAAGACGATCCATCGATCTTCTCGCGCCGTCTGCCCGGCGATCTGGCGGATCGCGTCGCGGTTCTGCACGTCGCCGACGAACTTGTACGGGTGCAGCGAGTCCTCGGCGATGCCGACGACGGCGCCGGCCATGATCGCCGCCGCCGCCACGCCGAAGCCCTTCAGCACCAGCCGCTTAGGCAGCAGCCACCTGAGGCACTGGCCCATGCCCGCGCCCGCCAGCAGACAGAACGCCGGGGCCACGTACAGCGAGATGCGGGCGCTGCCGCCGTATGGATACTTCCTCATCGCAGCCGCGATGAACGTCGGCACCAGGGGCGCCAGCAGCAGCCACATCAGCCGGCCCCTGCCCCCGCGCCATAGCGCCACGCAGCCGACCACGACCATCAGGAACGTGAAGGTGCTGCCGAAGTTCTTGCCGCCACAGGGATACGCCATCATGTTGCCGGTGTGTATCGTCAGGAACCACCAGGGCAGCCTCCACGGCTGGGCTACCGGCGGAAACGCCTGCGTCCACATGTCGATCTCGGTGTACCATGGGCTGGCGGCCGCCTGCGCATGGGCGTAGAGGAAGCACGTAGCCGCGAAGCTCGCCCCCACGACCGCGGCGTAGATGCCCAAGGGGACGACTCGGCGCGGCGCGCGCCGATGCAGCACGTCGCCCAGCAGGAATATGCCGACCCCGCCGGCCACCAGCGCAGCCGGGTACGACACCCAGACCGCCGCCGCCGCAACCGCCGTCAACGCCGCCCAACGCCGGCTGGACCCCGGGCGAAGATGAACCCGCCACGCCAGGGCAGTCAGGATCAGCGACACAAGCAGGTCGCCCGCGTAAGGCTTGACCTCGGTGCAGTGGCGGACCGGGTAGAACGCCACGGCCAGGATCGCCACGGCCAGCAGCGCCGTGCGTCGGCCGAGCGCGGCGGCCGCGAACCGCCAGAACAGCAGCAGCCCGGCGACGCCGCCGGCAAACGGCAGCAGGCGCAGCGCATATTCCGAGTGCCCCAGCACGCGCGCGACGGCAAGCTCGGCCCACAGGAACCCCAGCGGGGCGATCTGCGCGTGCTCGAGCGGGCGCAGCATGCCGGCGAAATCGCGCTCGATGATGTTGACGGCGACGAAGGCCTCATCACCCCACAGCGGGAAGCCCACGGCGTAGCGGACGACCCTCCAGGCCAACCCCGCCGCCAGAACGGCCAGCATGAGCCTGCCGATGCCGCGCCGCCGCCAGGGCGGGCGCCGCTTGAGCAAAGGCAGGTCTTGCCGGTCGGCCGCCATGGCTCAGCACGTGGCCAGGTACGCCTCTATCTGTTCGGCCGCCGCCTGGGCAAGCGGCTCGGGCTTGTGCTCGGCGAGGATTCTCCGCACCTCCGCGCCGAGCATCTCGTTGAGCTGCTGCTCGGTGTGGTAGTGCTCCATCTTGGTACGGTTGATGTACGCCGGCGGCAGCCAGAGGCACTGGCGGAAGTTCTCGGCCGTGTGCGGAATGGCCAGATACGGCATGTCCTCGCGGACGACCTCCTCAATGGCGTCGATGGCCAGGCCGTTGTCGGACATGTCCAGCGGGCGAAGCAGCATCTTCGCGCGGGCGATCATTGAGTCGCACAGGACGAGCATCCGCGCGTCGTATAGCGAGCCGTAGGCCATGTAGCCCACGTCGTGGGCGAGCGTCGTGCCGGACTGCAATGCCAGCACGACACCCTCGTGGGCCTCCAGCCCCGCCTGTGCGTCGAGGCGGTGGGCGTCGGTGCAGCCGGCCGTCCCCCACGTCGGCAGCTTGTAGAACTTGCCCATCTCGGCGTAGATCGCGACCGTCTTGTACCACTCCGGTGCGCCGTAGGAGACCACGGTGGTCCGCATATCAGCGGAGGAGGTGTTCGAGCCATAGATGAATCGCGCGTTGGGGTTCTTGAGCGTGCCGAGCACCAGGCCGGCCAGCGACTCGGCGCCACCCTGGACGACGCCGCCCTCGGGGGTGATCGGCGAGCCGCTCCCGGAGTTGGCACCCGCGGCGAAGGTGTACGGCACCTCGTGCTCCGCGCAGAACAAGGCCCGCTCGGCGATGGACGCCTCGATGTGAAGCGGCGAGATCGGCTCGAGGTACAGCCCGTAGAACGGCCTGGCCCGAAGGGCGTCGGCGCCGCCGGCGATGATCTTGGCGATCTCGTGCACGCGGCGCAGGTCGTCGAGGTTCGTCAGGGCCGAGATGATCGGCTTGGTCGTGTTGGCGGCCATCTCCGCGAAGACCGTCGGATACAGCTTGCTCTCGGGCACCTCGTGCGGCAGTGCCATCGACATGGTGAAGTCGTAGTTGGGCAGGGCGTCGACAATGCGGACGTTCTCGCGGACGTCGGCGAGCGTGCTGTTGCGCAGCTCCCATGTGGCGCGGTCGATGTTGTAGATCGCGTCGGAGCCGGTCCCGAAGACGGTGTTGCCCGCCTCCATCCTGAACGCCTCGCCCCCGAGCCGGTCGTACATGCCGAAGCCCTTGACGGCCTTCTCCAAGGCTTCGTTGACCATTCTTCCCGGGATAAGGACTCGGCCGTCGTCGCCCCTTCTCGCCCCGGCCCCCAGCAGAAGATCCACCGACTCGGGGTGCTCGATCCGCACACCGATCGTCTCCAGCACGCGCAGCGACGCGGCATGGAACCGTCGGGCCTCCTCGGGCGATACAAAGGCAAACTCGGCCATTCGATCTTCTCCAGGTGATTCGAGCCGGGGGCAGTTGGCCACGAGACGGGCGGCAAGCCCGGGCGCCATCCCGTTGATGTCCGCCCTCACACTAACCTTCAGCGCCACCCCGCGGCAAGGAAGAAGCTGCGGACCGGCGGGTCAACGGGCAGCGGCCGCGCTGAAAACTGCCCCCGGACGCTTCATGCCGGGGGCCGTTCGTGGGCCTGTCTCAATGCGCCGAGCCGAGGTCGACGCGCAGGGCGCCAAGGGCAGCTTCTCCATCAGTGGGTGGAGGTGGCGGCCTGATGAAGCCCCCTATTGATTGCCCGCGCTGCTTTGAGCCGGTGGATTGGGAAGGCTCGCCGGTGAGGGCTGGCTACGCGCGTCAGACCGCAGGAACTGATAAGCGAAGAAGAGAACGAGAAGGCTGCCAAGGATCGCTGCCGCCTTGCCTGTTCCAGTCTTGAACGAGGCCCAACCAAGCGCGCAGCCAACAAGGCAGATGACTGCTGACCCGACAGCCGCAGCCTCAAGGTCAATCCAGTCCAGCTTGCGGATGCCCGGCTCAAAGACAAAGAGCGAAATGGTGGCAAGCAAACCCAGGAGTACGAGGACAAGACCCGAAACCGCAAGTGCGTGATTTTTCATGGCCGTCCCTCTTGAGGATTGTTGCCTCCAGAATACGTTCTGCTCTGGCGCCCGTCAAGAAGTAGCAGCAGACAGGAGACGAATTGGATGAAGACCTTTACGGATAGCGCGGGACGCTCCTGGACGATCTCGCTCACCATCGACGCGGCGAAGCGGGTCAAGACGCTGCTGGAAGTGAACCTGCTGGAACTGGAGGCCGGGTGGCACGCTTCTGGCCGAGGCAATGCGAAGGCCAGAGGCGTGCGTCCAAGACTCTCGACGAGTAGGCCCGCGCCATGCCATGTTCGTGCAACTAGGCACGCTTCTCCGCTGCGCGTAGAAGCGTGGCACCCGGCCTGGTGGCACGGCAGGCGTCATTCTCCCGCCCTGTGATCTGGCTTGGGGAGTCCTACGGCGTAGCCTGCCTTTCGGGCGGCGGATGTCAGCCGCGATTGGAGGCGTTGCATGTGGTTCAGGAAAGACGAGTTCGGCCTTCCGGGTCGCCAGGATGAAGCGCAATGCAACGCAGCCGAGAACGCTTCCGTCAGTCGCCGACCCAGCGAACCGGACAGGGCCGTTTCCATCAGCCGCTTCCGCGGATCGAAAGGCACTCCGTCCAGCAAGGCGACTGTCTTCAAGGCGAGCGTCACGACCTCTAGGCTTATTTGGGAAAGCGTTAGCGGCTCTAGGGAGTAACGAAGAACGCGAAGGCGGCGAAGCAGCATGTCCAACTTCCCCTCGATCCTTGCCTTGCGGAAGGCTTGTGAACCCGCCAGTGCTGCAATGCGCCCCACGTAGAGACATGACCGATCCAGCAGCGGCAGAGCCGTCCCGTACATGTAGTGGGCTTTGTCGTCCAGGGCCTGAAGCGCGTGCTGAACATCCTCTACAGATTGCGCGAAGTAGTGGAGTCGCCTCCCCTCCAGAAATACCTCGGTGGGGCGCCCGCTCTTCCAAGGCTTGCCTTGGGAGACCCGGAGAAAAAGGTGACGCCGGCAAAGAATCGCTAGGTCTACGTCCGAGTCTTCGCGGCAATGCCCAGTGGCCGCGCTGCCCACCAACAAGACTGAGACGGACCGCGGCGAAAGCCTCTCCGCGTCGAGCACGAAAGGAAGAGCAACATGGGCGGCCCACTCTCGCAGTCGGGACTGGCTCTCCGCCATGACGGAAACAGTACTGCGCCGTAATCGAATACGCAAGCATGGAAGGTAAGTCAGGCGCAATCCGAGCCGGGCGTGCCTTCGTCGAACTGGTCTCCGACTCTCGGCAAGCTCGTGCGCGGTCTGAGGCAGCCCAGGCCTGCTTCATCCGCGCGGGCATCGCCAATGAGGTGCAGAAGCGAGCCCGCGACCTGTGAGAGATTGCAGACTACAATGCGCTTAGCGTTTCAGCAGCACGAACGCAATGCCGCCCGCCAATGCAACAGCCATTGCGATCAGCACGCTCAATAGAGCCCGATTCCGTGGGAGCACTTGAACATGCTTGGCCCGCTGATACACGGTCGCCACTACGCTGCTGACGAAGACGAGCCCGAGGAGGTCCCAGCAAGCCTCCTGGAAAGCCAAACCCCGTACAGCACCAGTGATCAGCACACCAAACGCAAGCACCATGTAAGCAAAGCGGAAACTTTTGTCTGCAACTGCAAACGTACGTTCATCGCGAATCACAGGTTGATCGTTCATTTTGCGGTTCCTTCAGAAAGAAGAGTTCTTCACTGTTCGAGCCGAGTCCGCTCGGCAGGATGAGGATCAGCACGATCGACGTGATGGATATGGTTGGCCGTGACAATGAGGCCTATTCCTTTATGGGCACTTCGTACTGGAAGACATCTTCGACACGCTTGTTGAAGGCCCTGGCGATGCGGAATGCCAGAGCGAGTGACGGCGTGTACTTGCCCGCTTCCAGAGCGATGATGGTCTGTCGCGTGCAGGCTACCCGCAGCGCCAGCTCCTCTTGCGTCATCTCGTCGTGGTCGAAGCGAAGACGACGAATGCCGTTTGTGATCTCAGGCATTGTCGGCCTCCACATGTCGGCCATAGAGCACCAGAATCGCTACGCTTCGGGTGAAGAAGAAAACGATGGCGCCGAGCATTGTGATCGTCCCGAGTACGTGCACCCACACTTGCTCCTCACGCTTAAACGCAAAAACGACAAACCATGTGCCCATGCACCCGATGATGAACGCCAAGTAAGAAGCCATGGCCCCGGCCAACGTGGCGCGGCGCGCGATGTTCTTGTCGCGTTCGTCGGGCTTCTCCTTGCGACCGATGAGCCCAGCGAATCCATTGATGCCATAGAAGGCGAAGGCCGCAGTTGCGACAATTGGCCCAAAGAGTGGAAGCAGTACAAAGTACCCCACCACACAAGCACTCATCGTTACCACGCCAAGCCACGCCCGTTTCTGTTCCGCGTTCATTGGATCTCTCCCCTGTGTGGTATAACGGACATAATGTACGGTAGCTATTACAGTATGTCAAGTATATTTTCCACAGATTTCCGGCCGGAGGTGACCTAGTCGGCCATAGGCATCCGAGCCGGCCGCGCCTTCGTCGATCTGTCCGCCGACTCTCGGCAGCTCGTGCGCGGGCTGCGGCGGGCCAGCCACAAGCTCAAGGCCTTCGGCCCGGCCGTGCCGGGGCGCATGGAGCTGCCCGAGGGCTGGTACATCCTCCCGGATGATGATGGGGACAAGCAGTGAAGGCGATCGCCGGCGATTCCGGCACGTGCAAGAGAATCGCTACGTCCTTGCCGGAAATCGCGGATAGCTCACGTCGGCGCAGGCACGTCGAGTTGCACGTCAAGAGGCCCAATATGCTCTATTCGCCGAGAGGGGAAAAGGATGCCCCGCAGCGTGATGCTGACGGTCTTCCCGGCCTTGGGCTCGCAGATCAGAGTGCCCGCCAGAGCGTCTTCATGCTCCCTTGGCAAGCGAATCCCGCCAGGGGCAAGATAACTCGCCACGTCAGACCCCTGGAACAGCCGCACCGTGGGGCTGTCCTCGGCGGCGCGAATATAGGTCTTGATGCGACCCGTGATCTCAGGGGGCAGGACCCAGCCGATCTCCAAGCCGGCGTCCTTCGCGATCACGTTGAGCGAGACTCTCCCGTGGGCCCAGTGAGACTGAACGACAAACTCGACGGCAGGAGCGGTTGCTGCCTTGGCAAAGGCGTCGGCTCGTCTGCCGACGAGTGCGCAATAGCCGTCCACCTGCTTCCTGGCCTGTCCGACAAGCGACTCGCGCATCGCCTGGAAGATGTCACGGCTGGACCCGGGCAGGTTGATGTCGGGTTCCCGTCCCAAGTGCCAATAGCCATAGCCATGCGCCCGCGCTCCGTCTTCCCGCCTCAAGTAGAGCTGCATCGTCCAGCCATGCGGGGCCCGGCCCGGGGGCATAACGTCTTGTCTTGCCATCGCATTGCATTCGTCCAAGGCCGCGATGATGCCCTCCACCTCATCGGGCGAGATGCGCACGGTGACGTGCGGCTCACGCACTGCCGGAGAAGGGCCTTGAATGATCTTGAGTATGGGGAAGGTGCCTGCCTCGGACGTATGGATCAAGATCAGCGAGAACTCCTTGGACGGCGATCTCGCTTTCCCGGCAAGGACTTCCGGACTTGGTTCACACCCGGCCGCGGCGACAAGAACCGACAGAAAGGCGACCGCTGTAACGGAACTGTGTCTCTGCATCCCATGTCTCCCGACGCCATGATGTTGGACGCATCTTCCGACAGGAAGGTCCCGAGATTCCTCGGATTGGCCGGGTGCCACGTTTCTGGCTGAAGCAACGCGAAGGCCAGAAGCGTGCTTCCGAGACTCTCGGCAAGACGGCTCGTGGCATGCCTTGATTGTGCAACCAGGCGCGTCCCGTCGGGACGTGGCACCGGCGGTGGGACAGAGCCCCGGCGCGCGACCATGTGATGCCGCTTGGTCGCTGAAGTGCGTGTCGAGCTGTCGGCCGTCCGATTGCTCGATGGGCTCGGCCTCGAACAGGACCCCGAACCGCCGCACCAGTTCTCCGCCGAGCGATGACAGACGACGGGAATGGAGCCACAGCAGGGCTGCGATACACATGACCGAAAGGCCCAGCAACCATGCGCCGGCGGCCAGGCCGCTCATGGATCCGGGGACGGCTATGGCGAACACCGTGAGCACGCCTCCGACAAAGACGCCCGCGAGGACCTGCCCGACCCAGAACCCCCACCTCACGTACGGCTGAAGGCGCATGATCGTCCATCCCTCCCGCGCCGCCCATCGGCCGCGAACCAGAAGATCTTGTGCCCCCCAGCCCTGCGCCTCCGTCTCGGCGACGTCGAACCCGTCCGGCTCGACGGTGCCCTGAAGGGGCTTGTCGCAGTAGCGCCCGAACATGAGGAATGGCTCGCCCACGACTAACCGCCAACGCGGCTTCCCGATGCGCTCCTCCAGACGGCGCCGACATTCGCCAACGGGAAGTCGCGTTCTAAGGTAGCTCGCGTCCACCTGCTGGTTTCCCGGCATAGACAATCCCCGCGCCTACGTCCGCTCGGTATCAGGGCCCGTCCCTCAGGCCGTGCAATGCAGAGCGTAGGCGCAGGAACCAGACGCCCCAGCACGCATAGCGGCGGGTCCGTCATCAATCCCGGCAGGCCCCACGGCCAAGATGGCCGTGCTACTCATGGGCGAGACGCACATGCTACAAATCTCGGGCGACGCGCCCCGTCGCGAAGCGGCGCCCGCTTGGCTACTTCCAGTCCACAACAGACAAGCCACACCGTCGCAGTTCGGCATTCAGCTCTGCCATGTGGTGCTGGAGATGACGAAGGTGATACAGCCCTTGAGCAAGTACAGAACCGCCGGTCCATGGCCACAGGGGTTCCTCGCTGACGAGCCCGCTCGGGCTGAAGTGCTGAACCCACTTCAGCGTCTTGGCCTTCGCCTCCTCCAGATGTCGTATGGCGTCCATCTGGCCGGGAAGCTCTTCAGCCGGGGTGCTTACCCAGTCCAGCGAGAACTCCCTTTCGGTAAGGTATGTGTCGCGGCTGCCCAGCCAGGTGTACCGATCAGCACCCATCAGGATGTGGTACACGATTCGCGCCGGCTGCATCCGTTCGTCCGGCGATTCACACCACTGCTCTGTGGGGAACCGCCTGGCAGCCT
>Ga0307378_10005131_pt1 | contig 18353 bp, 20 predicted proteins | sample UN1MG_FD_202238 | JGI IMG/M metagenome (GOLD analysis project Ga0307378, IMG submission 202238) | Soil microbial communities from Risofladan, Vaasa, Finland - UN-1 | ecosystem: Environmental > Terrestrial > Soil > Coastal area > Acid sulfate soil | place: Finland: Risofladan, Vaasa | collected... | reverse complement strand
CGATCTTGCGCTCGATCGAGAAGGAGCCGCTCGGGGCCTTGGTCCTCGCCCTGCCGCGGAAGACGCGCTTGCCGTTGTCCTTGAGGCGGACCTTCCATTTGACGCCGTTGCGGTTCTGGTCGACCTCGAACTCGACCTCGAGGCGACCGTCCCGGGCCTTGGCCTTGATCTTGGAGGAGCTGCTGCCGGTGCAGGTGCCGGTCTTGCGGATGTCGTCGCTGCCGCTACCCGAGGCGGCCGGCACAGCCAGTGCCATCGCGGCTGCTGCGGTCGTGAGTGGAATCAGGATCCTGCGGTTCATCGGTTCCTCCTGGGTCTGGGTCGGCGGGGGCGGCTGCCTCCGTCGCTGTTCAGTGCTTCGAAGGAGGATCGCCCCCGGCGCACCTGCAATCAATCGGACATTGGTCTTAGGACCCCTCAACGGGCACCCAACAGCGCGTCGTAGGACCAAGGTCCGATTGAAAAAGCGACCTCCGGAGCTCCAAGCTGGTCGAGACAACCCAACCCGATCGACCAACGATCAGAGGAGAACAGATGAGAAACCGGATTGCACGCACCATCGCAGTGGCCGGAGCGGCAGTAGCGCTGATCTTCGGCGGCGCCGCGGTATCGCAGGCCAAGAATGGGGCCGACGATGGCCCCGGCCATCACAGCAAGGGCCACCACAGCAAGGGCCACCACAGCAAGGGCGGTCACCATAAGGGCGGTCATCACAAGGGCGGCCATCACAAGGGCGGCCAGCACTCCAAATCCGGCGGCAGCGACGATGGCGTCGGCCATGACCTGGGTGATGATCACGGCCAGGGCGACGACGACGGTCCCGGTCATGACGTCGATGATGACCACGGCGAGCACGGGCCCAATCACGACTGACCGCGTTCCGGACAAACCCCCGCACGTCGGCGCCGACCGTCCCGCGGAGACCGGCTCCGCGGGGCGGCGGCCGCCCGACACCTCGTGCAGGCGGGAGAATGGACCCCTTGTCGCCGGCCACCTCCAAGCAGGATATGAACCGCGGGATCGGGGCACGACTCCGCAGCCCTGTCGTGCAGTTCGCGCTGGCCGGCTTGCTCGCGATCGCCGCGATCGGACTGGTCTCGGCCTATCTGCTCAAGGAGGCGGGGATCGACGAAGCGACGCGCGACGCAAAGCAGGTCAGCTCGCTCGCCGGGGAGGGGATCGTCGAGCCGCTGGTCGGCCCGCGGCTGATCACCGGTGAGCCGCGCGCGCAGCGACGGCTCGACTCCGTTGTCCGCAGCCGCATCCTCGGCCGCGACGGCATCGTCCGGGTGAAGATCTGGGACGCCGACTCACGGATCGTCTACTCAGATGAGCAGCGTCTGGTCGGCGAGCAGTTCGAGCTCGGCCCCGAGGAGCTCGGGATCCTCGAGAACGGCGGCATCGAGGCGGAGCGCACCGACCTCTCGCGGCCGGAGAATCGCTTCGAGCCCCGCGACGTCGACCTGCTTGAGGTCTACCTGCCGATCCAGAGCCGCTCCGGGGAGGCGTTGTTGTTCGAGACCTACACCCGCTCCAGCTTCGTCAACTCCGCCGGGCAGCGCATCTGGTCAACCCTGGCCCCGGTGCTGATCGGCGCCCTACTGGTGCTCGCCGCCCTGCAGCTGCCGCTCGCGGCCTCGCTGGCCCGCCGCCTGAGGCGCGGCCAAGAGGAGCGCGAGGCGCTGCTGGAGCGGGCGATCGACGCCTCCGAGATGGAGCGGCGCCGGATCGCGCAGGACCTTCATGACGGCGTCGTCCAGGACCTCGCCGGCGTCTCCTACTCGATCGCCGCCGTTGCCAACCGGGCGGGGCGGTTGGACAGCGGCGATGCCTCCCGGCTGGGGGAAGCCGCCTCGCGCCTGCGCCAGAGCGTCCGCGACCTGCGCGGGCTGCTGGTCGAGATCTACCCTCCCGACCTGCACCGTGCGGGCCTCGGCGCCGCGCTCTCCGACATCATCGGTGGCGTCAATGCCCGAGGTCTGCAGGCCGATTCCAGCGTCCCCGACGATCTCGATCTACCAACCGAGATCGAGACGCTGTTCTTCCGGATCTCCCAGGAGGCGGTTCGCAACGTCGTCGCCCACGCCGGGGCGGAGAACCTGATGATCCGGGTCAGCACCTCCCCGGGGCAGGCGCGACTCGAGATCGAGGACGACGGCCGCGGCTTCTCGCCCGACCTCAAGGCCGGCGCCCAGGGCCACTTCGGCCTGCGGATGCTCTCCGACCTGACCACGGAGGCGGGCGGCGAGTTCGAGCTCGACGCCGAGCCGGGTCGAGGAACGCGGATCCGCGTCGAGGTACCGGTCCCGTGATCCGCGTCCTGCTGGTCGAGGATCACCCGGTCGTCCGCGCCGGCCTCGACGACCTGCTCTCGGGGACCGACGACATCGAGGTCTGTGGGATCGCCGAGGACGGGGCGGCGGCGGTCGAGCGGGTCGCCGAGATCGGACCCGACGTGGTCCTGATGGACATCTCAATGCCGGCGATGGATGGGATCGAAGCGACCCGGCGGATCACGGCCGCCGATCCCGAGGCGCGGGTCGTGATCCTCACCTCGTTCTCCGATCAGAAGGGCATCCTCGAGGCGATCGACGCCGGCGCGATCGGCTATCTGCTCAAGGACGCCGCTCCCGAGGAGCTCTTCCAGGGGGTGCGGGCCGCTGCCGCAGGCGAGTCGCCGCTGGCGGCGAGCGCCGCCCGGGCGCTGCTTCAGGCCCGCCAGGCGGGCGACGGCCCCGAAGAGCTGACCGACCGCGAGCGCGAGGTGCTGGTGCTCGTCGGCGCCGGGCTGCCGAACAAGCTGATCGCCCGCCGGCTGGAGATCAGCGAGAAGACCGTGAAGACCCACCTGACCAGTGTCTACCGGCGGATCGGGGTCGACAGCCGCACCGAGGCTGCGCTCTGGGCAAGACAGCGGGGGCTGGCCGAAGAGCGCTGAGCGGCGGATGAAAGCGGCGCCGAGCTGCGGCTGGCCTCCGCGGTCGACGGCGACCTCTAGGCGCCGCCAGTCCCCTGCCGGCGGTACTCCCAAAGCTCGACGAAGCCGTGGTCCTGGAAGCCAAGCCGGGCGTAGATCGGCGCGCCGGCCTTCGAGGCGCGAAGCGAGGCGGAGCGGGCGCCGGCCTCGCGCGCCCGCTCGAGCGCCGCGTGCAGGAGCCAGCTTGCGATCCCCCTCCCCTGCCACCGCGGCAGCGTCGCCACCGCGGTGACCAGCACGTCGTCCCCGTTCGGGACGGTGCCGAGGCAGGCCACCGGCTCCTCGCCGACCCGGGCGAGGCTCCAGGCAACCGGCGCTGCGCCCGGCTCGACGAACGCCGCCTCGAAGGCGGGCTCGCCGTAGCCGTAGGCGGCATCGTTGAGGCGTCCGACCAGGGGCCAGGTGCCCGCCTGGTCGCGCTCGACCCCGTCGGGAGCCGGCGGCGGCTCGGCGAGCTCCTCGAGCCAGAACGACATCGCGCGCGGGGACCCGTCGAGCGTGTGTCCGCGCTCGGCCAGCAACGCTGCGGTCGCCCGGTCCTCATCGGGGACCCAGACCGTCCAGGCCCGGACGCCGGCCCGCTCGTAGCCACGCTCGAGATCCGGGAGCGCTTCGGCCAGCGCTACGGGGTCGTTGTAGTAGACGGAGTTGAAGAGTGAGCGCTCGGCCGCCGCGGGGGTCACGGCTGCACGCACTCCCGGCCAATCGATCTGGGCCGAGCCGGGGGCGTGGCCGCCGAGCGTCGTGACCTCGACCTCGAGGCTCTCAATCGCCCGCTGACGCAACTCGCCGATCTGATCTACCTCCCGCTCAGGCCGCGAACGGCGTCAGCCAACCTCGAGCTGAGACTTCTCGACGAAGGCGCTGTAGGGATGGACCAGCACCCGGCCGGTGCCGCGGCGCTGGAGCGCGCGGCGGAGCTTGCCCGAGAGCCTGATCGTCGCGGTGCGCTCGCTTGGGCCACCCTCGGAGGGGCGGGTCCAGCCGAAGCTGAAGCTCCCCTTCCGGCGCGCCGTCGTTCCCAGGCCCCTGAGGGCGACGCGGCCGGCACAGCGGCTGTCGAAGTCGTCGTGGCGCTCGAGGGTGATCTCCGCGCGGCGACCGCTGCCGTTGAGCTCGACGGTCGTCGCCTCGATGTCGCAGGCGATCGAGACCCGCTTGTTGCAATGCTGACCGGGGAAGGAGGCGGGGCGATCGGGGCGATCGGCGTCGCTGCGGCAGAGGACCTTCTCGAGGCGGGCGGGCTCGGCGGTCATGATCCCGTCCACTCCCCAACCGAGCAGCTGCTTCATCGTCGGCTGGTCGTTGATCGTCCAGACGTGGACGCCGTAGTCGTCGGAGTGGGCCCGGTCGATGAAGGCCTGGTCGGTGACGGTGATGCCGTTGAAGCCAAGCGGCACCTGGAAGGCCTTGCTGCCAGCCGGCGGCAGGGTGCCGTTCAGCACGTAGCCGGCGACGCCGCCGATCGCCGGCGCGAGGTCGATCTGCGGCGCCGCTTTGTGGAAGCGCGCCAGGGCCTCGTCGTTGAACGAGGCGACCATGATCCCCCTGCTGCGCCCCAGCTCGTTTAGATAGGCGGCGAGCGCGTCGGCGTTGCGGAAGAAGGAGTCGAGGTCGTCGTCGGCGGCGCCCTTGATCTCGATGTTGATCGGAACCTTGGGGTAGGCGTCGATCACCTCCTCCAGGGTCGGGATCCGGAAGTCGTCGGGCCGGAAGGAGGGCGGCGGCCTGCGATCGCCGACGCGGACGCCACGGTAGGGATATGAGGCTGCGGGCAGATCCCTCTCGATGCCCTCGCCGGGGACGATGTTGTAGCCGGCGTCGAGCGCCTGGATCTCCCTGGTGGTCATCTCATAGACCGAGCCGGAGCCGTTCGTGGTCCGATCAACGGTGCCGTCGTGGATCACCATCAGATCGCCGTCGGAGCTCGTGTGGATATCGAGCTCGAGCATGTCGGCACCGAGCCGCATCGAGCGCTCCAGCGCGTACATCGTGTTCGAGGGCGCCTCGTCCTCGCCGCCCTGGTGGGTGATGTTCAGCGCCCGCAGCTTCGTCCAGTCCGTCGGGCCGGCGGCGGCTGCGGTCGGCAGGAGCACGACGGCGGTGAGCGCCGCGAGCAACCCCGCGCCGAGTGACGACTCCCTGAACTCCGCTCCCAGCATCGGCCTTGAGTCTAATCGCCAACTTGCCCGCCTAGCCAGCTCGACGGCCCCGTAGGATCCCGGCAATGGAGGAGCCAACGTTCGAGGGGATCGAGGTCGCCGTCGCGGGCACGCGAGGCGAGCTGCACCTGAACCGGCCCGAGAAGCTGAACCCACTCAGCCAGGACACACTGCGCGATTTGGCCGAGGCTGCCAGGTGGTTCAACTCCAACCCTGATCTCAAGGTCGTTGTCGTCGCCGGCAGGGGTCGTGCCTTCTCATCCGGTGCCGACGTGACCGCCTTCGCCGGATCGACCGCCAAGGACGCCTGGAACCGTCGCCGCGACGCCGACGCCGGCCGGGTGATGGCCGACGCCCTCGAGGAGATGACCGCGGTGACGATCGCCAAGATCCACGGCCACTGCATCGGCGGCGGCGTGGTGTTGGCCGGCGCCTGCGACCTGCGCCTCGCAGCCGAGGGCACCAACTTCTCGATTCCCGAGGTCGACCTCGGGATCCCGCTGGCCTGGGGTGGAATCCCCCGGCTGGTTCGCGACATCGGCCCGGCGCTGACCAAGGAGCTGGTGATGACCTGCCGCCCCTTCGACGCTGCCGAGGCCCTCGCCTGCGGCTTCCTCAACCGGGTCGTCCCCGCCGAGCAGCTCGACCAGTCGGTCGAGGAGCTGGCGGTGCTGCTTGAGAGCAAGCCGAAGCTGGCGCTGCTTGCGACCAAGCGCCACACCAACGCCATCACCGAGGAGATGGTCGGAACGATGCGCAGCTGGTCCGACGCCGACGGCCTGATTGCCGGGCTCGGCGACCCCGAGGGCAAGGAGTCCGCGGCCCGCTACCTGGCGCGGATGAAGGGCGCGGACCCCGCCGCCGAGCAGTAAGCGTTAGCCCACCGCCGAGGCGAGGCTGACCATGATCAAGATCAGCCCGACGATGCCGACCCCCCGGCGCAGGGCGTTGACGCCGTTGGCGGCCTCCTCGTAGGCCCAGATCGTGATCCCGACGTAGAAGACCGCGCGAGCGACGTCATGGACGGTGCCCTCGTCGGCGAGCGCCGCCACTAACAGGCCGGCAAACGCCGCCCAGAGCGGCGCGTTCGGAAACTGGGCGACGGTGTAGCCGCGAATCTTCAGGTCGCGTTGCATCCCGTAAGCCTAGGTCCCGGCGAGGACCGGCCGGCTGCAGCGGCGTCAGGCTCAGGCGTCGAGCTCGGCCATCCGCTCGACGAAGGTGAACTCGGGCGGGCCCTGGAGGCCGGCCGCGGCCATGATCTCGCCAACCTCAGGATCGGCCATGAAGGCCTCGACGCCGTCGCGATCCCAGTCGAAGACGTTGATCAGCTCGGTTGGATTCTCGGCGCTGCGGAATACCGTCACCCCCCGGGAGCCGTGCTCTGCCCGCTTTTCCTTACCCCCCGCCTGGAAGGTCTCGATGAAGCTCTCGTAATCGGCGATCTGAACCCGTGCAATCGCGTATGCCATGGCCACTCCTCTCGGTCGCTTACCGGCTGAGCGTAGCTACGCGCTCGAGGGGTCACAGAACTCGGAATAATTCCGAGGAACGTGACCCTTCGACGCCGGAGGTCTGCGCGCGGCCCTCAACCTCAAGCCGCAGCCGGCCCCGAGAGCGCGAAGGGGTTGCCCTCCGAGTCCTTGCAGATCGTCCAGCGCTCGCCCGGGTGGACGATGCTGCCGCCGAACTGCTCGACGCGGCTGACCGCGTCGGCGAGGTCATCGACCTCGAAGTAGGGAAGGGAGAAGGAGTCACCGGGACCCGGGCCACGGGCGTGGACGCCTACCGCGGCGCCGGACTCCGCCACCGCCGTCTGCCAGCCCTCGCCCTGAGCGGGACCACGCGGCTCAGGCTCGCTGCCGAGCACACCGCCCCAGAAGCGTCGAGCGCGCTCGGTGTCATCGGCGGGGAACTCCACAAATGAAAGGCGCGGTGCGAGCATCACGTTCCACGATAGCCGCCCCGCTGCCGGGCGCCGGCTCGGCTGATCCCGCGATCGCCCTCGGTGCCCGAGGGACAGCTGCTCGGGGTGCTCAGGGGCGAGACGTAGCGCCGGCCGAAGCCAGCGAGCAGAGCACCTGGTAGATCGAGGTGAAGCCGATCTCGAAGCCGTTGCGGGCGGCGCGCAGGTAGAGGCGCCAGACCCGCAGGCGCTCCTCGCCGGCGAGGCTCGTCGCCCGCTCGAGGTTCTCGTCCAGGCGGCGAGCCCAGTGGCGCAGGGTCTCGGCGTAGTCGTCGCCGTACTCCTCGACGTGAAGGGTGCGGAGTCCGGCGCGCTCCAGCGCCAAGAGCACCCGCGAGAGGTGGACCGGGTCGGCGTCGGGGAACACGTAGCGCTCCGAGAACGGGCCCGCCTCGGGGTCGGTGTGGCGCAGGCGGGTGATCCCGTGGTTGAGCAGCCGCCCCTCCGGCGTCAGCAGTCCCGCCACGCGCTCGGCATAGAGGTCGATGTTCTCGGCGCCGACGTGCTCGACCATGCCGATCGATGCGATCGCGTCGTAGGTGCCGGTCAGGTCGCGGTAGTCGACGACCGCGATCTGGACGCGGTCGGCGAAGCCGGCGGCGGCCACCCGCTCCCGGGCGAGGCGGGCCTGTGGCTCCGAGAGCGTCACCCCCAAGACCTCCTCGGCCCCGCGCTCAGCCGCCGTGATCGCGAAGCTGCCCCAGCCGCAGCCGATGTCGAGCACCCGATCGCCGGAGCCGATGGCGAGCTTCTCCGCGGTCAGATCGAGCTTCGCCCGCTGCGCCGCCTCCAGGGAACTGTCATCGCGGGAGAAGAAGGCGCAGCTATAGGTCATCGACTCGTCGAGAAAGAGGGTGAAGAACTCGTTCGAGACGTCGTAGTGGTGGCGCACGGCGCGGGCATCGCGCTCGCGGCTGTGGCGGGTCCCCTTCGGTACGAGCTCAGAGCGGGGCGGCTTCGGTGGCCGGGTCAGCCCCATCGCCCTGATCGCGGCGACGGTCAGCCGCAGGCGCGTGGTGGCATCAACCGGCGGCGGCTTCCAGGAATCGAGCAAGGCGATCACCCCGTCGATGTCATCGACCGCGAGCTCGCCCGAGACGTAGGCGCGGCCGAGGCCGAGCTGGCCGGGCGCCCGCAGCGCGTGGGCGACGGCCTGTGGCGAGCGCACGGTGAAGGTCGGGCCCTCGCCTCCGGTAGCAGGCAGTTCGCTGCCGTCCCAGAAGACGACCGTGAAGGGACGCTCGGGGAAAGCGGATTCGATCTCGCGCCGGAGCGGCGCTGGGCGAGCCAGGGGCATCGGCCGAGGTTACCGATGGCCTCCGCGCCAGGCTGGGCTGCTTCCTTTCACCTGAATAGCTCATCCTGAGCTTGGAGGAAGGACAGTTGGATCCACCTATACTTGGCGGCGCGCCCGTGAGAGCCTTTCCAAAGCTGACCTATGCGAACGTGATGGTCACGCTGCTCGCCTTCGTCGTCCTCTGTGGCGGAGGTGCCTACGCGGCCGGCCAGCTGGGCAAGAAGAGTGTTGGCACCAAACAGCTGAAGAAGAACGCGGTGATCAGCGCCAAGGTGAAGAACGGAACCCTGAAGGGCAAGGATCTCGCGAATGGGGTCTTGCCAGGCCCGAGCCATGGATTCCAGGCGAGCGGCTCGGTCAACTTCGACGCTTTCAGCTCGAGCCCGTTCGGCTCGACCGTCGTCAGCCTCGCCGTGCCGCCCGGCGCGTACTTCGCCACCTCCTCGGTCGAAGCTCAAACCGTCAACCCCATCCCCAGCACGGTCAGCTGCCGCTTGATCAACGGAGGCGGAGGGACCGGATCGACTGCGACCAGCCGAGATCAGCCGGTTCGGGCCGACGGCACGTCGGACAACTTCACGCTGACGGCCCTCTTCGAGGTAACCGAGGGGCAGAACCTGAACCTCCAATGCTCGAAGTCGAATCCCGGCTCGTCGGCTCGGATCAATGCAGCGAACATCGTCGCCGTCCAGATCAGCGACGTCACCGGCATCAGCGACTGATCAGACGCGGTAGCCACGGCTCCAAGGATTAGCTCGCGAGAAGACGCTGTATCTGTGGGATAGTTCCTGCATGGCCTCCGGACGCTCATCAGACCAGCCGCTCGTCAACGTCGATCAGCTGGGCGACTCCCAGGTTGCCGTGGTCGAGGAGACCCCGCATGGAACGCTCGCTGTGGGGATCAGCGGCGGCGAGCCGTTCGCGCTCTCGAATCGCTGCCGGCACCTGTTCGCCTCGCTCGGCGAGGGTGAGGTGGCCAAGGACGGCTGTCTGGAGTGCCCCTGGCACGGCGCCCGTTTCGACGTTTCCACCGGCAAGATGACACGCGGCCCGCAGGGCGCGTTCAAGCCGCTCGCCGGCGCCGTCAAGGCGACCACCGGCTCGCGCTCGCTGAAGACCTTCCCGGTCGAGATCCGCGACGGCGCGATCTGGCTCGCGGGCTGAGCCGGCCTAGGCGCTCGCCGCCGCCGCACCGGCGCCGGTCAGCTCCTCGCCGATCTCGTCGATCAGGCCCCAGTGGTCCGGGACGATCTCGGGATCGGCGACCAGCGAGACGTTGATCCTGCCGGCGAAGCTCCAGGCGGTGATGTTGAGCCCCGACCCCGGCAGGCAGGGGCCGATCGAGTAGGCGAAACTGCACGGTCCGGGGGGAGATAAGCGCCGCCGTTCCGGCTACCTTCGATTGGTGCACCCAAAGCCCGAACAGGAGGCGTTGCTCGACGTCCACCCCACCCCCGGTGATCCGTTCGAGGGCGAGGTGCGAATCGAGCACGTCCGCTTCAGCTCCGAGGACGGCGCCTTCGTCGTCGCCGACGTCTCACTCAGCGATGGCTCGCCACTCTGCGTGATCGGGCCGCTCGGGCACCTCGAGGAGGGCGCTCGAGCCCGCCTCAAGGGCGTCTTCGAGGAGCACTCCCAACACGGCCTGCAGCTTCGTACGCATGAAGCCGAACCACTCGATCCAGCCGGCGTCGAGGGCGCCCGCCAGTATCTGAAGACCCTGCCGGGGATCGGCGCCTCACGGGCGGCGAAGCTGATCGACGAACACGGTGCCGACGTCTTCGAGGTGATCGACCGCGACCCAGAGGCGGCGTTCCGTTCGCTCTCGGGGATCGGACCGGTGCGGGCCCGGGAGGCCGCGGAGGACTGGGTCGAGCGTCGCGCCCAGCGTCGCCTCTACACGCTGCTCGCACCGCACGGGCTCGCCCGTCACGTCTCCGAGCTGATGGCGGCCCACGGCGGCGATGCGGCCGAGCTAATCAGCGCCGACCCCTATTCGCTGACCTCGATCCACGGGGTCGGCTTCGCCAGCGCCGACCGCTTTGCGTTGGCTCTCGAGATCGATCCCCGATCGCCCGAGCGAATGCACGCCGCCGCCGTGCACGCGATTGCCGAGGCCGAGCAGCGCGGCCACACTCACCTGCCGATCGTCGAGCTGGTGGCGGCGATGCGGACCCTGCTGGGCCCCGATGTCGAACCCTCGATCGGGCAGATCAGCGCCACGGCGGGCCTCACGCTCGAGGGCCAGCTCGTCTACCGCGACTGGACCTATGAGGCCGAGCGCTGGTTGGCCGCGACCCTGGGGGGTATGGCCCGCTCGAAGCCAGCCTGGAGCAAGCCGCCGAACCCGGGCGAGTTCGGTGATCTCACCCCAGAGCAGCGCGAGGCGACCGGCAACGCCCTCACCCATCGCCTCTCGCTGATCACCGGCGGTCCGGGAACCGGCAAGACCCACCTGACCCACGCGCTGGCGCAGATGGCGGAGGCGCGCGGACTCGAGCTGCGGCTGCTCGCGCCGACCGGCCGCGCCGCCCGCCGGCTCACCCAGGCAACGGGCGGCGTCGCCGCGCAGACGATCCACAAGGCACTGGAGTGGATCCCCGGCGACTTCCCGGGCCGCGACGAGAGCAGCCCGGTGGAGGCCGATCTGATCATCGTCGACGAGGCCTCGATGCTCTCCCTGGAGATCTGCCGACACCTGATCGCCGGCGTCGGGCCCGAAACCCACCTGGTTTTGATCGGCGACGCCGACCAGCTCCCCCCCGTCGGCCCGGGTAAGCCGTTCCTCGAGTTGATCGAGTCCGGAATCGTGCCGACCGTGCGGCTCGGCCACGTCTTCCGTCAGGCACGGCGTTCGATGATCGTCGGCGCCGCGCACTCGATCCGCAAGGGCGAGCAACCGCGCTCCGTCCCTCACGCCGAGGAGGAGCAGGACTTCTTCATCCACCGGCGGCACTCCGCCCAGGCCCTCTCCGACGACGTGATCCGGATCGCGACCGAGAGGATTCCGGCCCAGTACGGGCTCGACCCGGTCCGCGACGTGCAGGTCCTCGCGCCTCAGTACAAGGGGCCGATGGGGATCGACTCCCTGCATAGCCGAATGCGCGAGATCCTCTGCGGGTCGAACGAAAGGGTCCTCAACGGTCAGTTCTCAGTCGGCGAGAAGGTCCTGATCACCCGCTCGATCCCCGAGCTCGAGATCGCCAACGGGACGATGTTCGTGATCGACTCCGCCGACGAGGACGACTCCCTCCTCTATCTGGAGACCGAGTTGGGAGAGCTGCTGACCCTTCCGTACAAGGACGCGCGGGCCTTACGCGGCGGCTTCTGCGCTTCCGTCCACAAGGCCCAGGGCTTCGAGATCCCCGCCGTGATCGTCTGTCTGCACAGCTCCCACGCCCCCCAGCTCCTCTCCCGCAACCTGCTCTACACGGCGGTGACCCGCGCCCAGAAGCTCTGCGTCCTCGCCTGCGATCCACGCGCCGTACAGCGGGCGCTGGCCAACACCGACGCCACCAGCCGCCACTCGCGGCTTGGCGAGCGGCTGGCCGGCTGAGCAGCGGCGAGGTTGAAATCCACCCCGTATATCGGGGACGATTTCAACCTCGGGATCAGGTGCGCGATGCAGACAGCCATTCGACCGTCTGATCCGCTAACAGTTCAGGCCGTGGCGGCAGACTCTTCAGCTGATTTCCATCGCTATGTGGCGCTCGGGGACTCGACGACCGAGGGCCTGGCCGACCCTGATCCGCAGGGTGGGACACGGCACCGGGGCTGGGCCGATCGGCTGGCGGAGAGGCTGGCCGCGATCAACCCCGAGCTGCGCTACGCGAACCTGGCGATCCGGGGGCGGAAGCTGCCGCAGATCCGGGCCGAGCAGCTCGAGCCGGCGCTGGAGCTGGAGCCGGATCTGGCCAGCATCCTCGGCGGCGTCAACGACATCCTCCGCCGCGAGGTCGATCTCGACGCACGCGCCGACGACCTCGAGGCGATCGTCTCGGGGCTGCGGGCGAGCGGGGCGAGCGTGCTGGTCGTCAACTACCCTGATATTGCCGGCTCGATCTCGCTTGGCACGTCCCGCTACTCGCCGCGGATCCAGGGCTTCAACCGGGTGATCCGGGAGATCGCCGAGCGGCATGGCGCCCTGCTGGTCGATCTCGAGTCCGACGGAGTCAACCATCCGGCGATGTGGTCGTCGGACCGTCTGCACGCGAGTCCGTTCGGCCATCAGCGGATGGCCGACGTCGCCGCGGCAACGCTCGGGATCAGCGACCTCGATCCGGCCTGGGAGGCGTCCCTGCCGCCCCACTCGCCTCCCTCGCGTCCGGCGCGGATCGCCGGCACCGCCTACTGGGCCGGGCGCTACCTCGCCCCCTGGATGCTGCGCCGGCTGCGAGGCATCTCCTCCGGCGACGGGATCGAGCCCAAGCGCCCCGACCTGGTGCCGGTTATCTGGGACACTCCACTCCCATCGCGAGGCAAGGAGAGCTGAGCAGACGATGAAACGGATTAGAGCGGGCTGGGAGCTGACCAAGAAGAGCTGGGCCGTACTACGCGAGCATCGGCGGCTGATGCGCTTCCCGATCTACGGCGCCTTCGCGACGATCCCGCTGGCGATCATCACCCTCGGCCCCGGCCTCTACCTGATCGAGGAGGGCGAGATCGCTCCGGGAGCGCCTCTGGCCGTGCTCGGCTTCTACATCCTTGCCTTCGTGGGGATCTACTTCAGCGTCGGCCTTGCTGCCACGGCCGACAAGATCTTCCGCGGCGAAGAGGCGAGCGTCAGCGACGGCCTCGCGGTCGCTCGCGGTCGCCTCCGCCAGGTCGCCGGATGGGCCTTCTTTTCGACCGTGGTCGGCGTGATCATCAGCGCGATCGAGGACCAGGGCGGTATCTTCGGCGCGATCGTCGGCCGGGTCCTCGACATCGGCTGGGCGCTCGTGACCTTCCTCGCGGTACCGGTGATCGCCCTCGAGGGCACCGGTCCACTGGAGACGCTGAAGCGCTCCGGAACGCTGTTCAAGTCGCGCTGGGGCCAACAGGTGACCGGCAACATCGCGATCGGTGGCGCGGTCTTCCTCTTCGGCGTGCTCCCCGCCGCCGCCCTGATCGGGCTCGGGGTGCTGCTCTGGGGGACCAGCGGCTTCGGCGGGGCGCTGCTGGTGATCGTCGGCGCGGTCATCCTGGCCGTCGCCCTCCTGATCCAGAAGGCTCTGACCGGGATCTTTGGCGTCGCCCTCTACCACTACGCGGCCGAGGGCGCCGTCCTCGGCGGCTTCACCGAACAGGAACTGGAATCGGCGGTCAAGATCAAGGGCGGCGCCACACCGGCGCAGTCGTCGATCTGATGGGCGCCTAGCTAGGCTCTGGCGCTCGGCTCCGGGGCCGAATCCCAGTTTCCGAACTCCGAGGTGCTCCGATGTCCTGGCGAACCAAATGGCGGATCTACGAGTACATCCGCAACTCGATCTGGATCGTGCCGGCGATCCTCGGGGCGCTCGCGGTCGTGATGGGCATCATCCTGCCGGACATCGACGAGCGAACGGGCGACGCGATCGGGGTCTCGTTCGGCGCCAGCGCGGCGCAGGGAATCCTGGGCGCGTTGGCGGGGGGCATGATCACCTTCACCGGCTTCGTCTTCTCGATTCTGCTGCTCGCGGTCCAGTTCGGTTCCAGCCAGTTCTCCCCGCGGATGCTCCGCCGCTTCCTTCGCGACCCAACGACGAAGATCTCGCTCGGCATCTTCATGGCCACCTTCATCTACGCCCTGCTGGTGCTACGGAAGATCGAGCCGGCTGACAACGCGGACTTCATCCCTGATCTCTCCGTCTCAGTCTCGCTGATCATGCTGCTCTTGAGCATGGTCATGTTCCTGCGGCTGATCAGCAAGACGACCCAGGGCCTGCGGGTCGCTGTGGTCGTCGGCGATCTCGGCAGAGACGGAGCCGCGGTCATGCAGCGCGTCTACCCGGAGCCGGTCGAGGGCCCCGAGGCCGGCGGAATCGAGGAGGTCGACGGCGGCGAGGGGGCCGCGGAGCCTTCACGGGTCGTCACCTACGGCCAGGAGCCGGCCGTGCTGCAGAGCGTCGACACCCGCGGGCTCGTCGCGATCGCCGCCGAGGCGGATGTGGTCATCGAGCTGATCCCGCCGGTCGGCGACCTGATCGCCTGGGACGCGCCGCTGTTCGCAATCCACGGGGAGGGCGAAGACATCGAGGACGAGCGGCTACGCAGGTCGATCGCCGTCGGCGACGAGCGGACGATGCGCCAGGACCCGGCCTTCGTCTTCCGCCTGCTCGCCGACATCTCCTCGAAGGCCCTCTCGCCGGGCGTCAACGACCCAACCACGTCAGTGCAGTCACTCGATCAGATCGAGATGCTGCTGCGACTACTCGCGGGTCGGCGCCTGACGCCGGGAGAGCAACGTGACGGTGCCGGTACGGTCCGCTTCCGCTATCCGGCGCCGACCTGGGAGGACTTCCTCAGCATCGCGCTCGACGAGGCGCGGTTTTTCGGCGAGACCTCGGTCCAGGTCACCCGTAGGCTGCGGGCGCTGCTCGAGGATCTGCACGCCGCCGCGCCGCCCGATCGGCAGCCCGCCGTCGAGGCTCAGATCAGGATGCTGGAGGCGAGCGTCGCCCGCAGCTTCCGCGAGCCCGCCGACCACGAGATCGCCGCGGCTCGGGATCGCCAGGGCATCGGCTCGCCGGGCGGACGCTGACGCAGGCAGCTGAAAACTTTCGGCCTTCTATATGCTCGCGGCCATGAGCGCTGAAGATATCGACGAGATGGGGCCGATCGACTACGTTGTGATCGAGTGGCCGGACCGGCAACCGAGCGGCGAGGGGGTTCCGATTCTCCTCGATCTGGTCGAGCGGGGGATCGTCAGAATCATCGATCTCGCCTTCATCACGAAGGCCGAGGACGGCACAGTCGCGGCGCTCGAGCTCGCCGATGTCGGCGCGATCGACGGCCTCGCGGATCTGGTTGGCGCAGCCTCGGGGCTGCTCGACGAGAGCGATATCGCCGAGGCCGGCGAGGCGCTCGAGCCGGGCACATCGGCGGCCCTGCTCGTCTATGAGAACAGCTGGGCCGCGCCCTTCGCCGCGGCGCTGCGTCGCAACGGCGCCCAGCTCGTCGCCAACGGCCGGATCCCGGTCCAGGCAATCCTCGCGGCGCTCGACGCCGCCGAAGCCAAGTCGTAGAAAGAGAGAGGTCCGATGCCAGGATTGATTCGCGGAGTCGCCCGCACAGCGGCGATCGCCGGAACCGCCACCGCCGTCAGCAACCGAGTTTCGCGCCGCCAGGGCGAGCGCTGGCAGCAGCAGGCAGCCGAGCAGGCCCCGCAGCAGGAATATGCAGCGCCGCCCCCTGCACCGGCAGCCCCCCAGGAGTCCTCGATCACCCAGCTCAAGGAACTGGCCGAGTTGAAGGACCAGGGGATCCTCACCGAGGAGGAGTTCGCGGCCCAGAAGGCGAAGATCCTCGGCTCCTGAGCGCGGAGCCGCTCAGGTGAAGCGCATGCCCGCCGACCCGGCCCGGCGGGCATCGCGGTGAAGAAGTGGCGGGTGATCATCGCGCTGGCCTCGGCGCAGTTCGTGATGGTGCTCGACGGCACCGTGATGAACGTCTCGATCAACGAGGTCGTTCAGGACCTCGACACGACCGTGACCAAGATGCAGCTGGCGATCACGCTGTACACGCTGACGATGGCGTCGCTGATGATGGCCGGCGGCAAGATCGGTGACGTGATCGGCCGCCGGCGCGCGTTCCGGATCGGCCTCGTGATCTTCGCGACCGGCGCCGGAATCACCGCCGCGGCCCCGAACATCACGATCCTGATGATCGGCTGGTCCGTGCTGGAGGGCGTCGGCGCCGCCCTGATGATTCCCGCGATCGCCGCCCTCGTCGCCGGTAACTACAAGGGCCGTGACCGCGCCGCCGCCTACGGCGTGATCGGCGGTATCGCCGGCGCCGCTGCGGCCAGTGGACCGATCATCGGCGGCTATGTCTCGACCGAGTTCAGCTGGCGCTACGTGTTCGGGGCCGAGGTCTTCATCATGGCCGGGCTGCTGCTCGCCTCGGTCGTGATCAAGGAGGCCCCCTTCCAGGGCGACAGGCGGCCCAAGCTCGACGGCGTCGGCGCGGCCCTATCAATCAGCGGCCTCGCGATTGCCGTGCTCGGAGTCGTGCAGAGCACCGACTGGGGCTGGATCTATCCGAAAGGCGCTCTGGCCATCGGCGGCACCGAGATCACCCCCTTCGGCTTCAGCGTCGTCCCCTTCCTGATCCTCGCCGGCATCGTCCTGCTCGGCTTTTTCGTCCTCTGGGAGCAGCGGATGACACGCCTCGATCGCGATCCCCTGATCCGGCTCGAGATGCTGAAGATCCCGCAGCTGCGGGCCGGGCTGTCGGTGTTTGCCGCGATGTTCATGGTCCTCGCCGGTACCTTCTTCGTACTGCCGCTCTACCTGGAGATCGTGCTCGGCAAGGACCCGCTCGAGACCGGCATCCAGATCCTGCCGCTCTCGATCGGCCTGTTCGTCGTCGCGCTCGGGGCCTCGCGCCTGTCGAGCCGCTTCTCACCGAAGCGGATCGTCCGGGTCGGACTGCTGTTCATGCTGGCGGGGGCGATCGCCCTGCTTGCCTCGATCAGCTCGACCCTGGACGAGCCCGTGTTCCTCGGAGCTATGTCATTCGTCGGTATCGGCCTCGGGCTGCTCGCCTCCCAGCTTGGCAACGTCAACCTCTCCTCCGTCGACGAGAAGCGCTCGAGCGAGGCCGGCGGCTTGCAGGGCACCTCGCAGTTCCTCGGCTCGGCCCTCGGCACGGCGATCATCGGCTCGATCCTGCTGACGGGCCTGACCGGCGCCTTCGACAACAACATCGAGAACAACCCGAACCTGCCGCCGCAGGTCCGCACCGAGCTGTCGAAGAAGACGGAGAAGGGGATTCCCTTTATCGCCGGCAGCTCAGTTGAGTCGGAGGCGACCAAGGCCGGGCTCTCATCGGAGCAGGCGAAGGCGACGGCTAAGGCTTATGACGACGCCCAGCTGACCGCCCTGAAGACCGCTCTTGCGGCGGTCGCCACGATCGTCGTGGCTGCCTTCTGGTTCACGCGGAGACTGCCGGCAACGCCGATGGCCGCGCCGTCTGCGGCCGCCGCCGCCGCAGCCTGAACGCCAGTCCACCGCGCGACACGGCACACGTCCGGCCAGATGTGCAGAATACCTGCGACGCCAGCGCCCCCTGCGCCAGTCTCGATCCATCACCGGCACGGTGAGCGCTCGCGGAAATGGATTATCGACTACCGATAGGAGCAAGACGTGAGAGGTACAGGCAGAGTCGTTTTCGCGGCAGTAATGCTGCTGATTGTCGGTTTCATCAACATCATCTACGGGATCGGAGCGCTTGACGACGCGAGCATCTTCGTCGGCGACACTCGATTCATTCTCGACAACCTGAACACGCTGGGCTGGGTGCTGATTATTCTCGGCGTGGTCCAGTTGACCGGAGGCTTCTCGCTGATGGCGGGGAACACGTATGGACGCGTGATCGCGATCATCGGGGGCAGCCTCGGTGCGATTGGCGCGCTGTTCTCGATCGGCGGCAACAACCCCTGGTGGTCGCTGTGTGTGTTCTTCATCTGCATCTACGTCGTCTACGGCGTTGTCCAGTTCGGCGAGGACGAGGCCGCAGCCGGCCTCTGATCCAAGGTTCGCGGAAGCGGGGGTTCGTCCACTCGGGCGGACCCCCGCTCCTCGTTAACCGGCCGCTGCGCTCGCCTCAGCGTCACCCTCCGCCGCCTCCGGCAGGAGCAGCAGGGCGCCGAGCAGGAAGCCCAGAGCGCCGAGCACCGTAAAGCCGTTGACCCAGGCGAGGTTGAGCACCGTGCCGGTCGAGGGCACGACGAAGGCGGCGATCGCCGAGATCCCGAAAGCGATCGAGCCG
>Ga0307378_10005130_pt1 | contig 18357 bp, 16 predicted proteins | sample UN1MG_FD_202238 | JGI IMG/M metagenome (GOLD analysis project Ga0307378, IMG submission 202238) | Soil microbial communities from Risofladan, Vaasa, Finland - UN-1 | ecosystem: Environmental > Terrestrial > Soil > Coastal area > Acid sulfate soil | place: Finland: Risofladan, Vaasa | collected... | reverse complement strand
CCCCTTTCAGTGGATTATAGCCAGATCGGTTGTCTTATATCGCTCTGACATTTCGCCTCCCGAAGTGCTTTCGCTCTTTCCAGGAGACTCTTCTTTACCGGTTTTTGGCGGAGCTGCTACCGGGGCCTTCATTGTCTCCCGATTTTTTGTTTTTTTTCAAGCAGTGTGTCCAGTGATGGCTGTAAAGGATGTGTCCTTGGAAATGGGTAAGGGGGAACTTTTCCTGCAGGCTCAACGACCAGGGTCACCGGCCGCGAAGGAGCGTAGCGGCTGAACGGTCATGTGCAGGTTCCTTTAGGCGATTTCCCACTTTGTTTCTACTCGTCAGTAATCCACTCAAGCTTAATTTCATGCTCAAGCTTACGAAATTCCGGATCCCCTGTAACAAGCAAAGCCTTCATCCTTAATGAAAGAGCAGCTGCGAAACAATCAACATATGCTACGGCGTATTTAGCCTTCAACTTCGCGGCTTGATAAGTAAGTTTCTTATCCACATCAATGAGTTGAATCTGATATTTGTTAAACTGGGTTATTATAGTTTCTGCCACCTAAATACCCTGCTCCCTCATGGTATTGTAGAAGATTTCCCCCCAATTCATTACAGACATGAATCCCTTAGCTTTTCGCTCTACTATTTCATTTAAAATCTTACTTACTCTATCTGCGCCTGATTCGTCCTCAAAAAAAGCAATCATGGCGTAACTATCCATGACATACTTTTTCACCGCTTTGCTTCTCTTTTTCTGTCTGCTCTTAGGGCTTTCAGAATACGTCCACCAGTCTTTAGCATGCCTCTTCCCTCTTCGACAGGGTTATTTTGAAGAGGTTCTGCGATGATTTTCTTTCCTTGCTCATATACATTAAGGCGTGTTCCTCTGACAATCCTAAATTTTTTTCTGATATCAGCAGGAATGACGATTTGCCCCTTCACTGTGGCTTTGACAATTGCCATATCAACCACCTCCGAGTATTACAAAACTATGTCATTATGTAATACGTTCGCATTGATTTATCAACCCTATTTCACTCAAGTTTTTCAGTAATGGAAATCGCGACTAGAAGTGTTCATGCTCTTGGCCGATCTCGAACGCTTCCAGGAAACACGAGGTCGACGGGATAATAAAGCGGCGGAGCCGGCGGTAGGATCCGGGAAGTGTTGAAGCATCCAGTGAAGCAGATCGATTATGTCGAGCCGGATCCCCTACTAACGAGACTAATCGGGGAGTATGGCTCCGGGCTGACCCGGCAGGAGCTCTACGACACACTGAAAAGCGTATTTCCTCATGTTCGGATCATCCCCGGGGATGTGAATCTATACTTGGCCTCCGCCTCGAAATCCCTGATGAGTGTAAGTGCCGCGGGCCTGCTCTACGGCGGCGATCTTCTCGGCAGCCTGATCGAGAGTGTGCTTCTTCTGCCGAGTCTGGGTCTGAAAATCACCTGCTTCATCCTGGAGACGATCAAGGGAGGCAGTTTTATCCTGGTACTGCTGCACGCGAGGTACGCTAATAAACAGCGTTGAAGTGGACGTCCGGGACGTGCCTATATGTTCAGCGCCATCTTTCGAGGACCTGACCCGGCAATGGGTCGGCGTTGTCTATTTTGGAAAGACGAACCATCTCGGCTCGGGCGGCAGCTTGATTCAGCGACCTTGGCTTTTCAGCCACGATCCGCTCAAAGTTCTTTGAATATATCTTTACCAGCACATCATGCGGTAGCTCGATCCCTTTCATCGGAGCCCGAGAATCCGGCCACAGGTAGGGAATGTCGTGGGGCGGATCGAACACATCATCGGTTTCCATAAATCGGCGGATCATGGAAAGAATCGGAAAAGGATCCCTGTGCACGCTGCCGTAGGATCCGACCAGGATCCGGTCGGCGTACTCGAGAAAGAAGTCCTTCCCCGCCTCGCCTGCAGCGGTGAAGCCGAAGTACATCTCGATTCCCGGAGTAAGATCCAGGTACATATTCCCGTGTTTTCGAAAAAGCTTTTCCGCCCGGTCCAATTCGTAGCCCAGGAAAAAAAAGTGTGCAAAGACTATTTTCAGCGATGGGAACTTGAGCAGGACATCCACGGCTTCCTGCCGTAGACGTTCCAGCGTAGGATGGGTCTCATTGTAGACCCATTCCTTCAGCGCCCACTCAGGGATCAACGCTTCATCCCAGAACTCCGGCGGATCGCCGACATGAAAAAAAAGCGGAAGACCGAGCGCCTGAAGCTTTGCGTAAAATCCATCCAGCTGCGGAGCGTTGAGTGGCATCGAGTATCGCTCCGGCTTTCCAATCACCGATTTCCAGCCGTCGATACCTATTTCATCATAGAGCTCAACTAACTCTTCTATCGGCGGGTCAACTCCCTTGCGACCGCGAGGCAGAAGTAGCAGACCTTCACGAACGTAGTAATCGGAGCAAGCATAACAATACACGGTATTGGGAAAATTCCGCTTCAATAGGAAGCCCAACGGGTTTTGGGATCGGAGGCCCAACCGTGCACAGAAGTTGCTGCCCAAAAACGCCCACCGGGTCACACCGGCTTCGGCCAGCCGATCCTGGAGCTTCTCCACCGGATCATCGATCCCGTCGAGGTGCACGAAGCCATCGATCAGGGGAATCAAAACACGATCTCCACTTTGACGGTCTTGGTGTTCTCCTTGATCTTCTGATTGAAAGCTTCATTTATCTTGTCCAGCGGAAAGGTGTTGGTTATCAACTGCTTGGCCGGGAATTGCCCTTTCACCATCATCTCCACAGCCAGATCCAGTTCATGCACCAGGTTCCACATACCGAATGCATGGGATGCTTTAATCGTCGCCTCTTTTGTCAGGACCGTGCCCAGATTCAAGCTGACATTTTCCTCGAATACCCCTGTGAAAACGATCCGTCCCCCTCGTCGTACCAGCTGTAGGGCCAGCTCCATCGTGTTCGACTTATAACCTACACTCTCCAACACGCAATCTACACCCAAATCGCCGGTGTGCTTCGCTACAACCTCCGCCGCCCCTTCAGTCGATGTTTCGAGAACAAAATCTATACCGATACTGCGAGCGAGCTCTTTCTGAATAGGGTGTTTGGCGGTGATGAAGATCACCCGGGCTCCCGCTCTTTTGGTAGCCGCTGCCATAGCCAGGCCGATGGGACCGGCACCGAGAATCGCCACTCGATCGGCCATACAAACTCCGGCGATATGGACCGCATGGATGCCGACGACCAGCACATCAAGAATGGCCGCCTCTTCGAAGGACAGCTCATCCGGAAGCTTGAGCACATTGGCTTCCGGCACCAGAGTATATTCGGCAAATCCCCCCGGATGATGGAAACCGTAGTGTTCAAGGTTCCTGCAGAGCTGATACAAGCCCACCTTGCAGAACGCGCAGCGGTAGCAGGGGACGATGGCGTTGACCGCCGCCCGATTGCCGACCTCAATTCCCTGCACTCCTTCACCAAGGGCATCCACCACTCCGGCGATTTCGTGTCCGTAGACATTGCCTAATACGAAGCGCTCCATAGGATGTCCGGGCTGCAGCCAGGGATGGTTTCCCGTGTAGATATGCATGTCGCTTCCACAGACTCCACAAGCCTTGTTTCTCAATCGGACCCAGCCCGGCTCGGGCTCAGGGATTGGACGCTCCTCAATCACCATATGTTTGGGCTTCTCCAGAACCGCAACCTTCATCTTCTTCATTGTTCACCTCTTCTGTGATTCATTGTGAAAATCTATACCATAGCTCTCCAGAAGTCTGTCGAGCTCCTATTCGAGTTTTATGTCTATCAAAGTCTCCCGTTCCTTGGACAAGAGTTCTTTCTTCTTGCGCACGGCTCGTTCGACGACGTTCTCTGCGCCGCAGATACCCAGGTGCCCGAAGATATCCGACCGGACCAGCGCTCCCAGAGCCAGAGTGGCCCCGCTTTCGATTCCGTATTGGGCATCTAGGCCTTTCGAATCGCTCAATCCCGTGTTGCTGTATACCGGAAAATCGTAGGATTTGCCGCACTGGGTCAAGGCGGCCGCCATCAAGGCCTGCTCGTGAGAACCGAAAGAAATCGTTCCCGTCTTCATGTCCATGATGTAAGCAATTCCGCCGTAACTGACGGGATGTCCGGATCGCACGAACTGAACCAGAACGATTCCGACCAACTGCATCATCTCTACGATGATTCGCGCTGTTCGGCCGTCGAAGATCCAGGCGGTGAAGGGCCTGCTTGTCGATACCAGCAGCTCACGGAAGGTCAGCACATCGACGATATCCTGAGGCACATCCGAAGGGACAACCATGGCGCCGACTATGTTGATCGTTTTAAGCTGTTCCCCGAGGCAAATCGCTGATCTGAGATCTTCCAGGGTCGGCTTACGTCTGGTCGTGCCGGGAGCATCGCAGATCTGAAACTGACCGGAGGAGCCGTTGAAATTGAACATCCCACAACCAAACTCCACTGTCTTACTCCGGTTCCTACCATACAGTACATGCTGTTTTCCGGCCGAACTCACTGCCTCAAGGACGATATCGGCGGTAAAGCGGATGATCTGTTTACCCCGATCCACCTCAGCGCCGTGTGCTGCTGCCAGCTCGATCATCCTGGAACTCGGGACCTTGACTCCCGTCTCGCTCAATATTAATAAAGATGCACCCTGGATGCGTTCAACCTCGGTTGGTGTGAGCAGATCGTATTTCGGTATCCGGTATGGATAACCCAAGCTGGGCCTCCCGGTTCCGGGTGTGGAGACTAAGGCAACAACCTTTTTGTAGGCACCCGGTTCCATCCCTGGCTGAGGACAAATCCTTCAGCGTAGCGGGCTCCGCACTGATAGCCTCGGAACCTCCCGCTCACCTCGATCAGGTCTATGAAATCGACTCCATGATGTTTTTTGACGAACTCCAGCTGGCTGGCATGAGCCCGCATCATGTCCTTCTTTACCTCGATCACCTCTGTGATGTCCACGTATTGCTCGGGTACGAATCCAATTCCCGTAGCTGTATCCATGTAGTAAAGGATCGGAAGGACCTTTAAGACCGGATGCTTGGTCACGGTGTGCGGGATGGCCGCATGGTAGATTGCTTCGAAGACCAGCTTACTCACATTTACGTGATCGGTGTGATAATCGTTCGGATGGGGTGCTATCATGACATCCGGTCGGCAACGCCGAATGGCATCGATCACGATCAACCGGCTCTCAAGGTCGGCAACAACCTCTCCATCTTTGAAGTCACCTCCAAAAGAAACGGCATTTATAATATCCGCTGATTTTCTCGCTTCCTCGGCTCTCTCGACCTTGATGACCTCCTCCGGTTTGCTGAGCCCCCCCTTAGTACCGTCTGTAGCATAGTACATGAATACCTTGTGCCCTAGTTTCGAGTACAGGGCGAGGGTTCCTCCACACAACACCTCGAGGTCATCTGGATGTGGCCCTACAGCCATTACCGTAAGCTTTTCAGACATACACAGAGCTCCTCTTTCAACGTTTCACCTTGCCCAGATTGCTGAATACCACCGCCGAAACCACGATGATTCCCAGAACAATATTCTGAAAATAGGCTGTAATTCCCAGGATATTCATGGCGTTGTAGACGATACCGAGTAAAACAACTCCCAGGACGGCTCCGATGACCGTACCTCTCCCTCCTTCAAACGAAACACCGCCGATCACCGCTGCAGATAAAGCCCGCAGAGCATAATCAGCGCCGACATTCGCTATAACCGAACCGAGCCGGGAAATCAGGACCACCGCAGCAATCCCGGCGATCAAACCGTTCAGCGTATAGGCGATGATCTTGTTTAGGTCGATGGTGATCCCTGCCAAAAAGGCGGCTTCTTCGTTACTGCCCATGGCAAACAGCCGGCGCCCAAACTTCGTGTATCTGAGTACTACGATCATTAGGAGTACCATCACGATCCAGACAACAATCGGAAAAGGGATGAACAAAACAGCAGAGCTGCCTAGCACTTCAAACTTTCCAAATAGGTTAAGGAATCTTCCCTGTGCGATGTTCAGGGCGATTCCGTAGTACACATACAGCATCCCCAGAGTGATGATAATCGGCGGACATTTTGACTTGGCGATAATCAGTCCGTTGACAGCCCCGCAGGCGGTCGCTACGGTCAGTCCAATCAGAACTGCCGCTGCCGCCGACATCTCCCGCTCGACCAGTTTGGCCACTATCACACAGGTCAGGCTGATGATCGAGCCGATCGAAAAATCCAGACCTCCGGATATCATCAGCAGCACCATACACAACGAAGCGATGCCTGTAACAGAGCTCTGCTGTAGGACCATCTGGAAATTCCGAAAGGTCAGAAAAACAGGATTAAAAAAGGGAATTACAATAGAGAGAAAGATAATGACCAGAAGAATGATAAAGGGCTGGCTCTTAAACAATCGCTTGGCTTTAAGCAGACGCAGCGCTGTCCCGGTAGATCGATCAACTTCTCCGTTTGCTCTACTGGACGATCTCATCTCCGACCTCCTACCGAATTAAACAGAATGTTCTGCTCGGTGATCTGTGCTCCCGCCAGCACGGCGGAGATACCACCTTTCTTGATAACAACCACACGATCACAAAGGGATACCAGCTCGGGCATTTCCGATGATACTATGATGATTGCTTTTCTCTTAGAAACGAACTCAGACATCAGCTTGTAGATCTCTGTCTTGGTGTTGACATCAATACCGACAGTCGGTTCGTCAAAAAGCAGGATATCCACATCCCTGAAGAGCCATTTAGCGAGGACCACTTTCTGTTGATTGCCGCCGCTGAGATATCCAACTTCCTGGTCAAAGGATGGGGTCTTGATGTCCAGCCTCTGTATGAATGATCCTACCAAGCGTTTTTCCTGCCTGGAACTCAAGAGAGGCCGGGCGAACCGCTTCAAACCGACGATGGATATATTCTCCCGTACGGTCCTGTTCAAGAAAAGGCCCGAGGTCTTTCTGTCCTCTGTCAGCAGCCCCAATCCGGATTTTATCGAGGCACCCGGTTTATTGGCGGGGATCTGTCTTCCCCGAATAACAACTCTTCCCGCTACCCGCCGGTCCGCTCCAAAAATAGCTCGAATAATCTCCGACCGGCCCGAACCAACCATACCGGCAACGCCTAAAATTTCACCTTCCCGCAAATCCAGATCGACAGTGGTGGAAGATCCCACGACGTGGAGCTTCGAAATCTCCAGAATGACCTTCCCGATAGGACGTTTCCCGATGAAGTAAAACTTGTCGATCGGACGGCCGACCATTTCGTTGGATAGAAGATCCATGGTGACCTCTTCTTCGACAGAGTCGTGGCAGGCAACGATTCGACCATCCTTTAATACTGTGACTCGATCTGCAATTCTAACGATCTCTTCCAGGTGGTGGGAAATATACACAATCCCCATACCCGTTTTCTTCACGTTCTCTATGATCTTGAGCAGTTTTTCGATCCTCTCAATGTCGAATGTCGTAGTCGGTTCATCCATAATGAGAATCTTTGGCTTGGATTCGATCGCCTTAATAATCTTGAGCAACTGTCTTTCTGCGGGCTGTAACTCCGCCACGAGCTGATCAACCTCAAGGGTTACATCATAAGAAGCCAAAATCTCCTTTGCACAGCGCAATGATTCCCTATAGCTGAAAAAACCGAAGCGAGAGCATTTTTCCCGCCCGAGAAACATATTCTCCGCCACCGTAAGATCGGGGGCGAGAATATTTTCCTGGTAGATGGCGTTGATCCCGAGACTCTGGGCGGAATAGGGTGTCAAATATCCGTACCTTTGGCCGCCGATAATCAGTTCCCCATCATCCGGAACCAGTGCACCGGAAAGAATCTTGATCAAGGTGGATTTGCCCGCTCCGTTCTCCCCCACAATGCAGTGCAGCTCACCGGGGTACAAATCGAAGCTTACATCCGACAGTGCAAGGATCCCCGGAAATCTCTTCACGATATGCCTGATATCAACAACCTTGTGCTTTGTTGAGCCAACAGCTCCTATACCCATCGAATCCTCGTGATGATTCTAACAACGGAAGGGGATCTGATAAACCTGAGATCCCCTTCCGGAATGATTTAAAGGCAGGTGATCCCTGCAGAGATTAGTCGAGTCCGCCGATGAATTCGATCAGCAGGTCATTCGGTTCCCAGGGAACAGATTTGTCGAGATTGTCCTTGGTGATCACCGTGATGGGCAGAAGGATAGTGCGATCTGGGGTTTTTCCATGCAGATGCTGCCACAGTGCTTTGAAAGCCAGCGCACCCTGGAGGGACGGCGCCGTGTTTGTCGTGGCGATCAGCTCACCTTTTTTCACCAGCTCCAAACCATCGGGGAGCCCACCGCCGCCACCACCCATGACGAGAATTTCACCGAACTTGCCAGCTTCCTTGACGGCGCGTAAAACTCCTTTGGCCATATCTTCATTGTTCGCAACAATTATGTCGAACTTCACTCCAGACTGCAGCACGTTCTGGGCTACACTCAACGCCTGGTCTTGCGTCCAGTTGGTCGGTTGAGCTCCAACCAACTCGATGGTCCCGAACTCGTCGAGGGCTTTGAAGAATCCCTCCATATAGAGCTCAACAATACCCATCCCACGCTGTCCTTCGACGAAGTACACCTTCTTCCCGGGATACTCTTCACACAAGAACTTACCCACCATATATCCCATGTTGTCATATCCGTTGTATACGGCCGACACATGTTGGCCCGTGCCTGCTGCCGGGGGCATGTTTTCAATGACCACCGGAATCTCCGCTTTGTTCAGCATCTTGATGACGCTCTGGGCGAGTTCCGGGGTAATCGGATAATAATCCACCCCATCCACTCCCCGGGTAATAAGGTCCTCGACAGCGGCGAGGGATTTTTCCTGGTTGCCCTCGGGATCAATTTCGATCACTTCGACACCTTTTTTGGCCGCTGCGTACTTGAAGCCCTTCATCGTATAAGCATTCCAAACATCGATCAGTTGGTAGGCTACATATCCGAACACGATTTTCTCTTCTGTGGCTGCTTCCGTTTTTCCACCAGCGAAAACCGAGCAGGCAATCAGGAAGAGCACGAACATTACTCCCAATTTTCTCATCTTCTCTCTCCTCCATAAATTTAATTTGCCGAAAATCCATCATCAGCTTTAAATGCTCATGGCGCGCCACCTCCTCTCCATACCGAGTGATCCTTATAGGTGTAGTGCAAGAACCATACCGAATTTTAGGGACAAACTCTCGAGATCTCCCGGAAATTTGCACTGTCTGGGGCTCCGTTTTTGTACGGAGTGGTAACAAGTGTTACCGGGAGGATACACTTGTGGAGGAAAAGGAGAAAAACAGTGACTGTTGACTCAAGGAGGGTTCACAACCCGCGTGTAGGGAAAACAGATATAAAACGTGGAACCGTGGTCTACCACACTCTCCGCGGCGATCGATCCGTCGTATCTGGCCAACAGGTCCCGACAGATTGAAAGACCAAGACCTCGGATTTCCTTTGTTTTTTTCGTAGTAAAGAACGGCTCGAAGACATAGGGCAGGTCTTTTTCTTCAATCCCATTCCCGCTGTCCGACACATCGATCCCGTAGTAACGCCTGCCGTTCGATTCAACGTTCTTGTCTGTAATTCGTATCGTTCCTCCGGATGGCATCGCTTCAAGGGAATTTATTATAAGATTCAGGATGATATGCTTGAAATGCTCGGAATCAACATTCAGAATTATTTTCTTTTTCAACAGAATATTCAATTCGACTTTCCTGTCCGTAAGCGCCTGACTGACGAGAGCCCTGATCCCATCAATGAATACCGGGACATCCAAAAGCTGCAGATTTTCATCACTTTCCGTTTGCACGTCCCTCAATATCTCGTTGACATTGTCCTTCAACCTTTTCAATTCCTTCTCAATTCGCTCAGCATTCTCTCTGATCTGTTGTCCGTTCGTAGCATCTTTCAGAATTTTTATATAATTCGTGATAATCGCTAAAGGGTTGCGGATTTCATGCGCTACTCTCGCGACACTTTTCTCATAGCTCCCCACCTTGTGAACACCCCCGAGCTTCGCTTCCAAACCCGTATAGTCAAAGATGAGGTCAAAGAAGAATATCGTCCCCAGGAAGGCCCTATCCTTGTCATATAGAGGCACCAGGTTCATTACCATGGGTCCGGACTTCCTGGACAGGGATGTCTCAATCGAATAGAACGCTTTGGTTTCGCGACCGACCAGTGCCGTTTTGACGGATTTGAGCTGAGGCTCGGGTAACTCGAGGAGCTCATCGAACAATCGGTTTACGCACTGACGCGGTGTGACATCGAGAGCATCGGTAAAACGACGGTTTACCAGAATGACATTGCCTTTCGTATCGGTCACCAAGATGGGTATAGGGATCGTGTCGATGATGCTTTCGTTGAAGTTTATTAAGAAGCTGAGCTCGAAGTTATCTCTGGTCAGCTCTTTGGGATTATACAAGTACGAATAAATCAAATGCACGAGCTGCAGTTTGTCAAAACCTGTGGCTTTGTGGGTCTTGATGATCCGTCCGCCGCTCATCACAGAGATACGGTTGGTGAAATTATGGATTTCTTGGATGCTGTTCGATACGAATAGTACCGACGCTCCGTTCTGTCGATGCTGGGTAAGCAGGTACTTGACCTTCTCGATCTGAGACCCCTCAAGCCTTTTGGACAATTCTTCGACTACGAATAGTTTCACCGGCCAACAAAAACTGCCGGCCAGATCGAGGATATTGCGTACATTTTCACCCATGTTTTTCGTGGATTCATTCAAATCAAATATACGGTCCGGAAAAAAGGTATGCAGTACTTGTACGGCTTTGATCCTCATCTGTCTTCTGCTGATAAAAAACGTCGGCCCCGGCCACCTGCCTACAAACAAATTTTCATACAGGGATTCTTCAGCAAATGATCGAAATTGTTTGTATATGGTCTCGATACCGAGAGCTTTCGCCCTGTCAGGACCTGAAATTCGTACCTGTCTTCCATTGAAAAAGATTCGACCGTCCGATGGAAGAAGAGTACCAGAAAGGAGTTTCACAAGCGTCGTCTTTCCAGAGTCCTCGTCACCGACCAAGGTATGAATTTCTCCGGTTCTGATTTTCAAGTTGACATTTCGCAAGGCGACTTCGGTGGGAGACTCGACACTGATATCCTGCAATTCGAGGATATTGGGCGTTCGCCTATGTGTACTCATGCTTGATGTTATGCTCGTGGATCCACTTATACAGTGTCTTGCGGCTGATTTTCAGAATCCTGGCCGCCTCTGATTTATTTCCGCCGACCCGCTCCAGCACCTGCAGTACCAACTTGCGGGTGTAGTCCTCACGAAAGCCACCGACTTCATCGTGGATATCGAGATACCTCTTTTGCCCTGAAGAGTCGTCATTTTTCCGCACACTGTCTGGAAGATCTCGCAGCGTGATCGACTCTCCCTCACTCACGACCAACGCCCTCTCGATACAATTTTTTAGCTCCCGTACATTGCCCGGCCAGGAGTAGCTCCTGAAAGTTCGCAGAGTCTGCTCATCAAATCCGTGTACTGTTTTGTCGTATTTTAGTTTGAAGGTCTCAAGAAAAAATCGAGCAAGGTTTTCGAGATCCTCCGGTCGGTGGCGGAGCAGCGGAACCTGCAACGTTACCCCGTTCAAGCGATGGTAGAGATCCTCCCGGAATTTACCCTCGTCGATCAATCTTCGGATATCTTTGTTACTGGAGGCAATCACCCGGCAATCGATTTTGATTACTCGGTTGCCGCCAATTCTGGAGAACTCGAAATCTTGTAGTACCCGCAAGAGTTTTGCTTGAAGCAGCAAGTTCATATCGCCGATCTCGTCGAAGAGGATCACACCGCCATTGGCTTCCTCGAACTTGCCGATTTTCGTCTCTACGGCGCCAGTAAACGCTCCCTTTTCATAGCCGAACAACTCGCTTTCTAGGAGCGTCTCGGGGATAGCGGCGCAGTTTATCTTGATATAGGGTCCTCTCCTTCGGCTGCTCCGTTCATAGATGTAATCCGCGATCACTTCTTTACCGGTACCGCTTTCCCCCAAGATCAAGACAGGGAGATCTGTATCACTGAACTTACCGGCCAATTCAATGACACGTTGAAAGCCCGAATTTTGTGAACTTAGGAAGAACTGATCCTTCAATCCAGCGGTATCCCGGCCGCGGCGGGAAAGACACTGGTTGACCACCACCAAAAGCTCGTCGAACTCAAAGGGCTTCACCAGGTAGTCAGCCGCCCCAGACTTGAATGCCCGTCGAGCCGTCTCCACCGAGGCGAAGGCGGTAATCATCACGACGGGAATTTCCGGGTCGACCTTCGAAAGGAACAGCAAACCGCTGATCTCCGGCATAACGATATCACAGATGACAAGGTCGATTTTTTGTCTGTTCAGGATAGCAAAGGCGTTCGCTGCCGAATCCGCAACCCGAACGGCGAAACCTCTCTCTGCAAGGAGCTTCTTCAAGGAAGAACGCATTCCCTCCTCGTCATCGACAACGAGAAGTTGAAATCGTCGCTCAGGATCTTTTTCCATAGTTGGTTTACTCAGGATACAAGATTAACTGTAGCAAATCCAATGCATCAAAGAATAACTATTTAGGCATGTTTCATCATCCGCTGGCCGGTCGTGACAAAAAGATCATCGAACAACATAAGGTTCCGAAGCCTGATGACCCGAGTCAGTTGGACGGCGTCACCGGAAGATGTAAAAGAATTAGAGATCGGGGTTATACCGTCGTTTTCAACCAGGGATTCGGTTTCGGGCTGCTGCACCCAGGAACACAACTGCTTGGTTATGAGGACTACTTCAGCAGGTTATCCTGGAACCGGAAGTCATCGATGCGTTGACCGAAAGGGTTCTGGAGGCGAAGATCCAATCCTGGGGAAGAATTCGCAATGGACATTGCATTTTGGGGCGGCGTCGTCGACACCCAGGCCACGTTGCCTATCGGAAGCGTCGAAGAAATAGAGACATTCCCGACACCGGATGCATTGCTCCCAAAAACTTGGCATTACGTGAAGAACAAAATTTCTCGTTATGGGCAGGATTATGCAATTTTCGGAGAGCTGGGAACTACGATCTTTGAGCTCTCCTGGAATCTGGTGGGACTGGAAAAGTTCATTGTAGATCTGTTGATGGAAAAACCCTACGTTCCGGTACTCCTGGATAAAATTCTGGGTTATAGTAGAGCCATCGGTAACCGAATGGTTGAACTGGGGTTTGATGTCATCTGGGCGGGGGATGATTTCGGGACCCAGCAAGGTACGATGATCTCTCCGGAATTGTGGCGCAAGCACTTAAAACCCCGCACACAACATTCAACCGGACACGCCGTCGGAAAACGTGCACGCCTTTCTTGATGCTGTGAAGAAATTCGGAACCTACCCTCTGAATCTCTGAAACTCGCGTCCGTCGAGGTCACATTTTCAGCTCAACCTGGTAGATCTGCTGTCACCACCTGCCCTTGATGCCGGAGATGCCGAACGCCTTCAGGCTCAGTCTTTGTATGAGCCGGGTAAAGTTGGATTCCCCTTTTTTTATCCGTTGAAAGTTTACCCCGATTAAACCCTGCTTACGAAAAATCACCTGAAGGGACATCGGGAACTCTTCGTTGTCGATTCGCAGGACCGCGTCGTCGATTGCTACATTGGATTCAAGTTCCGGAGCGATTCCGGGATCCTTCGAGCGAATCGCCGCCCCGATTTCGGATACGTTCACCAACTCGAAGGTATGGATCTTGTTCGTTGCTTCAATGGGAATGGTGAGAGCTCCATCGAAAACCTCGCCGGCGTAGAATCTTGGATAGACCCGCTTTCCTTCGGCCCGCAACTTCCTGTGGATGATATCGTAAACACGTTTTAGATGGAATTCAGGGAGAAAGGGCTTGATAATGATCCCTGAAACCCCCAGAACCAGGGCTTCGTTTGCCTGTTCCAGGGTGATGGTGCCCGCTAGGAGAATAATCGTGATCTTCTTTTGAGCGAGCCGCAAGCCCGAAGCTACGATCTTCCACATCCTGGCCAGCTCGTCGATGTCCATAATGACATAATTCGGATCGAGGACGTTGAGGTCTCTGATCAGCTCAATGACATCTTCTGATACGTTGACCTCGTATCCCAACAGAGAGTAGCTCTCTAAGAAACTCTGCCGAATTTCTGCCGATTTGGAGATGACAACCAGATTTTGGTCCACTAGGATTCCTATACTTACTCTCTCCGATTATCGACAGGTTCGACTGTCTCCGACCGGTCCACTCTGAGAATTGTAGTGAAGAATACGCTTTTTTACGAACGACCGATGGTGCATCTCAGGGAACCCTGTTTGGTCAGCTACTTCGGCATTTACTTGACACGTGGAGAGCGCCGGTTATGATGAGGCAGGGAGCCTCCGAAGGAACCCGGCATCACTTGAACCCGGAGGGTAACCAGAATGAAACACCTGATAGTTAAGAGCCTAGCCGTTCTCGGTCTCCTGGCCGTGCTTGCATCCTGCTATTCCCTGATCGAATCCGCGGTGGAAGGCGCGGTTGCGGCAGAGACGGAAGAAACGATCTCGGAATCGGCCGGCGATTCCGACCAGGAGTCGGAGGGAAGCGCCGAAACCGGGGATGTCGGAGATCACAATATCGTCGGTGCCTGGGTCAACCCCGAATATAACGACGAGGGGCGCTCAGCCCGGGTGGTGTACTCCCTCAACTCCGACGGCACCTACACCTACCTGGCCTTCGATCACGTCGACGGCAGCGGCGCCGTTTATGAGGGAACTGTCAAGTACCTGAAAACCTGGATCGACGAGGAAGGCCGCAGCTACGGACAGTGCATCGTAACCCTCAACAACGGGATGTCCTGGGAGACCCTCGACCGAATCGGTGCCGACGGGTCGACCCTGGAGGTGCAGTCCGGAGTACGCAAGATCAACCCGAAAGGAGCCCGCTACTCGATCTACTACAGACCGTGAAAGCGGCTTAGGAGGCCGAGAGCTACCAGGCTGAAACCGAGCGGTATTGCGTTATTGATAAGACGAGTACAAAATAGAAAGAGTTTCTACAACCACACCGCTTCACGGGAAATCATCTTTGTGAACTTGGATCCAGATGCTGATAAGGTTTTCCACTCATCGATTGTATAAACGAGAAGGTCAGCCGGCACGGGTAGATTTTCCTTATCAAACGGTATTGCTCGGCGTTCCCTGGGGGGTTCGGATTTCTTTACTATTACAATGATATCTAGATCACTTCCAAAGTATCCGATCCTCACAATATTTGAGTGTTTACGTTTGATCTCAAGTGCCCACTTCTGCAGTGCTTGCTGAACGCAGTTCTTATCCGGCCATTTGATCACGGACGAATTCAATGATCTCACCGGCATAACGGATAGCCTCCCCACTTTGGATAGACCCATAGTGATGATATGGAGCTCCCTCCGAATGTCCACTAGGATATCTGGTGGGAATATGGAAATTATCGATGACCTTTGCTTTTTCTATAAAATCCGTTTCGACGCTTGAGCCTGCTCAAGGTTTCTCTGTGCCTGGCTAAACCAATCATCCGCTCTGTTCGGCATAAAGTAACTATAGCAGAAAGCCTGGCGGTAGGTTGGAATCCGACCTTCAGGACAGCAGCAGGGCCAGGTCCTCCCGGGAAAGCTCGCCGATCAGCCGGTTGTCCTGGCTGATGATCGCTTCGGCCAGCTCCCGCTTGGACTTCTGCAGCTCCAGCACCTTCTCCTCCACGGTGTCCTTGGCGATCAGCCGATAGGCGAAAACCTTTTTATCCTGGCCGATGCGGTGGGTCCTGTCTATGGCCTGGGCTTCGGAGGCCGGGTTCCACCAGGGATCGAGCAGGAACACGTACTCCGCCGCGGTCAGGTTCAGCCCCAGGCCCCCCGCTTTCAAGCTGATCAGGAATAGCCGGCACTCCTTATCCTGCTGAAACCGCTTTACCCGCCGGGCCCGGTCCCGGGTCTTACCGTCCAGGTATTCGTATACAAACCCCAGCTGGTCCAGCCTGGAACGGAGGATCTGAAGCAGGCTGGTGAACTGGGAAAACACCAGGGCTTTTCGCTCCTCGGCCACGAGGTCCTCCAAGTGCTGGAGCAGCAGATCGAGCTTGGCACTGGAGCGGGACGAGTTTCTTTTGTCCAGGAGCCCGGGATGGCAGGCCGCCTGGCGCAGACGCAGCAGGGCTTCCAGAACCTGTATCTTTGCTTTTCCCAGACCATCGGATTCGATGCGTTGCTGCAGGGTGCTCTGATAGTAGCGTTTCAGCTCATCGTAGCGGCGCCGATCCCCGGATTCCAGTTGACAGAACAGGGTCTGCTCGACCTTGTCCGGCAGCTCCGGGGCTACCTGCTCCTTGGTTCGACGCAGGATGAAGGGTCTCAGGTAACGGGCCAACAGAGTTCGGGTGTTCTCGTCCAGGCTCTCTCGACTCTTGAGGTGCCTCTTGAAGAACGATACTCCTCCCAGCATGCCCGGATTGAGGAACTCGAACAGGCTCCATAGCTCCCCCAGGTGATTTTCGATCGGCGTGCCGCTCAGGGCCAGCCGCCGCCGGCCCTGCAGCAGTCGGGCCGCTTTGGCGGTCACACTGCCGGCGTTCTTGATGATCTGGACCTCGTCGAGGACGATATAGTCAAACAGATAACCTTTGAGCAGGGCGATGTCGTTTCTCATTGTACCGTAGGTGGTCAGAACTACATCGAATCGAGTGAAATTTTTCATGTCTTTCCCGCGCTTGGGTCCTGTGTGATCTAGAACCTGCAGCTCGGGGGTGAAACGGGTCGCCTCCTCCTTCCAGTTGAACACCAGGGATTTGGGTACCACCACGAGGGAGGGAGCACGCCGTTCTTTTGTCTTTTTCTTTCCGGCGGGTCGGCTCGGCAAACCGTTTCGCCGCTTTTCAAGCAGAGCAAGAACCTGTACGGTTTTGCCCAGCCCCATGTCGTCGGCCAGACAGCCTCCGAAGGCGAACTCATCGAGAAAATCGAACCACCCCAGCCCCTCCCGCTGGTAGCCCCGCAGCGAGCCGACGAAGCCCGACGGAGCAGCCAAGGGCTTGATGCCTCTGTAACTTTTAAGCTTGCTCCGCAGTTTTTCAAACAGCTGGTCACAGCTCGCCTGGGGTTGGGCCTGCAGAAACAGGTCGATCATCAAAGCCTGAGAGCTGCGAAAGCGCAGGTGATCCTCCTGTACTTCCCCGAGCTTGAGGAGAAATCCCTGCTGCTCCAGCCAGTCTTCGGGAAGCACCCCGAAGCTGCCGTCTCCCAGGCGGACTGTGTTGCCCCCCTTTCGAAGGGCTTTGAGAAGCTCCGGCAGGCTTAGCTCCGTATCCCCGAAGCGGACGGCGCCTCGAATCTCGAACCAGTCTATTCCTGAGACAACCTGAAAGTTGAAGCCCGCGGCTCTGCGCAGCAGCTTCCCCTCCGCCTCCACCTGCCAGCCGTCTTTCAACAGCTGATCCACCACACCGGGAAGCCGGCGGACGGCCAGCTTCAACACCTTGGAGCCGCTACGGTACTCATATACGTGGCGGAATCCCAGCGCCTGCAGCTGCTCCAGCGCCTTTTGCTCTTCCTGCCGGTTACGCAGGACCACAAGATTTTCCTCCTCGACGAAGGTTCCCGAGTTATCCGCCGGCCCGGTCACTACCTGATCCTGGTATTCGAAAGAAAGCTCGCCGATCAGACCGCCCCCGGTGTGAGAGTGGTGTTCCCGGTCCGCCTTGCTCACGGTGATCCTGGGCTGAGGCTTATCCTCGATAGTACGTATTTCCAGGGAGTCGTCGATCTCCAGAGGGCAGAGATCGGGAAAGGACAGCAGTTCCTCGATAAGCCGGGGAAGCTCCTCCCTGGCCACGGTCAGGTGTTTTCTGCTGCGAAGCACACTGATCCAGGCGAAGGAACCGGCAGTTGTGTAGCGGACCAGACGGCCTCCTGCGAACATCAAACCGCCCATCAACAGAAGGTCAGGTTCCGAGAGGGGCATCCCCTCACCTTCCCTTCTCAAGACCCCTTCCAGCCGGACTCCCCGGCCCGCTGGATTCTCTGTAAGTTTGAGCCGGAGCTCCCAGGGTGTCCCGTCGTCCCAGACAACCGGCGAAGGATCGAAGCCCGCACGAGGGCGGGTCTTGATGAAAAGCCTCCCGGTTTCAGACATCTTGGGCAGCAGCAGCCGGACCAGATCCACGTCCAACAGGTAGCTGGGACAGAGCAACTGGGTTTCCTGACCGAGAAGGCGGTAGCGGAATGAGTCTTCGTCGTATACATTCTGGTAGGATCCCCCCCTCAGCACGCCCAGGATCTCCCGGTCCCGCGGGTCGGGGAGCTGCCACAGATCGTCCAGCCGCACACCGCTGCCGGAAAAAGGCTTCACTTCCCCCGACTTGCCCTTG
>Ga0307378_10005129_pt1 | contig 18358 bp, 19 predicted proteins | sample UN1MG_FD_202238 | JGI IMG/M metagenome (GOLD analysis project Ga0307378, IMG submission 202238) | Soil microbial communities from Risofladan, Vaasa, Finland - UN-1 | ecosystem: Environmental > Terrestrial > Soil > Coastal area > Acid sulfate soil | place: Finland: Risofladan, Vaasa | collected... | reverse complement strand
CGGGGGACGTGTGGAGCGAGGGCAGCAGGCCGGGCCGATCGGTCATGCCGGCCGGCGTGAGACGCACGTTCGCCAGGAGGTGGAACTGATCGTCGGGGATCGACGCGGGGTCCGAGGAGCGGTTCATCCCACGGAGCCGCTTGAACTCCCCGCCAGGTCGGAGCTCGAATGGACGGACGCCTTGGTCTGGTGTGCGCCTTGGCATATCAGGCCCTCCCAGGGCCAGCAGAAGCACGGCGACTAGAAGCCTCATTCAATTAGAGCTCCTCGGGATTGAGAACTGCATCTTCCGGGGACACCACCATGGCCTGTACTCCGACCGCGGGGCCCTCCTCGAGCGGGATCGGATTGAAGTACAGCGTCGTCATGGTCGGGCCGCCGTTCCACCCGTCGAGCGCCACAATCGCCTGCTTGTACGCCTCGTTAGCTATCGTGTCGTACCAGAACCCGGCGAGGAGGACGCGGCTTGAGCCGGCGTCGGGGAGGACCCAGTAGAGGGCGCCTTCGAAGTCTCCGCGGGAATTGATCTCCGTTGGGTATTTGACCCAGTTCGTGTCCGTGACGCGATGGTAGACCCACCAATTCAGGCTGTCGAGAAAGACCACGTTGAGAATCCCATTCCTGACAAAGAACAGGCCCAGGTGGTGACCTTCGCTGGGCGGCCCGATTACGGCGGTGAACTCGAAAATGTTGGTGAACGCTCCTGCCGGGAACGGAGCGAAGCCCGGGGCGTTGAATCTGTAGATGCGAGGTCCAAGCCAGCCACCAGGATTGGTGTCTGGGACCGGAGAGGCGATGTAGAGGTGGCCGCCGTTGGGGATGATGTCCGCGACCTGGAGAAGATCCGGGACGGATACGGAGCTCCACGCCTCACCGGGCGCGGGGAGGAAGCGGGCGAGCGTTTGGGTCACGGGAGGGTTCGCTGGAGCGTCGCTTCCGATCGCCAGGACACCGATGCCCTGGGAGACCCCGAGACGAACAACGATATTCGCCCCCATGCTGACTTCTTCCCGTACCGTCACCCCGTCGTAGCTGAAGACCCGTCCGTCGTTCCGTCCGATGTACATGGTCTCTGCGATGAGCTCCTCGCCGGTCAGGGGATCGTCGCTTCGCCCGAAGACCGTGACCGCATCCGAGACGGCGAGTTCCGGGTTTGCTTGGATGTCGGCCACCCAGAGATCCGTATAGAGCTGATAGCCAACGGAAATGGTGTCGTCTTTTTCAGGGAGCTCGACCTCGAACAGACAGGCCCACCGCTCGGTGGCGTTCAGGCCGTGCCTCACCCGATAGCCGAATTGGAGGAGCCGCTTCCTGAACCTGACGAGGGACACGAAGCCGCCCTCGGTCGAGAACGTCTCGAAATTCCCGGTACGGGGGATGGGCGGAAGTACCATGATGTAATCAGTCCCCGTCGGGTCCTTCGGTGGGTCCTGCAGATTCTCGTACCCGTAGCGTCTGAAGTCGGCGCGCTGGTCCTCGCGGCCTTGGTAATCCTCATAGCTGACGGTCCCGACCTTCGATTCGTTGAAGATGGCGAGCTGCATGTTCTCTGGATACACCGTCGAGTCGTAGTGGGCGCCAAGGTAGCCCGGGGCGGCAATCGGGCTGTTCACGTCAGCGGGGCTCGGGGTAATTGCGATGCCCACTCCGGCTTCGTTGACCTCGATCATCCCGGTGATGCACCCCGCGCCCTCGGGGGACGTGTGGAGCGAGGGCAGCAGGCCGGGCCGATCGGTCATGCCGGCCGGCGTGAGACGCACGTTCGCCAGGAGGTGGAACTGATCGTCGGGGATCGACGCGGGGTCCGAGGAGCGGTTCATTCCGCGGAGCCGCCTGAAGTCCCCGCCGGGCCGGAGCTCGAATGGGCGGACGCCTTGGTCTGGTGTGCGCCTCGGCATGTCAGGCCCTCCCAGGGCCAGCAGAAGTGCGACGGCTAGGAGTCTCATTCATCTCTCATCGCCCGAAGAAGGAGGACACTCGCCGGGTCTGCTCCCCCTGGAAGCGGTTCTCCTCTTCCTGCATGAAGCGGAGCCCGGCCTGGTACTCGCCGAGGGAGAACTGCCAGCGGGCGTCCCCCTTCGACTCCCGCGCCTTCATGCGAAGGCCGGGGACCAGGACGAGCTGGTGGTACTTCTCGGGGATCGCCTTGATCGCGTTGACGTTCGCGGTCTCGTCGATGGTGGGCGGATTCGGCTGATACCAGATGACGAGATCGGCGGCCGCGGTCGTGGGGATCTGGATGAGCTGGAGGTAGGTCGTGGGGTCCTGGCCGAACAGGGCGAAGATGCGAGGCGGGCCCGAGTTGGACCCGCCCTCGCGCAGCTCGATGATGAGCGACTCCGGCTTCAGGTCGAGCTTCTCGCCGTCACCCTGCCCCCCGGAGGGGTGATAGACCCCGCCGAAGTTTCCGAGACTGGCGAAGTCGGTGGGGACCGTGGTGTACCCCACGCCGGCAGGGATGGACACGGTGCCGCGCTTCTTCTTCCACGTCCAGTCCCGACGCCACCAGACCTCCGCCTCTACTTCGCGGAGGTACTCGAGGAGCCGTGTCCGCCGAGTGGTGTTGTCGGCTGCGGCCGCGGATATGTTGTCGTCCCGTCCAAGAACCTGGCTGATGATCTCGGTAACGTCCACGGCACCCCTTCCCGATCAGGCAGAAGCCTCGACTCCCGCGGCTTCGCGCTTGACCTTCAGCTTGCTTCGGATGAACGCGATCTGCTCCTCGTCTCCGGTGATGACGGCCTCGAGCTCGCGCTTGCTGAGGCGAACGCCCCAGTCCTCGCACTCCTGGAACAGACTCTTCCCGTCGGTCGCCGGCGGGGCCGCCATGACGTCCGGGACGGGCAGGACCTCCTTGAGCGGCTCCACGGGGCCCTTGTAGCGGCCCTCGAGGACGGCGGCGATGTCGTCCGCCCCGTGGCTCGGCCGGACCGTCTTGCCGCGCCTGGCGAGGTGCTGCATGGCCCAGGCGACGACTTCCGGGTTCTCTCTCTCGGTGACGATCTGGCCCTTCTCCTCCATCTTCCGCTGGCGCTCCATCTCGCCCTGGAGAATCGAGTGGGCCTTCTTGTCCTGGGTCGCATCGTAGTCGGGCAGGATCTCGGCCATCGCCAGCGGAACGTCGTTCACGTCCGACACGATGGCGAAGCCCTGGTTGAAGAGCTCCGGCACGTCGCGGTTCAGATACTCGCAGCACGCGGCCACGTCGAAGATCCGGTGAACCCCTCCGCTCGGAGAGGCGTTCATCACGTCCTCGGCGAGAACGGTGCCGGGGATGAGGTTGCCCTTGGAATCGCGGGCGCTCTCGAACTTGTAGATCGAGCCCGGATGGTCCTTGTCCGCCCTGGCCGTCTCGGTGCGGGGCGGAACCTTGAAGCGGAATCCGCTGAACTTGATCTCCTTCGGCTTGTCGCCGGCCCACACGAAAATCTGAGAATTCACACGGTTCCAGAGCCGCGACTTCTTCACTTTCATCTGGTTATTCCTTGACCTGGGCAGGGGCGACCCGCCCATAGGTTTCGTCGGATCGGGGCGACCGACCCGGGCCCTCCAGGATCGGAATGTGAGAGTCCACATAGAGCTGGGGGGCCTTGCGGCGGATAGGCGCGCGACCTATCGTGCGGCGCTTCTGGTTCTCGGCGTGGAAGTTGAGGAGCTGGTCCCAGTCGGCGTCGGAGACCTCATTCTCGAGCTTCTTCAGAATCCACGGTTCGATCTGCTTCTTGCGGTACTCGACTTCCGCCTCGAATGCCTTCCGGTCGCGCTCCATGCGGTCGTGGTGGGCCTCGATGCGCTTGAGGTACAGCTCGGCGGTGATCGCGTCGAACTGGCGACGGCACCAGTAGTAGGTCGACCAGTCCCAGGGCATGTACACCCCGGGGCCGCCCATCTGGAAGGACACGGTAGACGTGTCCTCGAAGATGGCGTCGAGAAAGTTGGGGGCCGGGTACTCGGCCCCCACGGGCATCGTGACGTGGAAGGGCCGGCGGATGTGGCGCGGGAACGGGTAGTACCTCCCGATCCCGTGGTGCACCACGAGGGTGACCTTGCGCTCGCCGCCGAACTTCCAACGCTGGAGGCGCCAGATCGGAATGACTCCAGGGTCGAAACTCTGGATAGCCCTGGTGACCGCCGAGTCCTTCTCGAACCCGGGGGGTGCCACGCAAGAGTACTTGTCGTCTCCGACCTGGTCGAACATCAAACCTCCTACGAGTCGGTGACGGTGCCGGGGCCCTGCAGCGGGATGCGTCGACCCTCGGCGGTGATCGCGTTGATGTAGCAGACCTGGCTCGCCGCGGACCCGATGACGTACAGGGTCGTGGGGTCGAGCACGAAGCCGCCCCCCGAGTGGTACGGGCCGTACCGCTTCGAGTAGCCCGCGTTGAGCTGGATGAAGGCGTTGGCCCCCACGCTCGAGACGGCGACCGTGCCCAGGTAGACCTGGCCGGTGTTGTTGGGGTCCGCAACGAACTCGATCTCGAAGAAGTCCTTGCGGGTGTAGCTGATGACCGTCGAGACCTTCGCCCGAGCCGTCCCGCCGTCGAACAGTCCGCCCTTGAGTGCCATGTGCGTTTCCTTCCTTCAATGCCCCCGGGCGTCTCTTCCCGCCCGGGGGGCTTGGTTCACGTCATGGGTACTTACTGGAGGGTGGCAGTCACCCCTCCGTTCATGAGCTCGATGATCCAGTTGAATGTGCCGCCAGCGTCGTCTGCCTCCTGGTCGCAAGTCACGCTGAACATGACGGCGTTCGCCTCGTCCACGTTGATGGTGGGCGTGCAAGCCAGGGTCCCGGCGTCCACCGCAGCGGCTTCCGCGGCCTGCATCGTGAGCGTGCAGGCCTCGGTGTCGCCCTGGTTGATGCAAGCGAACATGGCCAGACCAGACACGGCCTGGACGTTGGTTCCGTTCGCCATCGTGGCGACGTACTGAAAGCTGCCCGTCGCGTGGCCCTCGTCGGCAAATGCGAGAAGGACGAGATCCAGCTCCGTCTCGTCGACGAAGGTCTTGGTGTCCTGGTAGCGGTACGACGTGAATCCGCTCTGGATGTGCTGCTCGTTTCCGGCCGAAGTGATAGCGACACCGGTCGAGCTGAGGGCAACCTTGGTTGTTTCGTTCGCCACCTGGAGGGTGACCACGCCGTCTCCGTCGTCGTCATTGTCTCCGTCGATGAGGAATCCGCTGGAGTCGATCTGCGCCCGGGCGATGTCCGTTCCGTCCGAGACTTGCAGTGAGGTGAGGTTCGCGCCAAAGGAGTAGGTGCCAACGTCCGTGGCGGCCGTGGTCGTCAGGCTGGTGGTTCCAGCTCCGATGTTGGCCGCATCGACCAAAGCGACGGTCCCGGTGAGGGCCGGCAGGGTGACAGTCTTGGCCCCGGACGGGGCCGCAGGGACGAGCTCCGTGTAGTTGGTCCCGAGGAGGTCCGTCTCGAAGAAGAGCCTCGCGTCTGCGCCGCCGGTGATGTAGACCTTGCCCTCGTAGGCGGCAGAGCTTCCGAAGATTGCGTTGCATCCGGCAGCCACGCAGTCGAGTTGCACCCCGGACCCGGTGCCTGCCCCAAGCCCAAAGACGGTGAACTTGTTCTGGCTCGCCGAACCGAAAGCCTCGGCAAGACGACTCACGTTGTCCGTATTCAGGGCGTTCGCAAAGAGCGCCTGATTGAGAGCGGCGGTCTTCCGCATCTCGAGGGCTTCGACTCCGAGGATGGTGAAGTTGATCTCGCCGGCGGCCTCCCGGAAGAACCCGGTGGTGGGCTCGAGGGCGAACCCCAGGCCGGGCTCCGTGACGGTTCCGTCGTCGATGAAGAGTTGGGCGCCGGTGCCGACCGTGATGTCTCCGGACGGGGTGAAGGTGCCGCTCGTGATGAGCGGGCCGGGGCCAACGGTGAGTGTAGGTACGGTGAAGGTCTGAACGCCTCCCGGCCCGCCGTACTGAGCAAAGCTCGGTGCGGCGAGAGCGAGGACCAGCGCCAGGCCCAGGACGATGTGCTGATTTCTCATCGGCTTGATTCCTTTCATCGAAAGGGCGGTGGGCCCCGAAGGGCCCACCGGCCTAGGCGACTAGTCGCCGCAGATCGGGTCGTTCAGACCCTCGAGACGCGAGGACGCTCGCGGCATGGTGTTGATCTGGTTTTCCACGCAGCCCACATAGGCCAGGAAGCCGGCCTTGTGTCCGCCCGAGGTGGGGATCATCTTGAGCAGCGCGTCGTCGTCGATCCAGTCCACGTCCATGGACGTGTACCGGCCGAAGACCTCCCAGCAGAGGAAGTAGATGCGCCGGGGCTCGATGTCGAAGTCGACCTCGAGCTTGACGTTGATGCCCGGCGCGAGGATCTGGAGAGAGTCCTCGTCGTAGCCGATGGTGTAGCGGGGGGCGCTTCCGGTCGGGCCGGGGTAGCGCCGCTCGCCCTGGATGAACTCGACGTACTTCCGGGCCTGCCCGGTGTTGGTCAGGGCCTTGGTGATCCGCTTGCTCGTCTCCCGGCGAGGAAGGTCCATCGCCTGGAGCATGAGCTGCTCGGAGAGATCCGTTCCGCCCGCGTCCACGATGAACGCGTTCAGCTCGGGGTAGGTGGCCCGGGCCTGCTCGAAAATCTCGGCGGAATCCGAGGAGTCGCCGACGATCATCGAGAGGGTCCAGATGGTCCGACCGCTGGTGCCGAAGACGAAGACCTCGTCCGAGGCCGCGACGGCCGCGTCGTTGCCGCCGCCGTAGACGATCGTTCGGGCGTCCCGGTCGATCGCCGTGATGAGCCGCTCGGAGCCGACCGTGGCCCAGCCGGCGCGCGGGGCGACACCGGGCTCCACGATGGTGAGGGGCATGTTCTTGTTGAGCAGCTCGGCCCCGAGGGGCTTGTTGAGCGTCAGGGTGGAGGCGCCGTCGTTCGACTCGACGGTGGCCATGACGCCGCCGCCGTACACGCCGGCCACCGCGGTCTGGCCCTGCGAACCGGCGTAGACCTTGTTGATGTACTTGCCGAGCTCCGCGACGGTGTTCTCCACCCGGTCGGCCATGATGCCGCCCTGGTTGAAGGTGCCCTTCGAGCTCTTGGCGGCGACCTTGGTCTTGACGCCGATCTGGAACGACCCGACGAACAGCTCGGGGGTGACCTGACCCTGGATACGGGTCGGATCCTTCGGGGTGGGGAAGTCCCCCACGTCCGGGATCATACCGATGTTCCAGGCCGACGCGATCCCGAGCGGGAACTTGGCGATGCCTTCGTTCATCACCAGGTCGACCCGCTGGAGGTCGCGTCTGTACTTCGACTCCTTGTTGACCGGCTCTTCGAACGTCCCCGTGGGGTACGCGATCTTGAGCTCGGAGCTGATGTCCTCGAATGCGCCTACGGTCATGGCAATGCCTTAACGAACCGAACGGTCAGAGGTTGCGCTTGGCCAGGTGCTTCCTGGCGGCTTCCATCGCTGGAGTCCGACCACTCGATCCCATTTGAGTCACAGGCACCGGGGGCTTGATCGCGCCCGGGGCCGGAGCAACCTGTGGTCGCCCCGCCACCTTCAGCTTCGCTTCGCTCTTCGCCTTGAACTTGACTCGACCGACGAGCTCCCGATCCTCGAGGTACTCCTTGACGTGGCCCTCGATGAGCTTCGGGACATCTACTTTGTCGAGGCCCTTCTGGGCCATTGACCAGAAGTCCATCGTGGTGGCACGGTTGACGTGCTTCCAGAGGGACTGCCGGATCTTGTCGTCCTTGGGCGCCCCGAGCTTGTCGGCCGTCTCTCCGATGAGTCGATCGACGAACTGCGGGAACTCCTGGTTGAACTTCTGAAGGTTCTGCTTCTCAACCTGCTGCTGTTCCTGCTGTTGCTGCGCGACACGGGTCATCCAGTCCTTGTCGGCCAGCAAGGTCTCCATCTCGAAATCGGCCTGCTCCCTCTTGTGATGGAGGTCGCGGATCTGACGAATCAGAGCCCTTTTGTCCGATTCCAAGCCGGTCTTCTTGGCGGCCCACTTGTCTCTCGCGGTCTCGGCCTTGGAGTCGAAGTCGTCGCCGGTCATCTTGGCGGCGGCATCTTCCTCGCGGGCTTCGGCCTTGGCGATCTCTCGATCGAGCTTCGGCAGCTCGACCAGGAGCTCCTGCTGTTCGGTCTGGAACTGCTGACCACGGTCGTACAGTTGCTTCATGCGGCCTTCGAGGCGCTCGAGTTGCGGGTTCGGCTGGGGCTCTTCCGGCTCTTCTTGGGCCTCGGGCTGTGCAGCCTCGGCCTCCCTGAGCGCGGCTTCGAGCTCCTGTATCCGCTTTCCTCTGGAGGAGATTTCTTTGGTGGACTTCCAGTAGTTGTCAGCGACCGTCTCGTGAAACTCGTCGTCGCTCATGTTCGGGTACTTGGCCCGGAGCTTGGCGAACGCGGTTTCCTCGGCGGCGGTGGGCTCTGGCTCGTCCTCCGTCTCTTCCTGCGGCTCGTCCGGGTCGGGAGATCCCGGCGTCTCTTCCAGCTCTCCTGGGGGCGTCCCAGTTTCGTCAGGCACAGCCTCGCCGGAGGGTGTCTCCGTCTCGAGGGCGTTTGGATCGGTCGTCATGCTTCAGCTCCTCTGCGGGGTGACCGCGTCGGTCGGTGTTACCTTCGGTAACGTCATGTTACCATTCGTAGCAGGGCCGGAAACCCTGTTGTGGGGCCGGCGGGAGGCGGAACCAGACAGTTCCCTCCCCCGGCCCCCTTCTTCGTCTAGGGCCTGTAGAAGGCGAGGATCTCCTCCTCCCGGAGCAGGATCACGGACTCGTCGTCCTCGGCCAGCGGGACCCCGCTGAACGCCGTGAACTTGACGATGTCTCCCTCCTTGACGGTGAGGGGGCCCTTGCCGTTGCCCGGGCCGGCGCGCAATACGGTGCCCTGTGACTGCTGCCGCTGCGCCTTGTCCGGGACGGCCAGGCCGCCACGCTCCTTCTCCGCCTCGAGTCGGCGGACCATCACCTTGTCGTGGAGAACCGACCAGTCTTCTGCCTGCATAAAGGCTCCCTACCCTCCGAAATTGGAGATCAACTGCATCACGTCGTCCGCGCTGGCGCCGTTCTCCACCGCGGCCTGAATCAGCATCCGCATCTGGCCCGGGCTCGTCGGAAGCGGCTGGGGCCCGAACTCGGCGTTCATGTCCTTGGTCGCCCGCTTGAGCTTCCGGGCATTGGACTTCGCCGCCTTCGTCTTGGGGAGGCCCCGGACTGGCCCGCCACCGTATGCGAGGTCGTTGTCGAGCGGGCGAGCCGCGGCGGGCGGGGGGTTCCCCCGCACCCTGGGCAGGGGGCGGTTTCGGCCCGCGCCGCCGGCCCCGGCCAGGTCGTTGTCGAGGGCGGTGCCGCGGTTGACGACGGCGGGCGCCTTCGGCATCTGCCCGACGCCTCCCCGCGTGAACGCGCCGGGACTGGCGAGATCGCGGTCCATGGGCACGGAGGGCCACTGCGAGGCAGCGGAAGGCCGGTCGATCGGGGGCTGACGGTATCGTGTCCCTGGTGGCCGCCCAGGGGCCTTGGGCGCCGCTGCGGGCGCTGGCCTGGGTCCCGGGGGCCTGCCGACCGGCTTCACGGCCAGGCGGGCGACCCCGGCGAGGATGACGGGGTCGGACACGGCCGCCCCGGCCTTCCGCACGATCCTCGACGCCGCGGAGCCCTCCCGGATGGTGCCCTCTGCCTCCATCGTATCGGCCAGGAGGTCGCCATACCCGGCCAGGTCGGCGGGGTCCTCCTTCTGGCCCGTGAAGATGTAGTCGATCGGGTCTGTCTTGCCCTGGTAGCCGGCGGGATCCATCGAGTGGCCGACTGCCGTCACGGAGCGGCGGAGCGGCCCGGCGACGGCCTCGACGCCGCGCGCGACTGGGGAGCTCCCGATGGCCCCCATGACCGAGTCGTAGGCCCCGCCGAGCGCCCCCGCGGCCTGGGCGCCGACGTGGCCCAGCATCCCTGGCCCCTCGTCCGGGCTCTCGCCTTCGGCGGGAACGTAGAGCGGCTGTCCGCCCTCTGGAAATGTCCAGCGTCCCATGGCCGCCTCCTACTTGACGCCGATGCTCTTGAGGAACGCGGAGTCGCTCTTGCCGGAGTACCCGGCGCTCGAGCTCACGTCCCGCTTCACCACGGACCCGGCCAGGGCCATCGCGGCGTCATTCGCGGTGCGGGCCTTGGAGATCCGCTTCCCGCGCTTGCGCGGCTTCATCATGTGCGGGCCGGGGCGGAGCTGGCCGTCGTAGTACGTCGTCTCGTTGCCGGCCAGGCGGTCGAACTTGCCCTTGATCCCAGCGGGCGGGTTCTGGTCGGGCGCGCCTGGAATGTCCACGCCGACCCTCGTCATGTTGCCCTTCTTCATCTCCTGCCTCCCTACATCGGCGGGGCCGAGGGCCCCATCCCAGCTTCAGCCCCAGGCGGCCCCATCGGCATCGGTGGGGGCATCGCCAGCATTCGACACGCCTCGATCACGGCTCGCATCCTGAGCAGGAGGTCGAGGTCGAGCATCGCCTCCGACCCCTGCCCGGGAATGTCGATCTCCTCCACCGTCTTGGCCGCCTCGAGCCCGGCCTGGAGCTGCGGGTTCATCCGCTGCCACACCGCGTAGATTTTCAGGTGGAGCGCATCCGGCAGGAACGGCTGCTTCGGCGGCTCCGGGAACTGCTCCATCGGCGGTGGCGGTGGCGGCATGGGCGGGGCGGTCCCGGCGCCCATCGAGCTCTGTGACACCTTGCTGAACGTGACCATCGCCAGGTCGTAGGTCTGCTTCGCCTCTTCGACCATCGCCTGGCCCTGCTGGTAGACCTCGGCCCACTGCTCCGGCGGAACCTCGCGGTAGGGCTCGGCCTCCATCTCCATCTGCTCGAAGAGGGCGAGCTTGGCCTCCCAGGTGACGAGCTCGGTCCAGATGCCGTCGAAGCCGGCGTCGTCCTGGCGCTTCTTGGCCTCGTCCCCCATCCACCGCTTCAGGAAGATCGGATGCCAGACGGGGAACTCCCAGGCGGTGTAGTCCGGGTCCGGGACCTTGTCCATGTTCATGAAGTCGGACCACGCCAGTTCGGCGCGACCGACCTGGATGCTGTCGCCCTCGTTCACGTCCTTCGGGAGCTTCATCAGGTCGAGGATCTTGTCGCGCGAGTCGGGCCCGGTGACGACGTAGAGCCCGCGGTCCATCGCCTCGCCGGCGGCCTCCTTGTTGTAGAGCGTCTGGTCGTACCCGGCACGGGCGTCGACCTTGACCCGGATGTCGCCGATGAGGTCGGTCCCGGTGAAGCTCTTCCGCTCGTAGGTGCCGGCCGCAGACAGCACCTCGTAGTCCTCGTCCTCCTTGCGGAAGGCCCAGTTCATCTGGAGGATGTGGGTGAACGCGGACTCGAACATGAGAGCGAGCGACCGCTCGCGCGGGGCCCGCTTCTGGCTGGCCTCCTCCGAGATCAGCATGAGCCCGGACGTGGTCTTCACGGACCCGGGGGCCTGGCCCACCTCGATGTCCTGGGGGAACCCGATCCGCTGGGCGTCCTCCATGATCTGGCCCCGCTCCTGGAAGTAGGGGTTGCCGGTGATCGGGACGCCCGGGAAGATCCCGTCCGCGGGTCTCCACTCCGGGTTGGGGGAGTCGTACTCGGTGTGGACCATCGAGCCCTCGTCGTCCTCCCGGTTGAAGATGGTGGTGCCCTTCGGCAGATACATCGTGGGCTTGCCGCGCTCGCGGAGGTCGATGACCTGGGCGTCGAGCTCGTTCAGGCGCCGCTGGACCGGGATCAGGTCGTCCACGAACGTGCGGCCCCAGAAGTTCTTGGGGATCCGCTTGAACCGGGCGAAGTGGTACTTCGTGCGGGGGACGTACTTGAACTTCCCGTCGTCGCCCTCCACCTCGACCATCAGCTCCTTGCGGATGACCTTCACCCCGTCGGCCAGGCGGTGGAAGATCGCGCCGCGCTCGAGGCCGGGTATGTGGGGCTGCGGGAGGATGATCGTCTCCTGTAGCCGGGCGTGGTTGGCGAACGACTCCGACCCGGTCGACAGGCCCCCGCCCACGGAGTTGGTGAGCGTCGGCTCGGCGTAGAGGGGATTCAGCCGCATGAGGTTCTGCGGCGCTTCCGGTCTCAGGTCGTCCCCGAACTCCGGGTAGCGCAGCGCGAGCCACTCGAGCGACCGCGCGGTCATGCTGTGGAAGCAAGCCTGCTCCCTGGGCTCGTACTGGATGCCCCCGTTGTCGGGGTAGTACTCGTGGATCGAGATCGGGTCGATGGCGCCGCTTCCGCGGGGCACCAGGAGGCCCATCGGCCGGTCGAAGACGTCCGTCCCGCCCGCCTCCTCCTCGGTCACGCTGTAGCCCTCGAGCTCGGTCTCGTCCTCGCAGAAGGGGCACTTCGACATCTCGACCTGGGCCATCTTGGCGTGCTGCTCGGCGGTGCCCTCTCCGCTGGGCGGCACGTCGCGCAGGGTGCCGGAGTGCATCATCTCGCGGGGCTCTTCGCCGTCCGGCATCCCGAGGCTCTGGAATGCCCGCGGGACCTTCCGAGACGCGAACTTCCGCTTGCAATGCGGGCAGCGGGCGGTCTCTGGGGAGGCCACGAGGGTCTTCTCGAGGTCGTTCTCGTCCCAGGACGTGCGGAGAATGGCGACCGACTCGAGGCAGAAGTTCGTGTAGAGCTCCTCCCGCTTGTCGGGCCAGATCTCCTTCGCCATCTCCCAGACGAGGATCTCCTTGCCCAGCTTCGCGGCGGCCTTCCACTCCGGCTTGTTCTTCGACGGGCTCGTGTCCGGGACGAGCTCCTTGCGGCCGAGACGAGACACCTCGTTGTCGACCGTCGGCGCGATGATGTTGGTCACCGGGCGTGGGAAGGCCGCCTGGGAGTTCCGAAATATCTCGCTGAAGTGGTACGCCCCGTTTCCGGGCGCGAGCTGGGTCCTGGCCTCGATCCACTGCCGGCCGAGATAGAACCAGAGATTCAGCGCCGCGCGCTGCGTGTGGTAGCGGCGAAGGTGCGAGAGCGGCTGGATCTGGCGGTCCATGAAGCCGCGAACGTCCGCGTCGGACGACTCGAGGCTCGGATAGTAGAGCCAGTTCGGCTTGCCGACAGCGAATCTGCGGGGCGGGGGCGCCGTACTCACGACATGGCCTCGTCAACCACGACAACCATCTCGGCGCGGCGGGACTCGTAGCCGGGGAACTCCTGCGGCACCGGCAGGGGCCGGGGGATTCTCGCCGCTGGCTCCTGGGGCCTGGACATCCGCCGATTGACTCCCGGCTCCGCGAGCTCCATGACGCGGGCCTGGGCCTTCTCGGTCGCGGCCTGCATCTCGGTAATGATCGCGCGGAGGTGCGTGATCTCTTGGATCCGGGCCTCGCACGCCTTGCACTCGAACATCAGAGCCCTCCGTGCCATTGGGCAGAGTCCGCGCGCTCGTTGTTGCGGCCGGCGCGGGTGGCGGCGATCTTCTTCTGGATCGCTGCGTGGAGCGTCTGTCTCAGGAGATCCACGTTGTTCTCCGGCGGTGCGTTTGCGGCCTGGCGCTTCGCGTCGGCGTCGTACACCCACGCTCTCGGCATGAGGTACTCGATCGCCATGACCATCGCGTCGATCATGTCGTCGTGGATGCCGTGCGGGAACTGCGCCGCCTCGTCCACCAGGACCGTCGAGTGCGCCCGATTGCGCGGGAGGAAGACCTGGCCGCGCTCGATCACCGCCGAGACGTTGTTGATCCCGTAGGTCAGGCGCGTCTCCTTGGAGCGAGACTTCGTCCCGGTCGGGAGAATGCCGGGGGTGGTGTGCCGCAAGGTCTGAATGACGGCGAACCCGTTGGCCGACTTCTCAATCAGCTTGTACCGGGCCGTCGGGTACTGGTCCGACAACTGAACGATCGCCTTCAGCGTGTCGGGGAAGTTCAGCTTCTCGCGCACGGTGTCGATCAGGTAGAAGTCGTTGCCGAGCCGGCCCCAGACCTGGCCGACCGTGTAGTCGGAGGTCTCCACATCATCGAACGCGGGGTCCCACGCCTGGACGATCTGCTCGAACGTGTCGAGCTCCGGCATCTTGTCGTACCACTTCCACCAGAGCCGGTGCACCGCGGATCCCTCGGGGGGCGACGGGTGCTGCTGGTAGAGGGACGCGAAGTTCCGAGAGCCGATCTTCCGCTTGATGGACTCGAGTTCGATCTCGTCGTACCGCTCCGGCCAGAGCGCGGCGCCGACCTGGCGGCCCAGGGGATCGTCCTCCTCCGCGAAGGCTGGGAGGTCGAGCACGCGCCACTCTTTCGCCACCTCGGAGTTCAGGATGCGGGCGGCCAGGTCGTCCTCGTGCCAGCGGGTCATGATGAAGACGACGATGGCGGCGGTGTCGCCGCGGCCCTTCTGGCCACGAGTGAGGAAGGTCGTCTGCCACCAGTCCCACAGGCTGTCGCGCATGACCTGGGAGCTGGCCTCCTCGGCGTTCTTGATCGGGTCGTCGAGGATGAGAATGTTGCCGCCCTTGCCCGTGATCGGCCCGCCGACGCCCGCGGTCACCATCCCGCCGCGCTCTACCGTCTCCCAGCGGTTCGCCGCCTTGGAGTCCTCGAGGAGCTTCGCGCCGATGTGGGCGTAGTTCTCGGTGACGGTGCGCCTTGTGGCGCGGCCCCAGCGGGCGGCGACCTCGGCCTCGTAGGAGCAGAGGATCACCTTGTCGGATGGGTCCAGGGCGAGGCACCACGTCGGGAACCAGTGCGAGCACATCTCCGACTTCCCGTGGCGAGGGGGCTCGAACACCATGAGGCTCCGGGGCTGGTCCGGTTCGCGCCGGTAGAGGTTGACGAGCTCGTTGGAGAGGAGGTGATGGTGACGAGCGTAGACGTAGGGCTCCGACAGCTCACGGGTCGTCGACATCGCCAGAGCCAACGGGCTCATCAGATGCGATACCTCATGCGGCTGGGTCGCCATCGTCCTCCTTCTTCTTCCCTGCCAGCACCAGATTTGCGGACGCCCTCTGGACGCTGATGTCGATGAAGCGGGCCTGGTCCGGGTTCGTGTGGAGCAGCTCGCGGGCGGCCTCGCGCAGCGCCGCGAACTTCATCCGCTCCTCGTCGTCGTCGCCGCTGTTCTTCGTGGGCTGGCCGTAGCCATACTCCACCAGGAGCTTGTGCGTCGACGCTGGGAGCTGGTCCGGTGCGGTGCCCACCCCGCCCCTGGCTTGCATCTTGAGCATCTCGACGTGCTCTGGCTGCTCGAGGATCTCGCGGGCGAGCCTGGAAATGACGCTCTTCTTGCCCCTCGCGTTGGTGAACTGCCCCGACACGGCGTCACGGTCCATCTCTGGACCGTTCCCCACGTTCTCGAGGAACTTCGCCGGGAGGGTGCGGCCCATCAGCGATCCCCCTCGAGCACCGCGGTGGATCCGGGCGCGGAGCACCACGTCCTCCAATGCCCACGGCAGTTGCTCTGCGCGGCGTTGCCCCTGTACGGCGGGTAGGGCTGACCGTTGCACTCCCACTTCTGGGAGCAGAGCTCGGCCTCGCAGGGGGCGCGCTCCTCGCTGCCCTCGCCGCCCTCGGGACGCACGGGACAACCCGCCCGGAGAGTGCCGTCGTCCATCGGGCTCATTCCGATCTCCCGGCAGTAGGGCTCCTGGTTCACGGTGACCCACGAGGTGTCGAGGTTCCCGTTGTGCTCCGTACTCTTGAACTTCATGTGGGTGAGGTCAGGGTGCGGCGCGGGGCACTCACCAGACGGAGGTGGGGTAGGAGGATGAGTCCCCCCCCCTGTCACGTCATAGTGACAGCCGATGTACTTGCCATAGCCGCTTCCGGTCCATCCCCCATTGCCGAAGAAGACCGTGTGGTTCTCCTCGTACTTGCCATCGTCTCTGACGATGAACACGGCCTCGATCCCTGCGATCACACAGCGTCCCGGCATCTGGGTCCGAAGCTGCTCAGCGACCTTCCGCAGATTTTCCTGTGGGTCTCCACCAGTCAGATCCCCCAGGGTGTCCGTGGCCTTCTTCACCTCGTTGCGGAACTCCTCAGCGAAGCAGGTAGTAGCAACAAGGTTGGGTTCATTCGCGCACCCAGTCGACTCGCACGAGTTCCAGACCTGACCGAAGTAGCAGTCGCACTCCTCGCTCTTGACGCGGATGTCCCCGCCGCGGTCCATGAAGGTCGAGCATTGGGGTGCGGGGTCGGGCAGGCCGCCGCCGCACGCCGGGGCCTCCTCGCAGTGTTCGGGGTTGGTGGTCGGATTGTGCCAGCAGCGGGACGCCGCGCCCGAGCAGTGCTGCGGGGGGTCCGTCTCGTGGCAGGCCGGCATGTCGAGCTGGCACTCCCAGGGGGTCGGGGGAGGGGTCGGCTGGGGCCCCGGGCCGGGACCGGGACAGCCCGGGAGGAGGAAGAGGCCCAGGAGCACGAATGGAAGCGCGGCGACTTTCACCATGTGAACCTCACAGCGGCCCCGCCCTCGATTTCGCTGAGGGGAGCGCCGACCTTGTGGCGCAGGGAGCCGACAACGGACCAGTTCCGGCCCAGGCGGGCAACGACGGCCCCGGACACCTGCTTGGTCTTCCAGTCGTAGTACGCAACGACCGCACCCTTCTTCCCCGCGGGGAGCTCGGCCAGGGCACGGTCGATCGACTTCTGGATACCTGAGTCATTGAACTGGCGGATCTCAGTACCGCCCCATCCGCTCGTCGTCACGAGCTTGGGCAAGAGGACACCTCCACAAAGGTGTTACGAATGGTAGCACACAGAACAATGCTGGTTGACACGCCAGCGGGGGTAGGCGTAGCCTCTGCCCATGCCTAGAAAGAGGAAGCCGCGACCGATTCCAGCGGAGACGAGCGACGCGGCCCTGCTCTTGGTTGAGCACCGTGACGTGAAGGGTGGCCTCGGTCGGCCCAACCTTCACGCCAGCGAGGCTGCGACGATGCTCGGAAAGCGCCGGATGGCCCTGATGACCGACGACGAGAGGAAGCGGCACCAGATTCATGCCGCCAACTCCTTCTGGGGCCGGATGACGAAGAAGGAACGCAACATCGAGCAGAGGCGCCGGGCAAGGGTGCGGGCCCAGAACAAGCAGAAGGCCATGCGCGCGAAGCTCGGCAAGGACTGAATCCAGTGAGAGAGGAGCCACATGTCCACCCCAGAGCCGGGGGTCTATCCCGGCGTTAGCTTCGACGATTACTCAGAGTGGGAAGCCGTAAACCATTCGACCCTCGTCCATTTCGCAAGCACCCCCGCGCACGCCTACCACGCCGTGGTCAACCAGAAGGAGAAGCCCTCCACCAACCTGGGGCACCTCGTCCACACCGCGATTCTCCAGCCAGAGCTGCTCGAGAAGGAGTACATGGCGGTCCCGAAGGTCGACAAGCGGACCAAGGAGGGGAAGCGCCAGTGGGCCGAGTTCGAGAGGGCGGCCGAGGGCCGAATGCTCGTCCAGCCGGCCGAGATGGAGTGCGCCACAGCCCTGCGGAGGCGCGTCCGGGAGCACGCCACACTGCGGGAAATGCTGGCTTCGAAGGGCGCGAACGAGCTTTCCATGCTCTGGATCGACCCCGACCTCGGCCTGCCCTGCAAGGGCCGGATCGACCGGATCTGCGAGCTGCAGAAGCAGTCGTTCATCCTCGACTTCAAGACCCACGGGTTCGTGGCGACCCGGAAGAGCTGGGAAAGCGCGGTCCAGAAGTTCGGCTACCACACCCAGGCGGCCTGGTACAAGCGGGGCCTCGAGATCCTGCGGCCGATGCCGGAGGGGATCCCCGAGCGGCGGTTCGCTTGGGGGGTCTGCGAGACGGTTGCGCCGTATCTGGTGCGGGTGTTCGACGTTGACGAAGACACGCTCCAGATCGGTCTCGACGAGGTGATGCGCTACGCCCAGACTTTCGCCAAGTGCAAGCAGACCGGCGAGTGGCCCGGGTGGGACGAGGGGATGCAGACGGCCGGGCTTCCGCCCTGGGCCATGAAAGGCTTCGCCGATGACTGAGAAGAATGAGCTCGTCCCTGCGCCGCAGGGCAGTATCACCAAGGAGATCGAGGTCGGCAAGAGCGGGATCGTCCTGCGAACCGTCGAGGACGCGATCAACTACGCGAAGTGGAACCAGGAGTCCGGGCTGCTCCCGGAGCACATCAAGAACCCCAAGCAGGCCTTCGCCATCATGGCCCGCGGGGCGGAGCTCGGGCTGAAGCCGCACGCCTCCTGGCGGTGGCTCTACATGACCAAGGGCGGCAAGATCGCCATGGAGACGAAGGGGAAGCTGGCGGTCTGCCAGGCCGACCCCTCCTTCGTCGACTACCGCGAGTTCATCGAGGGCGAGGATGGCCCGGAGGAGGGCTGGAAGGCGGTCGCGGTCGCCAAGCGGAAGAACCGCGAGGACACGATCAAGGAGTTCTCGTTCAAGGACGCGGAGCGGGCCAAGCTCACGGGCAAGAAGACGAATTTCAAGG
>Ga0307378_10005128_pt1 | contig 18361 bp, 10 predicted proteins | sample UN1MG_FD_202238 | JGI IMG/M metagenome (GOLD analysis project Ga0307378, IMG submission 202238) | Soil microbial communities from Risofladan, Vaasa, Finland - UN-1 | ecosystem: Environmental > Terrestrial > Soil > Coastal area > Acid sulfate soil | place: Finland: Risofladan, Vaasa | collected... | reverse complement strand
CCATTGAAGAGATTTTTGATCATACTTTGATTTATGATTTTGAAGACACCAATATGCCTTTAACCGACGATCAAAAAAGAGCTATTGTTGCTGATCAAGTTGCATTTCTTTTTATTGCCCAGCATCCAACTATTACAGCAGATTATCATCCATCATGTATTGTTGGATTAGGTATTAATTCTAATATTAGAAGCGAAACGATTATTAGAAAATTGCAAACATATTCTAGACGATATCCTGATACAATAGAACTCGTAAAAAGCAGATTATTTGGTATTTTATGCACATATCAAAAATACAATTTTATTTCAGATATAGAATCTTGTTTTAATGATTATACCCAATCTCTACAAAATCTTAGAGATCCTGTCAAAACACTTTTTATAGATAGAAATGGTAATTTAAAGCCAGAATATGGTTCTAGTGGCATTTTACTAAATCCATATATTATAAATACAACCGAAGCTGATTTTCCATCAGATGTAGTATTCGAAACAACCGAACAAATAACATTTAGAAAATGCGATGTAGATATTAGTAATATTTTAATTACCAATATAGATAAAACTCAATTTACTACTAATTCACAATATGCTTTGGTTTCATTTGATGTTCTTAGTGGAGAAAAGGATATTTCACGCATACGCTATACTTTATGGACATCAAATAATTTAAATATGTTTGAATATGTAGATAGCAGTGGTACAACTAGATACCATATTTTTAATTGTAAAAGCTTTGGCAATATAATATATACATCAACGACTGGTGAGATTTTATTTTCTAGAATTGACATAGAAGACAAAAATGGAATTGTTAAATCTTTTTATGCAGAACAGTTTGTTCATAGTGACAGTCCTGGTTTTACTACCATAGAAACATTCCAAAGACAAGATGGAAGTGGAATGATTGATATTTATTATGATTATATGGGAACATCGGAAATTAACAATTCCAAGATAGATGTTTATTATTCAATTGACAATGGTGTTTCATGGGTGACAATTACAAGTGATAAATTAAGGGGCGATTTTGGCATTGCAGTGATGCATGGAAGAAATCATATTTTATGGGAACCTGTAAAGGCAGGGGAAACTCAGGATTTTGGAGATTATGCATTAGTCAAGATAACATTATACGATATTAATAAACAAGACAATAAAGGTAAAGATAGTAATACTTCTGTTATTAGGTTTGATAGACCAGTGGTTGCAATAAGAAAACTAACTGACGAAGAAGAATTAGAAATGTGGAATAGTAGTTCTAGTAGTTCTAGTAGTTCTAGTAGTTCTAGTAGTTCTAGTAGTTCTAGTAGTTCTAGTAGTTCTAGTAGTTTATCTGTTGAAGGTATTGGCGTTATGATTATAGAAACAGATTTTATTGTAGGATAAAATAGTGTTGTCAACCATCCCTATCCTAAATTATGAAAAAAAACAGAATATTCTGTTTTTGTAGGGTTTTCGCACCTCGCAATTATGAAAAATTTAACAATAATAATTCCATTTCTGAATGAACAAGATGAGCCTAGACAAACTATTAATAGTATCTATCAAACAGTTAATCCCAAACATATAGAAATAATAGCAATTGACGATAACTCAAAAGACTCATCACCAATACCAATTCGTCCAGAAATACGCTATATTAGAAATAAAGAAAGAATTGGAGTTAATGGATGTATCCAAATGGGTATAAATCTTTGCAATACCGATTATATATGCATTATCGATTCACACATGAGATTTCCACAAGATTGGTATCCAACTCTTATAGATTGTATTAGTAGGGAACCTAATACAGCATGGTGTATGTCATGTATGCAATTAGGGTATGGGAATATGGATCTTTCTAAAGCAAACATTGAATATACTGCTGCTTCTTTACTATTAGTAGATAAAAATAAAAATCCTAATAGACCAGCTACAGAAATATTAGAGCCAAAATGGATGAAAAGTAAGCCAGAAATGGAATATGAAGTTCCTTGTATACTAGGAGCAAATTATTTCTTTTCTAAAGCATGGTTAGATAAAATTAAAGGTGTGGAAGGGTTGAAAACATGGGGAACTGAAGAACCTTTTTTAAGTCTTAAAACATGGATGGCTGATGGAAAATGCAAAATAACAAGAAAAATAAAAATTGGACATAAATTTAGAAATTCTGCACCTTATTCCACACAAGTTTGGACTATGATGTATAATAAGATATACTTGTGTAAAACAATTTTGCCAGAAGATTTGAGCAACAAATTGATCAATTTTATGGCAAAAGATAATAGTTTTAAGATGGCAATGGCCGAAATAGGTAAAAATAAAGGAATAATTGAAAAAGATAAAGCCTATTATCAAAGTATATTTAAGGTAAAAATTGAAGATATTTGTAAGAAATTTGATATGTGGATGCCATAATGCCATAGGCAATTGTCATTTTTTTTACGAATAATATAAACAGCATGAAATTCATTCCATTAGGCTATAGACCCAATGTATCATCGACTCGGCACGGATCATCTAATGTGTCTTTGCAAGCCGACACTCGCGGACTGCCTCATCTTAGTTGGCTAGAGAGAAAAAATGGGCATAATGAAATCCATTATAGTTTTTGGGATGGACAACAATGGACATATCATCAACATCCTGTTATTGGATGGACAGAAGAAGAGTTAGTTAGTTCTGGTAATTCTTTAGTGCTTGGAATTTATGAATGTCCATTTATTGTTTTTAGTAGAAGTTTACCTAGTGGAAGAAGTGCAATATCTATTGCCTCAAAAGAAGAAAATGGGTGGTTATTGGATGAGTTAGAGGTAGATTATGATGTAAAAACTGTTGGTCTTTTTAAATATGATTATAGTGTACAATTTTCATCTTCTAGTAGTAGTTCATTAATGTATACATCTATTAGTTCCGATAGTTCAGAATCTAGTTCTAGTTCTTCAAAAAGTTCTAGTTCTAGCAGTTCTAATTCTAGTAGTTCTAGCAGTTCTAATTCTAGTAATTCTAGTAGTAGTTCTATTGATTCTTCTAGTAGTAGTTCAACTGATGATGCCAGAATGTTTATTGTAACTTATGATTCGGAAAATATATTTAGAATTTATAGCATTAGGAATTCAGGATGGTATCTTATTGGCGAAAAGTCTATGTCTATTTCGGACATATCTACTCTAAAATATGTTGTTTGTGGTAAATATTTGGGAATAACTTGGAATACAACAGATACAATTTACTATAACTTTTTTGATATAAATCAAACTATTTGGAAGTATAGTTCTGCTCAAAGCGTATTGATTGAAGGTTTGTCTTCAGTTGGTGTTGAGGGATTTAATTCCGAAGACGATGGAAAATTAGTTTTTGCTATAATAATTGAAAAAGTAGATGAAACCCAAATATATAATATGGTTGTTGATACAAACGGTGTTACTAGTTATCTAGGAGATGATTATATAATTGAATCTGAGCCTGTTCTGGTTACTGGTAACAATGATTATGTTTCTTCTGGATATTCAGATATATCAATTTGCAGAGATCCAATTACTAATATATTTTCTATTGTTGCTTTTGGTGGTAGATTGGTAAAATATATTTTAAATGGGTCATGGACAAAGGTATATGGATCAATAGAGGGAATAAGCAGCGGTATATCTCCAGACATATTAAATATAAAGTCATATAATGGAACTATTAGCCTGTCGTTTAGTAATAATAGCGGCGATGTTTATTATTTTTACGAGAACAGCAATCTAGATACATTTGATACAGTTTATCCATATATAACTGTTTTTAACGAACAAAGATTATATATTACAAAATATAAGGATGGAAAACTAACAGATGGAGTTAAAGTTCCTTGTACTTGGTGGGATAGGGTTGGAGATATTCTAAGAGAGAGTATAACAAGGGTTAATGTTATTGTCAATGATGGAGAAGATCCTTTGTGTTATAGCAGTTCTTCTTCTAGTACTAGCTTAAGTTCTCCTTCTTCTTATTCTAGTTTAAGTAGTTTAAGTAGTTTAAGTGAAATTACAAGTTTATCCACTGACGGTGATTCGTTGGTTTCTTCATCTAGTTTAACCAGTGATTTTATGCCTCTTTGTTCTGTTAACTTAGATTCTGTTGGGGGCGATGAAGGATACTTTAATGTGTGGGATGTCTCGTCACAAACAATAGGTTCTGGATTTTCACTTATTATAGATAACTTTACCACTTATAATAAGAAAGACAGGTTATTAATTTATGTTGATGGAGTTACTGTTTATGATAGTGGATGTATTGCAACTAATGATACAGGAATTATTAGTGGTGTTAGTGTTACGATTCCAATTGGAACCTCAGAAGTAGGAATAAGAATTGTTCCTAATTGCGAAGGAACAACTGAAACGGAATGGTTATTGCAACTTCATTGCGAATAAAAATATGAGTATAAATATACAGACAATTAATCTTGTTTCAAAATCGGTAATATCTGACAGAGATGTTGATCTTGATGGTAATCACGTTCAATCTGTTAACATTTATCAAACAGACGGTAGTTTTGTTACAACAGAACCATTTAATAATAAATTAATATGGTATCCACAAGGACCAAATAATGTTGCAAATACATCTTTAGGGGAATGGAAAACATTTACTACATTTGTGGGATATGGAAATTTAAATATGCCATTGGATGCTCGTTTTGATTATGCAAGGCGTATTCTTTGGATAGCGGATTCAGGAAATAAAAGAGTACTGAAAGTGGAAATAAATTCTAATACAGTAACGGATTCTGCCGAAAACGGATATTTCTCTAATTCTATTGCTATTAATATAAATAATGGGATGTGTTATGTTAAATCAATTAAAGATTCCCAGACAGGAATAATTCAACAGTATAACCAAAGTGTTGATTTGCAAAACTCATTTGAGTTTGCATGTTTATATCCCTACAATGGAGATAATATAACTAATACTTATGGGTTTATATATAATCTTCCTTTGCCATCTTCAATGTGTTTTGATCATTCTAGAAATAGATTATGGTGGGTTGGAGAAGACACAATTTATATGATGGACACACTTAATAAAAATATAGTTCCATATATAATACTAAGTGATGGTTTTTATGAATTAAAGAGTATAGATATTGATTTTAAAAGTGGTAATGCATTTGTTATTGCTAAAAGGATTGGATATAATGGTTCTTATATATTGCAAATGTTTAGAGATAATAATTTCATTGTGTCAACGGCATATATGGAAAAAATAGAACCAAGTTCACCACCATATGGAGTATAAGTATGTCTTCTTGGACAAATAAAGATATATATGTTGCTTATAGTTTTGGTAGTTCCACGGTAAATGGATACTATTATCCATCTGCAACTGAAGATTATTGGGAAAACACCAGCAATAATGTAAGTCTTTTATATGGTGGCGCGCAATGGTGGTTACGAGAGACCGGAACTAGTACATATTATTATGCAGCGGAAGATGATGGTTCTGAAATATGCAATAATTTGATTTTTGCATCTAGTTCAGTATATGGTGTTTGTTCTGGTGAATTTCCTATAGGTGGTATAATATATGGAGGAACTATAATACAAAGTTCTTCTAGTTCCAGTTCAGAAGGGCCTACTAGCTCTTCTAGTTCCAGTTCAGACTTTGGTGCTTGGGCATTGTGTTCTATAGCCTCGGGTGGAACCTCGCAAAGAATCTTCTCTAAGATTAACATGCTAAATGGTGAAAGGAGAGACATTGGAAAAACAGAAAGATGGTTTAGGGGTTTTGCTCAGCAAGATAATAGTATTCTTTATGGATTTACTAATACTTTTCCGATTCACGATTGGGGTACTATCGACCATACAATGTATCAAATTAATCCAGATCTTTCTATTACAAAAATAAAAGATGATATGGAAAGTCTGGCTTGTGTAATTTCTGATTTATCATATGAAGCTATTCCTGGTTTATATTTAATATCTATAGCTCCTTTTCTCGCTTCTTTTGATTTGAATAAATATGAAATCGGGACATGGAATTTAATAAGTTCTTATAATTTATCGGTGGCACGTCCCGATTTAATAAATTTCACGGCTTTAGTTATACATAATGGCTATATGTATATGTGTGCATGGTATCAATTAGGTGATGGTACATGGGCCAATAAATTAGTTCGTATAGATTCTTTTTCTCCTTTTACTACAACAGATATTTGTGATATATATCAAGGCACAATGGGTTTAGTTTCCATTAATAATACAATTTATGGTACGACCTATGGAGGAACGATATTTTCAATAGATTTAATATTACAAACTTATACGATAACAGCGTTTTCATCAAAATTAATTGGAGGGTTGACAAATTTAGTTGAAGGCTTTATCTCTGAATCATCTAGTAGTTCTAGTGGTGCTGAAGAATCTTTATCATCTTTATCTGAAGAATCAGAAATTCCAGCAGAAACACTAGAATTATTTCAGGTTTTAATAAATCAAGGACATCATGATCTTATCCCATTTAGTTATACTATAGAACGTGGGCAGGAAAATAATTCTACTTTTGATTTTAATTATATGCAATTCTCTAATACTATTTCATATAGTTCTATATTGAATTTTAATACCATTTCTGCTTCAACTACATCTGTTTTTATTCCAGAAACAGAAGATGCGAAATATAAACACGAGCCAATATTTTATGTTGATATTATGGTAGAAGGGCAAGGAGTTAATGAATATTCATTACGTGCCCAACAAAATTTATATGCAAAAGAAAATCCAACAACTGTATTTAACATCCCTAAATTCTCATGGGATAATTCTGTTTTTGGGGTTGAAGATGAATCAGAATCAAGCATAGATTTTAAAGAGGGTTATGTATGGCTAGGTACAAGTGACAAATCTATTGTTAAGGTTTATTATTCAACTGATTCTGCTAATGTTGTATCTACTACGACAACGCCATCAGAAGTTCACAGACTTGTTTTTGGATTAAATAATACGTTATTTGTTAGTTGCTATGATAATTTACTATCTTATACTATTGCATCTTACTATTCCGGTGAAGATGATATTCATGAAGAAGTTAATATTTCAAATGAAAATCTTGCTTTAATTTCAATAGATGATATTCAATCAAATAAGTTAATTAGTACGGAATCTTATCAGGGAAATGTAGTTTTTAGAGATAGATCTACTCTAGAAACAGATATTTCTTATGGTGACTTTGACGCTCCATTTAAAGTAATTTGGTCTAAGGCTCATAATTGTTATTTAGTGGCTGGAACAAAAACGCTATGGAAATTTACGACTACAGGAAAAACAGCAGTATATAATATAAATGGATATTCTATTGTTGATTTTGATTGTTCTGAAAAAGGAGTAGTTGGAATAATTTTCAATAATAATGGAAATTATATAATAAGATTTTTAGATAAAAACCTATATTCTATTCTTTACAATGAAAATGTATCCGATATGGAAGTTAGATATTGTAGATATTGTACACAAGGTAAATTCTATATTCTTAAAGAATTATTTAGTGGTAACGCTTATTCTACTGTAAACTATTTGTTTAATAGTGTAGATAAGACAATGGCTATAACAGAATCTATAAATAGTGTTGTTACTACTACAACTACAACAACTCCTGTAATACCATTGGTTAATGTAGAAATTATATACCCAATAGAAGGAGTTGTATGGGAAAAGGGCAATACGTATGACATTAAATGGCTATCAAAAGCCGCTATTAGTGATTCAGTTAAAATAGAATTATTTAAGAGTTTTAGATTGGTGGATACATTAACAGAGGAAACGCCAAATACTGGAATTTTTGTATGGGATATTAACACAACTTATGATAACGGAGATGATTATAAAGTAAAAATTACATGGTTATCAGCAGGAGATTATACACAATTTGATGTTTCCGATGCTTTCACTTTAACAGATATCGTCCAAGAAGTTACTACAACTACAACAACTCCAATTTCTGAAAGGGCTATTGGTGCAGAATATAATTCTAATACAGATCAAGTAGTAATTGCTTTTAGTAATGGATTGATAGGAGTTTATGATTTAATAGATAATTCTTTTAATGGATTGTTTGAAACAGGAGTAAGTAATACAACATGTATCGCTGTTAGTGATAGAAAAGTTAGAAAATTTAGTGGAATAAGTGCGGCAAGAGTATATGTTGGTGATGAACCAAGACTAAGTAATAAATGGGATTCTGGTATAATAACAACCGATAAAACAAGTATTTATTACGGTGGTGGGAATAATTTATTAGCAGGGAATAAATACTATGTTCATATACAAGTTTATTCAAACAAATATGGATGGAGCGAAACACAAATCGAAGAATTTATAATGCCTAAATAAGGAGAGTTAAAATGATAATTATAGAAAATAATTTGCATATAAGGAGGACTATCTATGTCAGCTAGTATTACAATTCGTGAATATCACCCGGAGTCTGGAGCTTTAATAAGCAATATATCGACTCTAAAATTTGGAAAGGTGGCATCTGGGACTCACAGTAGAGTTAAAGTAATTGATATTGCATTTGCGGATGCAACTTCAATAGGAAATCTAAAGTTGGGTATTATAGCCAATGGAAATATTGTTGTTAACGCAGATCCTTCTGCGCAATATAGCGATGGATCAACATCTAATGGTCATTTTGGAATAGAAAGTTCATTGCAGTTTGATGCATCTAAAGCGGCTTCTCCACTAACAAGACATTTTCCTGGATTAAATGGAACAGTAACATCTACAGATAACAATAATGTTTCTGTAGAAATGAGATCTTCTACTGTATCTTATTATATTTATTTAGATATAGAAGTTAGTTCAACTAGTGCAACAACAGCAGGAAACGGTTCATATAAAATATTTTTTGATTATGCTTAATAGGAATTAATATGCCAGTAGAAATAGGAACAAAACAAGGTATAACATACTATTGTGATTGTAAACGTATGTCGTCTATTATCAGCCCAACACTTGACAATAAAACGAATATGCGATATACTGGTTTTTTTAAAGAAATGTGGAATGAATATGAGATAGATTTTGATGTTTTTGGATATGGACTTAAAAAAACAAGAGAAAATAAGGCACTTATTCTATGTGACGATGCATCCAAGTGCTTCAATACTACTAAAGGTTATGTTGGAATAGTTTTATCCTTACCATATGATATAAACAATGGAGTTTATCAAAAATTATTAACTGGATCTTTTTATTTAGATGAATATTTATTGTGGGGAGTTAATGTCGGTACATTGGAACCAAGTTATCCTAGTATTTATGTCAAATTAACAAAACAGGGAATTGAATTTACAATATGGACGGAATATGGTAAACATACATTAATTGATAATAGTTCAAATATACATGCTAATGATAGCGCATTTTATGAATTCATATGGGATTCAACTCCTATGGACGATTTTATGATGAGTGATTTTGATGCCAGTATGTCAATAAGAGTAAATGGAGAAGATGTTGTTCTTGCTAACTATCCAATTGCCGCAATGGATTTGTCTTTGTTGAATTTTTGCGCATTAGATACCCCTTTAAATTCATACAATATAGAATGCATTATAAGAAAACTTATTTTGGGCAATGAAATTCCAACTTATATTCAGGACGATTGGTATAGTTCATCAAGTAGTATTGATTCTTCTAGTTCATCTAGTTCTAGTTCAACAAGTAGCTCTAGTTTATCTAGTTATCTATTTCCACTTTGCTCTCTCCATTTAAATTCTTCTGGAGGTGACGAAGGTTTTTATAATATTTTTGATGTTTCCGAAGACACAATAGAAGATGGGTTTTATACTGTTATAGATAATTTTACCACTTATAATAAAAAAGACAGGTTGTTAATTTATGCCGATGGAGTTACTGTTTATGATAGTGGATGTATTGCAACTAATGATACAGGAATTATTAGTGGAGAAGAAGTTTGGATTCCAATTGGAACTTCAGAAGTAGGAATAAGGGTATTTCCTAATTGCGAAGGAACAAGTGGTACAGCGTGGGTATTAAAATTACATTGTAAAGGCACATAAATAGATTTTGAGTAACATTATGAGTTCAATAGTTGAAAATTATATTCCGGAAGAAGGCATTATAGTCTATTCAGATAATGCAATTCAACGAATTACATCTATTTATAACGGTGGATTTAATTATAGATCTAGAATAATGTCCGACATTCTTCCAACAGGTAAAAATAGTTTTGATTCTTGCTGGGAAACGGGGAATATTTATTTTATATCAAACGGAGATGTTCATAAAGTTAAATATAATGGAGATAGTATCGTCTCGCTTCCATTAGCAAATGCCGTTAGCCTTTCTGTATCACAAGCCATTTTGCCTATGTCTGAAGAGCCAATTGCATTTAGAGAAGATAATGGATGTTGGATTGTAAAAAATACAAATAAAGAACTTGTAAAAACTGATAAGGATTTAAATGTTTTATCAACACTAAAGTATTTATCAGACCCAAAACTCGTTATATCTTCTGATTTTGATGGTGGATGTTATTTATTTGATGATGGAGCCCAATGGGTAGCAAAAATAAACTCTTATGGAGTAATAACATCTTATATCTTATATAGTGGCATCTCTTCTTCTTTAACTAGTGCCTCTGTAATTTCTAGAGCTAAAGTCGATCATACTGGTAATCTGTGGATATTAATTAATAAAACAATATATAAAGTTACACTATTAAATGATACTTTGACTATAACTAAAGTTTTAAATCCATTGGATTCGCTAGGACTAACTATTTATAATTCAACGGTAAGTGATTTCGATATAGATAGAAATTCTACAAGTGCAAATCTATATGTTACTGGAGGATGTAAGAATAAAGTATGGATTTTGAAATATAATTTAAATGGAGTAATTATAGCAAGCGAAACAGATATTGAAATAGACCATCCAGTAGCGATACAAGTAACTCAATATTATGGGTCTACTGGCATTTATATTATTACCGAATCCGATCTTCAATATTTACCAGTTGAATGTTATTCTAGTAGTTCTAGCGAAGGATATTCTTCTTCCAGTAGTTCTAGTAGTATAACTAGTTCTAGTAGTTCTAGCAGTTTAACTTCTTCATCTTCTTCCTCTTCTTTTGAAGAAATATGTTGTGACAGATGGGCAATTAATTTTCATGATCCTTCCTTGGATTATATATTTCCAAATTGGGATATTTATGGATTGACAGGTAATCTTACAGGGAGTTGTAGATTGTGGGCAGAAGTTCTTTCTATTAGTATAAATGTTCAACAAATTAATATATATAAAAGTCCGATTAAATCTTCTGCAAATTTAATAGCCTATGGGTCTACGTCTAGTTATGTTTCTGGAAATATAACATTATACGAATTAAATGGAAGTGGAGTAAGTGGAACAGTTGAATGGTATGAAATCGGAAGTGGTCCAATTTATCATCCATATATTGTTAATTATCTAAATTCTCTATATGAATTAAATTGTATTGAAAGTTCTAGTAGTTCTAGTTCTTAAAATTTGTAATAAAATGGTAAAAATATGACAACTGCAATAGTTAAGTTTAATAAATCAAATTTGTCGAAAGTGTCTTCAAAAGATCTTTTTTTGGAAAACTCTTGGGGCTTAACTATTACTCAATTTTATGATGCTATTCTTCCATATTCTCATTCATTTCCTTTTGAAATTTCTGTTGCCAAAGAACACGCTCCATATATCAAAGAGGATATGGTTGTTGTGATTAGAGAAAAAGTAGATCTTACAGCAGTTGGTCCTAACGATGTTACTATAAAAAATATAGGTAAAGATGATGGGGGAGAGAATTATATAGATGTAAAACCTTACCGTCCAAAAGATTTGCCGCCTGGGTTTGAGGAGGTATTGCAAATATGAGTAATAGTGCAAGCCATTTAATTCCATTTATATTTGATGCTTATAAGAATACTTATGCATCTTCGTTTGAGTTTTATGGAGATTATGCTTTTGCAGGGTTATGTAATAGCGGTATGGTTATCAGAAGTAGCAATAGATATTCTTGGGAGAAATTTTATCAAACTGGCGATACAACAGTATCCGCTATGAAAGTTCATAATGGATATTTATATATTGGAACTTTCCCGGAAGGCAATGTTTATAGAATTGATTTATCCGATTATTCTTCTGAAATTCTAGGTAATATCGGTTATGAAATAGTAGACTTTTCTGAACTTAATGGTGAATTATACGTTGCTATAAACAATCCAGTTTCAATCCTTAAATTAAACGAAATTACGGATAATTTTGATTTTGTTTATTCTCCATATGCCAAGGTTAATGAAATAAAAGTAATTAATGAATTTTTATATGCTGTGATTGAATCTGGTAATATTTTATATTTTGATGGCGTTTCTTGGAAAAAGATAGTTATGAATGATTTATATACTAATGTTTTAAGTTATAGAAATATTAGTAAAGAGATATATTCGCATTCTAATGTATCTATGATTAATAGGTCAAGTGTTATTAACACTGATGGGATGACAAATGAAGATATTTTGGGGATTTTCCCAGTTAATAGATCAACTGGGGTTAATAGAATTTGTGGAGACGGGTCATCTATTATTATAGGTTCTTCTAATTTCACAAGAGTTTATAGACTTTTAGATGATAATATAAAAATTATGTTTAATACGGAAGGCACTTCAATTGATAATATGTTGAATATAGATATTGGGGTAAATCTAGTGTCAAGCAAAAACAAGATCTATTTGGTACATTCTGGTCAAATTAATTCTGATGAATCTGATATTGAAACTTTACCTACACCAACAGAAGATGAATCTGATATTGAAATAGAAAATGTAAATGAAGGGAAAGTTGTTGTTTTAACTTATCCTAATGGTGGAGAAATAATACAACTTGGAGATGTTGTTAATATTCAATGGTCATCAACACGCGGAATTAATGACGCAGTTAAAATAGAACTAGTAAACGATAACGATATTATTACTATAAACAATCAGATATCTAATAGTGGACAGTACTTTTGGGAAGTTCCATTATCAATAGAAGAATCCCCAAATTATAAAATTCGTATCACTTGGTTAGCAGCAGGATCGACAGATGAAAATAACAAAGATGAAAGCGATAATGTTTTTTCCATTGTTATGACTATCCCTACAACAACCACAACAACTACATTGCCACAGGATTCTCAGAAACCAGATACAACATCAAATCGTGGTATTCCAGTATTAGAACTTCCATCATATGAAAATATAATAAAAATGGTTAACGACCCATTAGATAACAGCATTTTAATATCAACATCAGAAGGAAGAATACTGCGTTGTAGCGAATTAGTAATTAATGGATTTTTAACTGGTGATAGGATGGTATATGCTGATATTTATGACGGATGTGGATATCACAGTTCTGCTCAAACAGCATTTAACTATTCACTATACAAAAAACTTGCTGAATTAGATGAAGATAAAGTAATTCAGAAATGGAAATACTGTAGTGATATTACTGCTATTAAAACAGAAAAAATCACAGCAATATTTAAAGGTCCAGTCATAAATATACATAATGATTTTGGATTTTGGAAAGAATTGATATGGGATGAAATAAAACCAAATGGATCAGAAGTTACTATTTTTCTTAGGTCTGCAACAACAGAAGATGGATTATTGGAACAACCATGGATTTATTCTACTAGTTCAATTATAGGAGAATCAGGAACTATAACACGAAGTCTTAATAATGTTGGTCTCAAAGGGAATTATTTACAAATAAAAATAGAAATGCAAGTAGATGTTAAAGACATAACACCATCTGTTACAAATGTGACTTTGAAATATTCTACAAAAAATTCTTCATATTTCTTTACGAATAAATTTACTATTGATCTTGAGGATTCTGCTAAAAAAGGATTATTGACGGCAAGTATAAGTCAACCAGCAAACACAGAAATACAATTTGGAATTTCTTCAGAAAATACAGTAGATTGGAATAAATATCAGATAATTACACCTGATAAATTTTTTGATATGGACAATAAAGAATTTAGAGTTGGAATTAAATTCACTTCTTATGATGAAAGCTTGCCAGTTGTTAATGAGTTTGCTATACTTGCAGGTGGAGAAGTTCTAAAAGGATTAAATCTTTAAATGAGTACATATGCTGCCATAATCGTAAGACAATATGCGGAAGGAAGAATCTGTATTACTTCTGATAGAATTGGTGGATATTTATCCAATGATGGTGGATCTATATCCCTTTGGCGAAATTTAATGGAATGGACTGGTCAAAGGTTTTCATCAGAAACAATACGGATTGGCATTATAAATAGTAGTAATATTCCGTATAAAGCAAATATGGAAATGTTAATCCCGATTTCTTTCCAAGAAATAAACCCTAATACTATAACATATGGAGATATTTCTGCATTTGATATTCTATATTTTATTGGCTTACCATCAGAAAGTAGTATCAGTTTAGAGACTGCAATAAGTAATTATGTCAAAAATGGTGGAGGCGTATATATTGAGGTTCCAGATATTGTAGGTGAAATAGAAATTCTTAAATCTATTGAATCTGTTAGTTGCGATTCTATAAATAGACCTCTTTTTAGTAATGCGTATTGGACAGAAAATGGAAAACTTCATTATTCCTATATAGAACCAGTTAATGTTGGTTTTCTAACAACTCTAGATGTTTCTTCTTTTTCTTCTTCATGGATTCCATTAATGACAAATGAAATTTCAACTCTTCAAGAAGTAAACCCAGAAGTTACTATTATAACAACTGATAAAACTGCTTCCGAATTTGGAATTGGATATACTATAGCAATGAAAGATGGTATAGTGGAAATAGAACCAGATATGTCTACTTCAAGTAGTTCTAGTTTGGATAGTTCTTCTTCTTCTAGTTCAAATGAACTTGTACTTTGGGATTTTTGTGACAATATTGTTGCCTATTGGAAAATGGATGAAAATAATAATTCTCCTATTGTTTGGGATGAAAGTCACAATTTTCAGAATATGGGGGTATTAAAAAATAATAACTCCGATATTGCTACATCAAGTCGTCATGTTGAAGGAATAATTAACGGGTCTTTATCGTTTAATGGTTCTAGTATTAATATTAAAACAAATCCGAATACTGTACTTAATTTTAATGGTGCTCCTAATGATTTACCGCTTACGGTAAGTTTTTGGGTATATCCAAAGTCTTATTTTGGATATATAATGTCAAAAAACGGAGTTTGGGAAATATATCTAAGTTTCGCTTCTATTTATATGACGTTTTTTTCTCCGTCAGGATATAGAACGTATAATATATCTGGATTGACGATACCTTTATATGAATGGACAAATGTGACATTTTCTTACAATGGTTTATTTAGTGGCATGTCTATATATCGCAACGGAGTCCTGATAAATCAAATAAGCGATCAATCAGGATATACGACAATGAATAATCTTAATAGTGAATTTTATTTTGCCTATAAATCACCATCTGGTGCTTATTTTGATGGATATATAGATAATGTTTTTGTTTTAAACAAAAGTATTAATGCCATTGAAGCAGAAGTTTTATGGAATAATGGGAAAGGAACGGAAAATTGTTCGGGAATATATACATACAGTTCTAGTAGTTCAAGTAGTTCAAGTAGTTCAAGTAGTTCTAGTAGCTCAAGTAGTTCTAGTAGTTCTAGTAGTTCTAGTAGTTCATGGGAGGACATAGTGGAGTTCCGAGTCACGTATCTCACTGGCGTGACACCAGCGAACCTTGTGCTCAATTACCGCTATGCCGGGCCAGCGAATGCCGCCATCGCGCTCTACGATGCTGGTGACGGCGTTTGGAAATCGTATACTAGCAAGACCATCCCAATCGTCGGCTCTTACGTGGCGTTCAAGGGCGACTGGCGGACGGCGGGCGGCGTCTACGCCTACATGTTCAGAAGCACTTTCAACAGCGCAGCATATACCTGCAAATTCAGCGGCGCGTTGCTGCACACGCCGACGACCTTCTTCGAGTGCTACTATGAGATTTTCCGGGATTGCACAGCGGTTACGGCGATTGAGGATAACCCGCTACCGATTTTGACCGGAACACCGGCGGAAGGCATGTTCTCCTCTGCCTGCGAAGGCATGTCTGGCGTGACTGCACTCCCCACGGGTTTTCTGGACACCAGTGGCCTGACCGGCTCACCGGCGGATTACATGTTCAGCAGTGCCTGCTACGACATGACCGGCGTGACCGCACTTCCCACGGGTTTCATGAACACATCTGGTCTAACCGGAGCACCGGCGGATTACATGTTCAGCTTTGCCTGCTACGGCATGTCCGGCGTGACTGGCGCACTTCCCACGGGTTTCCTGGACACCAGTGGCCTGACCGGCGCACCGGCGGGAGGCATGTTCAGCAGAGCCTGCTCCGGCATGACCGGTGTGACTGGAGCACTTCCCACCGGTTTCCTGAACACAGCAGGTCTGACCGGCTCACCGGCGGATTACATGTTTTTATCTGCCTGCGAAGGCATGTCTGGCGTGACTGCACTCCCCACGGGTTTTCTGGACACCAGTGGCCTGACCGGCGCACCGGCGTTATCCATGTTCAACCTAGCCTGCGACGGCATGTCCAGCGTGACCACGCTTCCCACGGGCTTCATGAACACATCTGGTCTAACCGGAGCACCGGGGGCAAGCATGTTCCGCAATGCCTGTCAGGGCATGTCTGGAGTGACCGCACTCCCCACGGGTTTCATGGACACATCGGGGCTGACCGGCGCACCGGCAGTAAGCATGTTCTACTTCGCCTGCTACAACATGACCGGCGTGACCGCACTTCCCACGGGCTTCTTGGACATGTCGGGGCTAACCGGCGCACCGGCAGCAACCATGTTCAACCAAGCCTGCCGCAACATGTCCGGCGTGAGCAACGCCTACACGTTTACGATTTCCAGCAACGTGACATTTACCTCAGCCAACGTAGGCACGAGCGCGACTGCCGGGACGCTTGCGTCTGCGTGGAGGGGCATGACTAATTGGCCGGGCACCGTTATGTGGGGCACCAACGTGTTGTTTTCCGCCATCACCCCGAACAGCTTAATTAGGAGCATAGATAGCAGTACGAACATTCCGGGTTATGACGGGTTTGACACGAAATGGAAAGCAGGAGATGATTTAAGTAGTTCTAGTAGTTCAAGCAGTTTAAGTAATTCAAGTAGTTCAAGTATTGACAGTAGTTCTAGTAGTTCTAGTAGTTCTTAAGGGCGAATAAAGTGAAATAGAAAAGTTAAAAATGACAGAAATAACTATAAATAAAATAGTAAACTATTCAACATCAATTCCATATATTGATAGAATAAGTTTTAACTATTTAGGTAAAAAAGTGTATTCTGCTTCTCAAATTCAGAATATATATGCTACTTTTGTGTCAAATATTATAGAGGCTTCAGAATATTTCTTAAGATGGCATGAAATTAACTGGCAAGAATATAAAAATGGTATTTCAGATGTACAAGTATTCATAAGATCTGCCAATTCAGAAACAGAATTAGAATCATCTATATGGAGTGGACCATATATTGATGGGTTTATAGAAATAGAAAACCAGACAGGAAAGTATTTGCAATTTTGTATTGTTTTGGTAAAAAATAGTCAATCGTCCACATATTATCCTAGAGTAGATAGTATAACCATAAAATATTATACCTCTGAATCGTCAGTTAAATTTTTCACAAGATCTTTTAATATTGGTTTTACTCCAAAAAATGTTGTTTTAACCTATAATGCTGACTCTGTAGACGATACTATTATTAGATTCGCCATTAGTGGAATTGATTCTTCCAACGTATCATATTATCAGTACATTGAACCAAACAAAATTGTCGAACTGGATTCAATTTCTTATTTGTCTGATAGTATAAAAGTTATGCTAGAAATGACAGGAACATCTCAATCTCAAGCTGTTGTCCATGAATTTGCATTAATGTTTGGTGGAGAAGATGCATTCAGATTAAACAAAACATATGCAGAGAGTTCAAGTTCAACCAGTTCTAGTAGTTCTAGTAGTTCAAGTAGTTCTAGTAGTTCTAGTAGTTCAAGTAGTTCTAGTAGTTCTAGTAGTTCTAGTAGTTCAGAAGGGAATAGTTCTTCATCTAGTATTGACTCTAGTTCAAGTAGTTCAAGTAGTTCAGAAGGGAATAGTTCTTCATCTAGTATTGACTCTAGTTCAAGTAGTTCAAGTAGTTCAAGTAGCTCTAGTAGTTCAAGTAGTTCAAGTAGTTCAAGTAGTTCAAGTAGTTCTAGTAGCTCAAGTAGTTCAAGTAGCTCAAGTAGTTCAGAAGGAAATAGTTCTTCATCTAGTTCT
>Ga0307378_10005127_pt1 | contig 18364 bp, 16 predicted proteins | sample UN1MG_FD_202238 | JGI IMG/M metagenome (GOLD analysis project Ga0307378, IMG submission 202238) | Soil microbial communities from Risofladan, Vaasa, Finland - UN-1 | ecosystem: Environmental > Terrestrial > Soil > Coastal area > Acid sulfate soil | place: Finland: Risofladan, Vaasa | collected... | reverse complement strand
TCTCGCCGGCGCTCAGTTCCATCTCATGGATGGCCCCGTAGCTGGAGACCACCAAAGTGCCCGCACCACTGCATTTGAGCATGATCAGGCCCTCGCTGGCGAAAAAAGTCTTCGCGCCGCCCCACTTGGTGTCAATAGTGACGCCACTCGAGGAAGCCACATAGGAGCCAGATTGGACCATCAGGGTCTCGCCTTTCAACTCCAGCACGGCGAGGTCGCCGGGCAAAGCTGGGGCGAGGGTGATCTCGCCGCCCTGGGCAGGCGCGCGGAAGTCATTCATGAAGAAACTCTCGCCGCCCAAGACGGACCGCTTGAGCGCCCCCATGATTCCACCCTTGGCAGTGGTCTCAATGGCTAGGTCAGGGGACATGCTGACCATGGAACCTGCCTCGACCTGGATGGACTCTTCGGGGTCCAGCTTGACGACGGCCAAGGAATACGATGGACGATACTCAATGTCAACTTGCATCTATGGATCCCCCTCTCTGCTGCTTGGTCTCGTTTTCCAAAGCGTAGTCCTGAAGGCCGCGATCAGTAGCTGTCTGTGTACATCACCGCCTTCCGTTGTATGTACTGGCTTAGCAGCCAGGCAATCCACCTGCAGCATCGTTGCGCTCTGGATATCGTAGCAGAGATCAGCGCTCACGACAAGCTGGTAGAGCCCAGGAAGGCTTCCTTCCTGCTAGATCTGGCCGCCGCGCTCAGTCCTCCAGATAGTGACAGCATCAACTTCATGCTGGGCCAAGGTATGAGATGGTATGGTGCGATTTCCACCATACTATTTGGAGTGGTCGCCCTCGGATGAGGTGCTAGAAGCCGGTTCAGGCTCTTCTTGGCGTGGATCCTCCACGCGGCAACTGTTGGACATTCAAGTAGAAACCCCAAGCCGGGGCAGGACAACGCGCATGAGGACGTACCAAAGGACGAAGAAACCGACAAGTGGAAGCAGTTGTGTGATTGAACCGTCTGACATAGAGTACCCCCCTACACTCCAATTATACGGGAGCGGAGACGTCACTTTCAAGTACCCTGAGGCGCTGCAGCGACGCAGGCATCCTGTCTCCGGGAGACGGCGATTCGCCAGCGGGTTGAAGGCTCGTCTGGAGAAAGCAAAGCCCCCCTTGAGAGGGAGGCGATAATGGTGGCTCTGAGGCAGACGCTGCGCCACGACGCGGGTGTCTCGCCGAGGGGGGATCAGGTTCTCAGCTCGGGCAAGTCAACGTACTGATCAAGCGACTCCGGATTGGCCAGGGCATCTTTGTTCTTGACCTCTTGTCCGTGGATCACCTTGCGCACGGCCAACTCCACCTTCTTACCGCTGATGGTGTAAGGGATATCGTCCACCGCGATGACCTTGGCGGGCACGTGTCTGGGAGTCGCGTTCTGGCGGATGGTCGTCTTGATCCTCTTTACCAGTTCATCCGAGAGTGGGACGCCCTCGCGAAGCTTCAGGAACAGTACAATTCTCACGTCGTTCTCCCAGGCCTGCCCCACCACCAGGCTGTCCATCACCTCTGGGATCAGTTCCACCTGACGGTAGATCTCGGCTGTGCCGATGCGCACCCCGCTGGGCTTGAGAGTGGCATCGGAGCGTCCGGAGATGATGACCCCGCCGTGTTCTGTGATCTCGATCCAGTCACCGTGGCGCCATATGCCTGGATACGTGTCAAAGTAGGCGTCATGGTACTTCTGGCTATCTGGATCGTTCCAGAAGTAGATGGGCATGCTGGGGGCCGCCAGTGTGCAGACCAGTTCTCCCTGCTCGCCGACGACAGACTCTCCCGCTTCGTCGTATGCTTCCACTTTCATGCCCAGGCCTCGCACCTGGAGTTCGCTCGCCCACACAGGTCCCATAGGATTGCCCAAGGCGAAGCAAGAGATGATGTCCGTGCCTCCCGAGATGGAGGAGAGGCACAGCTCTTCCTTGATGTCTCGATAGACGAACTGGAAGCTCTCCACCGAGAGAGGGGACCCTGTGGAGAGGACCGCCTTCAAGGGCGTGAGATCGAAGGATTCGCCGGGTTTGACGCCGGCCTTCTCCAGCGCCGCCAGATAGCTGGCGCTCGTGCCAAAGACGGAGATTCGCTCGTCCTGGGCCATCTGCCACATGGCACTGGCGTCTGGGTAGAAGGGGTTGCCGTCGTACAGCAAGACCCGGGCGCCCAGCGCCAGTGAGCTGACCAGCCAGTTCCACATCATCCAGCCGCAGGTGGTGAAGTAGAAGATGGTATCCTCTCGCTTCAGATCGGTGTGGAGGCTGAGTTCCTTGATGTGTTGGAGCAAGGTTCCCGCCACGCCGTGGACGATACACTTGGGGACTCCCGTGGTGCCAGAGGAGTACATGATATAGAGGGGATGGTTCGATGGCACCTGTTCGAATTGGAGCTCGTCTGCCGCTGGAGCCAGGAAATCGTCGAAGAGCACGCCATTGCGGACGCGACCAGGGTCGGGATTGGGATCCGTGTAGGGGACCACGATGACCTTCTCGATGCTGGGAAGTTCCTTGAGGATCTCGGAGATCCTCTCCAGCGAATCGAACTGCTTGCCGTTGTAGCTGTATCCGTTGGCTGTGAACAGTACCCGGGGCTCAATCTGGCCGAAGCGATCCAGCACTCCCTTGATGCCGAAGTCGGGAGAGCAGGAGGACCAGATGCCGCCCACGCTGGCGGTGGCTAGCATGGCCACAACGGTCTCAGCCATGTTGGGCATAAACCCGGCCACCCGATCGCCGGGCTGAATCCCCAGGTCGCGCAGGGACTTGGCCAGCCGGGCCACCAGGGTGTACAGTTCAGCATAGGTCAAACTCACCGTGGGCTGACCTTCGCCCTTGAAGCTTAGAGCGATGCGATCATTGCGATAGCGGAGCAGGTTCTCGGCGAAGTTCAGCCGGGCGCCTTCGAACCATCTCGCCCCTGGCATTTTGGTGATATCGTCCACCACCTCGTCGTAGCCTCTGCTGCAAATCACCTCACCGTACTCCCAGAGAGTTGCCCAGAAGGTGGGGCTCTCTTGGATCGACCATTCGTACAGATCGTCGTACGTGGCGAAGTCCTTTCCAAACCGTTCGTTGACGTGCTGCATGAAGCGGTAGATGTTGGTGCTCTTCATGCGCGCTTCCGATGGTTGCCAGAGAAGCTCAGTCATTGTGCCTCCATAACCTGTGTCGGTGAGAAGGGCGTTCTCGATCTCACTCCGGTCAGAGATACCGTGGGCAGGTTCCTCAACCCCGTCTGGCCGATGGCGACGCCGGCGCGGGACGGCTAGAACTCTAGCTGATCTCCAACGTGTACCCTTTGCAGGACATGGGGATGGCATTCGAGGTAGTATCGAGCGGGCACACTGGGGGCATAGTAGGGATAGAAGGGCCTGGCCAGGGCACTGTCCACCACGCGCCTGCTGGCGTCCAACCAGATGACGGCCAACGGGAAGAAGACGAAGAGCATGTGGATGGTGGTCAGGCCGCGGCTCTCACGGCCCTCGTCGAAGATGTAGGCCTCATCTTCTCTCAGGGGAGGGCGGAACATCAGCCCCAGCCCTCTGGTCAAGAACGTGGTACACCAGGTGATCCTGGTGGCGATTACATCCCCAGTTGTTGCGTTCCTGATCATGGCCAGCGCCCGACAGCCATTATAACAACTGGTTCACTCGGTCGCAAAGCTCGACTCTCGCCGCTCTCCTCGGCGGTATCTGGGATGTTTTCCCCAGACTCCTGGCCGGGCAGTCCTGCAGCACCGGCCCCAGGGCACCGAGGTCACGAGGCGCAAGAGATCTCCCTCGATATTATGTATGGCGGAATTGTCCCGGCTGGGGTATACTCCAGCCGACTCGGGGCTGGTGACCTACCGGAGCGTGGCGTCATGTGGTCAGGTTGGTGATGCTCCAAACTGGCCAAGAGCCCCGACTTTCTGCAATCCGAGTATCTAAGGTCTCCGCTGTCGAGCCAGTGAAAGAAAGGAGCAGTCAGAATGAGAAGCTTCCTCGGGCGCGACATCCTGTCGCTGAAGCATTTCGAACGGCATGAGTACATGCGCATCTTCCAGGTTGCGGAAGAACTGGAGCCGTACGCCCGTGATCGGCGCAACGGCGATCTTCTGGCGCACAAGACGTTGGTGACGGCTTTCTATCAGCCCAGCACCCGGACCCGCCTCAGCACTGAAGCGGCCATGCACCGGCTGGGCGGCCACGTGGTGGGCTTCGCCGATCCTCGGATGACCCGCGCTGGCGACTTCTATCAGGAGTCCATCAAAGACACCGTCCTCATGCTAGAATACTATGGGGACGTGATCGCCATGCGCCATTTCCAGCAAGGTGCACCCCACGAGGCCGCCGAATGGGCCAGCGTACCGGTGATCAACTGTGGGGACGGCTGGGGGGAACACCCCACCCAGGTGTTGACCGACCTGTTCACCATCTGGCGCGAGAGGTATACGCTGGATGGGCTGCATTTCCTGCTGGTGGGCGACATGCGTATGCGCACCATGCATTCCATCGGCTACGCCATGGCCAAGTTCGACATCTCAGCCTCCTTCGTTGCACCTCCGGAGATGTCCCTCACCGAGGAGTTCAAGCAGGAGCTGCGCAACCTCAATCTGCGCTTCGAAGAGCCGGAGACGGCTGAGGAAGCCCTTGCGGACGCCGATGTGATCTATATGGAGCCGGTGGTTCAGGCCGACTACACGCGAGCCCGCGTGGAGGCCGAGGAGGACAAGGGTCTGACTCCGCCCGCCTACCGGGTGACACGGGAGATGCTGCGCGACAAGGCCAAGCCGGATGCCATCGTACTGCACTCCTTGCCGCGCATGGATGAACTGCCCACCGATGTGGACGACACACGCCATGCTCGATACTGGTATGAAGCCTACAACGGCGTGGTGGTGCGCATGGCTCTGCTGGCGCTGGTCCTGGGGGCGGTAGAATAGAGGGAGGTGAGCGATGCAGACCGACCTGCGTGGTCGTGACATGATCACCACGCAAGAGTGGGCCAAGGACGAGGTCGAAACGGTTCTCGACGTCGCCTTCGAGCTGAAACGGGAGCGCGCTACTGGACAGGCTCATCCGCTGCTGCGAGACAAGGCGCTGGCCATGCTGTTCTTCTTTTCCAGCACGCGCACCCGGAGTTCCTTCGAGGCGGGGATGGCCCAACTGGGGGGACATGCGGCCTTCATCGAGTCTGAGACCACGCAGATCGCCCACGGGGACACCCCCAAGGAGATCGGCGATATCCTGGGTCGCTACTTCGATGGCATCGCCATCCGCCACTGCGACTGGAAGGCGGGCAACCAGTACATCCGCGACGTGGCAAACGCCAGCCGGGTCCCGGTCCTCAACATGCAGTGCGAGGTCTACCATCCCTTCCAGGCGCTCGCTGACCTGATGACCATCATGGAGAAGAAGGGCGAACCTCGAGGAAAGACCATCGCTGTCTCCTGGGCCTGCGCTGCCAGCTACCAGAAACCCCTCAGCGTTCCTCAATCCCTGATCCTGCTGCTCACTCGCTTCGGAATGAACGTGCGACTGGTACATCCCCCTGAGTATCGACTGATGCCCGAGATCCTGGAACAGGCTCAGGAGAACGCACGGCGGCACGGCGGTACGTTGGAAACCTTGGACGACATGGACGCCGGCTTCGAAGATGCGGACATCGTCTACCCCAAGAGTTGGGGCTCCTGGTTGGCCACCGACAACGTCGACGAGTCAGCAGCCATCGGGCGCAAGTACGACGATTGGATCTGCGACGAAAGGCGCCTGGCGCTGGCCCAGGAGGATGCCATCTACATGCATTGCCTGCCTGCGGATCGGGGCATCGAGGTTACCGACGGCGTGATCGATGGCCCGGAGTCCGTCGTCTATGATGAAGCGGAGAACCGCCTGCACGTCCAGAAGGCGGTGATGGCGCTGACCATGCGCTAGGCGCATCTTGCCGGCGAAATCGACCGCCCAGCACAACCATGAGCCACATCCTCAGCCTGAGATGCGTCCTCTGCGGCGCCGAATACCAGCCTGACGAGGTCCTCTACGTCTGCCCCAATCACGGCGACGAGGGCATCCTCGACGTGGTCTACGACTACGACCTCATCGGCCGGCGTCTGACGAAGGAGGGGCTGGCCAACAACCACGACTACTCCATCTGGCGCTATGCTCCTCTGCTGCCCGTTGCCGAAGACAGTCCGCGTCCTCCCCTCCAGGTGGGCTGGACGCCCCTTTACCATGCCCGCCGCCTGGGCGAGAACGTGGGCCTGCCCTATCTCTATCTGAAGGACGACGGGCGTAACCCTACCGCCTCTTTCAAGGACCGGGCCAGCGCAGTGGGTGTGGTCAAGGCTCTGGAGCTGGGGTACGAGACCATTACCTGCGCTTCCACGGGGAACGCTGCCTCGTCCCTCGCGGGTCTGGCGGCCAGCGTGGGGTTGAAGGGCGTCATCTTCGTGCCGCAGCGCGCCCCCCAAGCCAAGGTAGCCCAACTCCTCATCTTCGGCGCCCGGGTGATCATGGTCAAGGGCACGTACGACCAGGCCTTCGACCTCTGCCTGGAGGCGGGAAAGGAGTACCCTTGGTACAGCCGAAACACGGCCTACAACCCCTACTTGTCAGAGGGCAAGAAGACAGCGGCCCTGGAGCTATGCGAGCAACTGGACTGGCAGGCCCCAGATCGCATCTTCGTGTCCGTGGGCGACGGCTGTATCATCGGGGGGTTGTGGAAGGGATTGAGGGACCTATTGGCCCTGGGTTTCGTCGATCAGATGCCTCAGTTGGTGGGAGTTCAGGCCGAGGGAGCTGCGCCGTTGGTGCAGGCCTGGCAGGAGGGAAGCGAAGAAATCGTGCCTCTCGTCCCTGATACGCTGGCCGACAGCATCTCCGTGGGCCAGCCCCGCGACCGGGTCAAGGCTTTGCGTGCCGTGCGCGAGACGGGTGGACGATATGTGGCCGTCAGCGATGAGGAGATCCTGGAGGCCATGAGGCTTCTGGGGCGGGAGGCGGCCATCTTCGCCGAGCCTGCGGGCGCCGCCGGGTTCGCTGGTCTCCGGAAGCTGGCGCTCCAGGGCGAGATCGACCCCGAGGAGCGAATCGTGGTCCTGGTCACGGGGAACGGTCTCAAAGACGTGGACAGCGCCATCCGGGCCACAGGCCAGCCTGAACTGATCGAACCGACCATGTCGGCACTGCGTCGACTGATCTGAGTCATAGGGTCGTGAGAAGGAGCGGACCATGAGCTCAAGGAGCAAACTTGTCATCGGACCCACCTTTGAGGAGATGCTCCACCCCTGGAAGATCGATCCTCAGGTGCGGGCCCAGGCGAAGAGAATGATGGACGAGGACCCGCTCGATCCCATCAATCTCTACAACATCACCTGGCGCGACCACGACAACCGTATCTATCACTACGTGCTGCCACAGGAGCTGACCAACGTAGAGGCCCCCATCGTGGTGCTGTACGGCAAGGACTTCCCCACGGGAAGCCACAAGGTTGGGGCCACCTACTCCGTGCTCATCGAGAAGGAGTTGTACGGCGAGGTGGATCCTTCCGTGCACTCACTGGTCTGGCCCTCGACGGGCAACTACGGGATCGGCGGGGCCTGGGCCGGCTGCCGCATGAACTTCGACTCCATAGTTATCCTACCAGAGGAGATGAGTGAGGAGCGCTTCGAACTGGTACGCAGCTACGGGGCCCGCCTCATTCTCACCCCAGGCTGCGAGTCCAACGTCAAGGAGATCTACGACAAGACCAAGGAACTCAAGGCCCAGGACCCTGAGCGCGTGCGCATTCTCAACCAGTTCGAGGTGATGGGCAACTATCGCTTCCACTACTACGTCACCGGCGGAACCATCATCGAGATGGCGGAGAAACTGGGAGAGCGGGGCATCGGCAACGGCAAGGTGGCGGCCTACGTCTCCGCCATGGGCTCCGCCGGCACCATCGCCGCCGGCGACCGCTTGAAGCAGCAGTGGCCCGACCACAAGATCGTGGGTCTGGAACCCATCCAGTGCCCCACCCTCTACTGGAACGGCTACGGTGGTCACGACATCCAGGGCATCGGCGACAAGCACGTCACCTGGATCCACAATGTGATGAACATGGATGCCATCATGTGCATCGACGACATCGAATCCAAGAAGGGTCTTCAGCTACTCACCGAGGAGGCAGGCTGGCGGACGATGATCGAGCGCTATGGGGTGCCGGAGGAGAGCGTACGCCTGATGGCCGAGACCTTCGGCATCTCCGGCGTGTGCAACGTGCTGGGCGCCATCAAGACGGCGAAGTTCTACGGCTTCGGAAAGGACGACGTCGTCGTGACCATTCTCACCGATGCCATGGATCGCTACGGCTCGGTGATGCAGCAGATGACCGAGACTTACGGGCCCATGGACGAGGTCGAGGCCGCGGTGCGGTTGGTGAGCGTCTTTCACAACCAGAAGCTGGACTGGATCGACGAAGGCACGCGCCGCACGCGGAATCAGTGGCACAATCTGAAGTACTATACCTGGGTCGAGCAGCAGGGTAAGACCGTAGAGGAACTGGATGCGCAGCGACACCAGGACTACTGGGAAGCTCATCAGGCGCGCGTGGCCGAAATAGACGACCGCATCCACGAGGCCCGTGGCAACTAGTCAAACAGGCCTACGCTGGGCTTGAATCGCAGAAGGAAGGTTGGCATGAGTGAAGAGACCACGGAGAGGGGGAGCACCACTCAGGACGAGCGCGTCATGGCCGCAATCAGCCATGCCACTATCATCTGGCCGGTGGTAGGCATCGTCGCCCCATTGGTCCTCTGGGCGACACAGCGGGAGAAATCGCGCTTCATCGCCTTTCAGGCACTCCAGGCAGCGGTGTATCACATGACGCTGATCCTCACGGGGCTGGCGTGCGGCGTTTGTTGGGCCTGCAGCTACTTGGGCATGATCGTGGGCGTGATCGCCATGCCTCTATCGATGGCCTTCACCTTGCCTGCGGAGGGAGCGCCGAGCAGCGATCTGCCCCCCGAGGCGATGACCCCCATACTCTTTGGCTTCCTGGCGATGATCGTTTTCTATGTCGCCATCTTCGGCCTTCTCTTCCTTGGTCTGGCGGTTTGGGCTGCGTACATCGGTTATGGCTTGTACGGAGCGGTGGCCAACCTGCGAGGCAAGGACTTCCGGTACGCTATCCTCGGTTCTCGCCTGGAGCGGTACCTGGAGGGGACGCCTGCCAAGCCGGGCGCGTCACCATAGTGGGGGTTGGCACGGGCCGTGCCTGCCCCGGGCGCATGCTGCTTGGTGCCTGGCGTGCGCGGTGGCCAACCGGCAAGGCCACGCTGATTGGCACCAACGTCTCCTCCGCCCCAGCGCTACCTAGCCACGAAACTGGTGCGCCGCAAGCATCATGGTGACGTTATTGTTGCCCCATTGATACCTCTTTGATGCCCGTCGAGGGTATGCTCAGGGCGGAAGGATGGAACCTTGGAAGGTCGATCCACGTCTGTACAGTGGCTAAGATGTCTGCGCGTCTCGCGGGGACGTAGTGCCAAGATGATTACTCCAGCAAATGGAGTAAGAGGATGGAGGTCAAGAAAGTGAAAAGGGGATGGCTCTGTCTACTAGTGTCAGTGTTGGTGATGGCCCTGGCCCTCACCGCGGTCGGCTGCGGAAGCGTGCCGTCAGAGGCGAGTACCTCCGCAGCAGAGGCCCCACCGGAGGTGCAACGTGCACGGGATGCAGCAGTAACTTTCGTGCGAGAGCACTTCGAGGAGGCCCCAGCAGAATTCCTCTCCTGGGTGGAGCAGAAGCTAACGCCCGAGGGATTGGTCGGCGGGGAGGAGTGGCAGTATACCGCAGGGGACTGGACGGTCAAGGTCTCGTACGGGGTGGTAGCTCCCGAATGGACAGTGTACCACGTAGCGGTGTCCAACGAGAGCACTGGCTTCGAGTGGGAGGGCCGCGTGGACGGGTCCGGAGTTGCGTCAGAGGCGCCCGAGAACGCTTTGGTGGCGCGGGACCAGGCTCTCTTCTACGTCAGTGAGCAGCATGGTCAGTCTGGTCTCGGGGCTGGCCTGGCCTGGCAGGAGGAGCGGCTCACGCCTGAGAACATCGTGGGCGGCGAGACCTACCAGTACACAGCAGGCGACTGGGTGGTGACTGTTGCCTACCCCGTCGTGCTGCCCGAGAACACCATCTACACCATATCGATCACTAACCAGAGCACTGGTTTCCAGTGGGAAGGTGAGATCGACGGACAGGGTGTGCTGACGGAGCACTAGGCTCAGAGTCTCGTACTCACCGTCAGCCGCAAAACTAGGGGCGACCCGGCGGGTCGCCCCTATTAGTTCGCCCAAACTTCACGTCCTGGGCCGGGGTTCACCCGATCCAGCGCGCCACCTTGGAGTCGGTACCATCCACCTCAGGAACCGCGACGATACGGTCGATGACGGCGTCCATGGAGGCGATATCTTCGCCTTCTACGATGGCAATCGCGTCCGGTGTACCAAAGAGCGCGTCGGCCTTGGCCACCCCGGGTATCTGACGTATCTTCTGCACCACCTTGCGCGGCTGCCTGGTGCTGATAAAAACGTAGGCCCAGACCTTCATGGCATAGCTCCTTCCAGCCCGCTCCCCGGGCCTGAAGCCGATGCTCGCCAGCGAACAGTGAGAAGGCCTGCTCGCCCCTTGCCACTAGCCCAGACGAGCCAGTTCCTCTTCCACGATGCTCTCGTCCAGCTTCTTGAACAGTGGCTCTGGCTGTGCAAGCGCCCGCCCCACCGGTAGAGAGCTGGGCGCCCAGGAGACCTTGGCCGTGGGAGGATCGTAGACTAGCGCCTCATGCGTCTTCCCGTCTTCCTCGAAGGCCTCTATCCGCGATTCCCCCATCAGGCTGCCTTCCCATCCCAGGTACTCGTGCAGCTTCTGGGAGGAGAAGGGCAGGAAAGGATAGAAGAGGATCTTGAGGGAGTTGATGATCCCGAGCATGACGTAGATCGTGGTGGCCGCGGCCAGGCGATCCTCCTTGATCACCTTCCAGGGCTCCTTCTCGTCCAGATAGCGATTCGCCTCATGAGCCACAGCCATGACCTCGCCCAGGGCGGCCTTGAAACTCGCGGTGCCGATAAGCTCGCCCACCGGCTCGAAGGCAGCCTCCACCTTCTGGAGGATAGCCCTGTCCTCGTCATCCAGCTCTCCTGGCTCCGGCACCTTCTGATCGAAATTGCGGTAGGTGAAAGTCAGTACCCTGTGCGCCAGGTTCCCCCAGGTGGCCAGCAATTCGTCGTTGTTCTTGCGCCAGAAGTCGTACCAGGAGAAATCGGTGTCCCGGTTCTCCGGTGCGTTGACCGTGAGGTAGTAGCGCAGCGGGTCGGGGTCGTACCGGCTCAGATAGTCGGGCAACCAGACGGCGAAGTTGCGGCTCACCGAGAGCTTCTGCCCCTCCAGGTTGAGGTACTCGTTGGCCGGCACGTCGTAGGGCAGGTTGAGGTCGCCGTACCCCATGAGCATGGCCGGCCAGATGATGGCGTGGAAGGGGATGTTGTCCTTGCCGATGAAGTAATAGCCGCGAGCGGGATGTTGCCACCACTCTCGCCACTTTTCGGGGAGGCCCTGGTTCCTGGCCCACTCGATGCTGGCCGAGAGGTAGCCGATCACCGCCTCGAACCAGACGTAGATGCGTTTGTCCTCGTAGCCCTCCAGCGGGACCTCGATGCCCCATTCCATGTCCCTGGTGATGGGGCGAGGACGAAGGCCGTCCCGCACAATGTTCAGGGTGAAGTTGAGCACGTTGGGGCGCCAGTAGTCCTTGTCCGCCAGCCACTCCGTCAGCCGGTCGGAGAAGGCGGGCAGGTCCAGGAAGAAGTGTTCCGTCTCTTTGACCACGGGAGTGCTGCCGTCGAACTTGCAGCGGGGCTCGATCAGTTCCGTGGCGTCCAGGGGCCGGCCGCAGTTGTCACACTGGTCACCACGGGCGTTGTCGAAGCCGCACAGCGGACACGTCCCTTCCACGTACCGATCGGGCAGAAAGCGGTCCTCCTGCTCGCAGTACAGTTGCCTCATCACGTCCTTGAAGATGTAGCCGTTCTTCAGCAGCCTGAGGAACATGTCCTGCGACACGCGGCGATGGTTCTCCGTATCGGTGTGGGTGAAAAGGTCGAAGCTGAGGCCCAGCTGCGCAAAACCAGTGAGGAAGCGGCGGTGATAGCGCAGGAACAGATCCTCTGGTGAGATGCCCTCCTGCTCGGCGGCGAGGGTGATGGGAGTGCCGTGGGAATCAGAGCCTGAGACCATGATCACGTCGTTGCCGCAGAGACGGTGATAGCGGGCGAAGATGTCGGGCGGGAGGTAGGCCCCCGCCACGTGGCCCATGTGCCGGTCGCCGCTGGCATACGGCCAGGCGACGAAGACCCCAATCTTTTCCCCCATGTTGGCGCCCTTTCCTCCTTGAGCTTTCTAACGATTCTATCATAGGCTCGGGCAACAGGCTAGCAGCATTGACGGGGGTCTGGACCTCTATCGGGGTCCGCGCCCTCCTTTGCGGCCGGGCGGCGAATCGGAAAGGCTACTGGGCAGCGGAGACGGGACGGTCTAGCCAGATAGCCCTAACGTGCTGTGTCAGTTGGCTGACCTGTCGAATCTCGTCTCGGGAGAGCCTGGCGGCGAGGAAGCTCTGCGACTCGCGGGCCACAGTTTTGACGCCTAGACGGGCCAGGGCGCCCTTGACCGCTGCCAGACTATCTGGGCTGTGCAGGCCGATAATCACCCGCACCCGTTTCTCGCCTCGAGCTTCCGCGTCGGCGAGGGCGTTCAACACGTCTTTGCGTACCACTCCAGCCATGATCCAGCCTCACCTCGCTAGCCATGGTAGCATGGCTGAAGCGATGGTTCAAGTCTGGCTCTGGCCCGCCTGAGCCAAGGGCCTGGTCTGACAACGAGCGATCCGTTGCGGATTGGGCTGCACATGTGCTAGCATCACATAATCCCCACCACGGGTCTGCTCAACTGTGGCGGCGACGCTAAGTAGGGGCGCAGCAGGAGGTAGCAACATGGCAGAGATGTACACCGCGGGCAAACTCGCGGAGAAGCTCGGTGCCTCCCAGGGCAAGGTGAAGAAGATCATCGAGGCGGCGAACATCGAGGCCGACGAGGTGAAGCGGGGCTGCAAGTACTACAGCGAGGCCACCGCGGAGAAGATCAAGGGGCTGTTGGAAACCAAGTAGATGGCACCTGGCCGGGTTGGGCCACCGTGAGGGGGCCGCCGCTCCTATATCTGCAACGCCCCGCAGCGGCACTGCTTCAGCTCGCTGTGGGGGGCGGAGAACTGGATGGCCGGTTCCGTGTCGCAGTCGGTGCAGACAAACAGCGACTCGAAATCATCAACGTCTCGCAGAGCCGTATCTATGTCGCCGCGGACAAGAGTGGTCGCCCCAAGCGCCGAGTGGTGAGACCCGATATTGGTCACCAACTCGCTGGCCCGTAGGTAGCGGAAGGTTTCCTTCGATGCCTTGTCGCGCAAAGACTGGTTGCCCTTCAAGTGTGAAGTCAGTGCGTCAGTCAGTTCAGCAGCACCTCTTTGATCGTTGGCACGCCCGGTTCTGAACTCCAGGGCCCTGACCCCAAGCTTCTCGCATTTCACCTTGAGAGTCTCTTCGATTAGCGTTCTGCACTTGTTGGCCCCCCCGGATATGTCGTTTGTTGCCAAGCAGTTCTCTATTCTCTCCCTAAGGGTAAGTGGAGAATCCCTGAGGTCGACACCCCTCTCTTTGGTCCATCTAATGAGTTCCTTGAAAAGCCACACATTCGCGGGCAGATCGCTCTTGAGCATGTCAAACCAAAGATCATCGTGCGTGAAGAGCAGGATCTGGGTATGGGGAAGCTTCTCGCTGAGCAACCTTGCTAGTAGGCGGCGATGTCCGCTGTCGAAGCTTGTGACCACGTCGTCTAGGATGAGAAAACCGTTCTCCTTGTTGAAGTGCCTGGCTGAGGCAATGAACATGCAAATACCCAGGCTGTTCAAGTGAGCCTCGCTCAGAATCTTCATGGGTGGGGACACTTCCTCACCGTGGTACTTCAGCGTGAACTCTATGCCACGGCGCTCCGTCATGATCAGTTCAACCCCCTCGAACTCATCGTCGGGATGGAGGAAGGTCATGAAATCGTCCACGTCGGCGGAGATTGCCGCGAGCGCCTGAGCGACTGCGCTGCGCTCCGCGGCTTCGAACATCTCATGAACCTTTTGCAGCGATTCTATCTGGGCCTCGTACGCTTCCGCCTGGCGCGTGAGCTTCCTGTACCGCACATGATCGTCCAAGAGCTTGGTTAGCTTGTGCACCCGCTCGTAGAAGGTCCTCTCCTTGTCTGTCTGGTCGAGTTGTTTTCTTCGCTCCTGGATGCGCGCGTGCAGCGCATCTTCGCGGCCAGCGATTGTCAGCAGTGCATCCGGGGCGTCAAGCGCCTCCACCAGATCATACGATGCCTCCATTCGACCCAGCGTCTCGATGGTGTCAGACAGAGCAGCGGAGAGCTCGACGATGTCAGTCTTCGCCTCATCGGTCAGAAACACCGCCCCTGCACTGTGGTCCAACAGAGCCTGGAGTCCTCGAGCTAGCGACGCGGCTCTGTCGCTCAAAGCCTTGGTTGCCTGGATGACCTTGTCCCGGCGTGCTACCAGTGCCGCTATCTTGCCCACCTGATCGCGCAGTGAGGTCACCAGTTCGTCGGTATCCACCGGCGCCCGGCAGACCGGGCACTCGCCGAGAGCCACCCAATCTGCGGTCATAGCTTCGATGGCCGCGTCGTACAGCTTCTGGAGGGCTATAGCTTTCACCCGCTCTTGGTCTTGCGCCAGCTTGTTGTGGCCGGCCACGAGGGCGCGGGCGCGTGCCAGCAGCGGTGGTAGCTCACTCAAGACGGTGGCCTTCTCAGCAGCGTCGTCCAGGGCTGACAGCTCCTTACCCCTTTCGCCGGCCGTGCTACGCTGCCTAAGAGCCTCCACCGCCGCCTTGAACTGAGCGTCGTCGGAGACTGATAGCGACGGGTCGCAGTTCGTCGCGAGTTCGTCGGCGCGCTTCAGCACATCTGCGTCCTCGAATTCCGTCGCTTGCAGCGCAGCTGCTATGTCTCTCTTCCTTTCTTCGCGCTGGCCTCGCAGCGTTGCCAGATTCTGATCCTTACCGAGTACGTTGGCGGCCTGCAGCAGGGCCTCCCGGGTTTGTGCGACAATGCCAAAACCGATTATCTCCTCGACAGTTTCCAGCTTCTTCGTCTTGCTCTTCTCGACGAACTGGCGCATCGTGTGGTGCCTTAGAATCGGCGACTCACCCGCACTGCGGCTGATATACGCGCCGAAGTCTGGCGTAGTCTGAGAAAAGCTGCCGCCGCCTTTTCTGTGCAGGGTCTTTCGGCCATCGAGGCCGCTGTTGCTGAAGTTGAGCTCGACAGTAGCGTCTTCCCCGGAGGGCATGTACCTATTGAAGTAGTCCTCCCGGCCGCAGCCTTCTCTGTGCAGGTATTCAATCCGGTCGGTATAGAACCACTCGATTGCGTCGCTGAAGCTGCTCTTGCCGTCGCCGTTGTCCCCGAAGAGCACAAGACTCTTGCATCCCGGTCCGAAATCGACCCATATTTGCTGCCTGGCGCCGCGGAACCCTGTGAGGGTGACCCTTCGTAGCCTAACCTTCCCGGTCTTCTTGGGCATTCTGTCTCAAAGCCTCCAAACGCTCGAGTATGATCTCTTTGCTCAGGTCGCCTTCCGAATACAGCTTGTGAAGCAGGCCTGTGATCGAGGAATCGACCGTGGTGTCCTTCAGCAGTCGCTCGAAGAATTCGTCACACAGTTCCTTGCCGGAGCTTATCTTCTGCATACAAACCTCCCCCCCCCCCACTCTTGCCAAGGGTGGCAGCCCGGGCCACCTTTGCGACGCGATTTGACTCGCTTGTGGCTCGTCGCGCTTTCGCCCCGGCTTTTCGGGGCCCTCGGCGCGGCACGGAGACCAACGTAGCGGCAGACTCAGCGATTCCGCGCCGCTGCAATCGATCTCTATGTTCAATATAGTAGGAAGTTGCCGCCCAATGATATCACAGAAGGAACCCGTCAAGCAAGCAAGTTTCGCACCCTGCGGAGGACTGCGGGGTGACGGTGACTGTGGGGCATAGGCTGCGCCCACGTTGAGGCGCACGGCAAGGGAGCGGATGTAGGTAACTGCGGGGATCACACGCGCGTGAAACAGGTTGATGTGGGCCTGAGCCTCCGGCTAGGGCGCAGCCGACAGATACCCATACCTGTACGACACGTCCAGGTGGTCATGATTCGTGTAGGCCAGCATGCCCAGCCGGCTCACCGCGTCGCAGTTACTGGCGTTGCTCACCACCAGCCAGTGGGCTCCACCCACGGCCGGGTCCCAAATCCAGCTCCCCGATCCATAGCCGAAGCCGGCCTTCCCGCTGGCCTCGGTGTACCGGAAATCCATCCCCGTGGGCCAGTAGAACTCCACTCGCACGTTGGCGGCGGGCTGCCCATTCGCCTGGTAGACCCACACGTCCAGGCTAGCGGGCCCCGTTATTTCCCTCAACTCCACGCAGTGGTAGGCCCATCCACCGATCTGCTCCACCCGCACGCCGTACTTGTTGACCGCCCACTGGTAGGTCCTCTGCACTCCGTACATGTCGTACACCTTCAGCCCCACGGGCCCGGGGGGTGGTGCGGGCGTCGGAGTCGGGGTGCGGGCCACGGAGACGTAGGGCAGGTAGGCCACCGGACTAAGATCTGGAGGGATGTCACCCGCCGCCGCAGGCAGGCCTAGAGCGGGGGGTACCAGTCCCAGCACCAACAGCGTCAGCGCCAGGGTGCATGCCGCCAGGATGACGTTCGAGTGAGTCTTCATCTCCGCTTGACCACAACAGGCTTCAGATCGATTCCAGGCACGGGATGAGTATAGCAGCGTTGACGACTGATGTCAATACGAGTCCGTGCCCGGAGGTTTAAGGCTTACTGGACCCCTCTAGTACATTCCCCTCCTCAATACCGGGGCCTCTTGACGTTCCCAAGGACTTATGTTGCGCCATTTTCTCAGCTGTGGTACAATCGAGTTGCTTCGATTCCCCTACTCGGTAGACTGACGTCATGCGTATCCCCCAGCAATTCTGGGCCCCGCGTCGGGAGCAGGCAGTGAGCGACAACGACCGAACCCAACTCATTGATGAAGCGCAAAGAGTCGTCAGCCAGGCTAAACAAGAACTCCAGCGACTGCGCGAGGAGGACATTGCCAAGACGCAAGAGCTTGTCCAGCATTGGGAGAGCGTTGGGTACTTGGTGCAGGCAGCCGGGGGATTCTTCGCTCGCCATCCTGCGACCATGATCACCCTACTGTACGCGCAAGTTGGGGTAGCAGGAGTTGTGTACGGCTGGAGCCTCTTCGGTGAGTTTGGTCTGAGCATTGGGGTCTTCACTAGTGCTAGCGACTTTCTTCTTGCAGCATTCACGCATCCGTTGGCGTTCGGGATTGCGTTCGCCCTGGTGACATTGCAGGGTGTGGCTGTGTTCCATGCGACAGTAACGCAGCGACGAGTCTCTCAAGCCACTCTGAAGCTATCGCGCACTCTGCAAGAGAGTGTCCAGAGGCATACGGACGCAATCCAGACAGTTTCAGAGCGCGTGAAGGAAGCATTGGGCGACTCGATGCCAAAGGCGGTCGACGAACTCCAAGCCAATATGCAAAAATTGTCCATGCAGGCCAAATGGTTCGAAAAGATGGAAGAGACATCGAGGGAGATCGCAAACCGAACCGAGCGACGGCTGAAATGGTGGTGGGGTGTTGTGGTCGTGCTGGGGGTGACGGTGACCTTCATTGCCCCATATGCTCTGGGATGGCTCGACGCCACACGTATCAAGCAGGGGGCTGCGCCTAGACTCATAGTTGAGTACACAGATCGCGGCGAGCAGGCAAATGCTTTGGGCTTGAGTCGGGAGGTCTCGGTGATCGGAACTAGCGAAAAGTTCACGTTCTTCTATGACCCTGCTCGACGACAGGTACTCATCATTCCGCTCCCAAACATAGCCGGCGTCTACTATGTGCACCTGGAGCCAGCTACAGCCGTACCCAGCGCAGCGCCTGACGCCACAGGCACTCCGGCCGTCACTGCGATAGCCAGGTGACTCATGGCACTCAAACCCAACACCGACCAGCACAGGGTCAGACCTCAAGAGATAGGCGCTGAGCTGGTGGCGGGAGCGATCAGAGCGGGGGGTAGAGGAAGAAACAGATTCCGGAACTCATGCGAGCCGCTCAACGCCAAGGGTCAGGCGCGCTGTAAAGCGTCGCCTGCACCCTCTTGTTGGCCATCCGCTTTGAATCCTTCGTGGAAAGCGACAGTGCCCTGCGGAGTATGCCCGTCGAAAGACAGAGCGAAGAAG
>Ga0307378_10005126_pt1 | contig 18369 bp, 19 predicted proteins | sample UN1MG_FD_202238 | JGI IMG/M metagenome (GOLD analysis project Ga0307378, IMG submission 202238) | Soil microbial communities from Risofladan, Vaasa, Finland - UN-1 | ecosystem: Environmental > Terrestrial > Soil > Coastal area > Acid sulfate soil | place: Finland: Risofladan, Vaasa | collected... | reverse complement strand
CCTGCCCCCGCTGCGGGCCCGGCGGCCGCACCGGCCCGGACGGCGGCAGGCCATTATACTCATCGCGCGCCGGGCACACAAGCCGGCCGCCTGACGAACCCCGCCGTCATCGCCACCTTTCCCGACCTGCCGCGCGCGTGAGTGTGCCGCTCATCGGACAGTAATTCTTGAATTGCCTCTCGGAGCCCCTTAGGATAGAACGTGCCACAAAGGGGACCCCATGAGCGTGCTTGCACCCATAGCGAAGGTTGGCCGCACGGTCACCGAGCAGGTCAGCGACTTCGGCCAGTTCTGCGTTTTCTCGGGCCAGACCGTGCGGTGGATCCTGACGGACTTCACGCGCTGGCGTCTCCTCAGGCCGCAGTTGTACGAGGTCGGGGTCCGGAGCCTCCCCGTGATCCTCATTACGGGGGCGTTCACGGGGATGGTCCTGGCGGCCCAGATCTGGTACCAGTTCCAGTCCATCGGCCGCGGGGCCTGGTCGGGCAGCGTCATCAACGTATCGGTCCTGAAGGAGTTGGGCCCGGTGCTGGCCGGGATCATGCTCGCCGGCCGCGTCGGCGGAGCCCTGGCGGCCGAACTCGGGACCATGAAGGTCACCGAGCAGATCGACGCCATGCGGGCCCTCGGAGCCGACCCGATCCGACACCTCGTGGTGCCCCGGTTCCTGGCGTGCTTCTTTCTGATCCCGTTCCTGACGGTCTACGGCGACTTCGTGGGCATCCTGGGCGGATACCTGGTGGCGTGGGCCAACGGGGCCGACCCGTACGACTACTGGCGCTACTCGGCCTCCGGGATCGAGAACTGGGACATCTTCGCGGGGGTCGCGAAGAGCGTCTTCTTCGGAGCGGCCCTGTCGCTGATCGCCTGTTACAAGGGGTTCCAGAGCCGCCAGGGAGCCGAGGGCGTCGGCCGCGCCGCCACCGAGGCGTTCGTCGTCAGTTTCATGGCCATTCTGATCCTGGACCTGTTCCTGGTGCTCCTGATGCAGGGCATCTACGACCTGGCCTGGGGACGGGTCAGCATGTTCCAATGAAAACCACCGACCCAGCCGCGACCGAGGAAGCCATCCGCCTGGTCCACGTGACCAAGCGGTTCGGAGACCACGTCGTCTTTCCGGACCTGACGCTGGCGTTCCTCCGTGGCCAGACGACCGTCGTGCTGGGCCAGAGCGGCGTCGGCAAGAGCGTGATGCTCAAACTCATCCTGGGCCTCGTCAAGCCCGACCGCGGCCACATCTACGTGGACGGGACCGATATCACGGGCCTCACGGAACGCCAGTTGATCCCCATACGGACGCGGTTCGGGATGGTGTTCCAGGGGGCGGCCCTGTTCGACTTCCTGACGGTCTACGAGAACGTGGCGTTTCCGCTGCGCGAGCACCGGCGCCTGCCGGAGAGCGAGATCCGCCGCATCGTCCGCGCGAAACTCGCACTCGTGGACATGGAGGGGACCGATGACCTCCTGCCGGAAGAACTTTCGGGCGGCATGCGCAAACGCGTCGGCCTGGCCCGCGCCATCGCCATGGACCCCGAGGCCATCCTCTATGACGAGCCGACGATGGGCCTCGACCCGATGACCGCCGACACGATCAACGAACTGATCCTGCGGTGCCAGCGGGAACTGCAAACCACCAGCGTCGTCGTCACGCACGACATCGCCAGCGCCTACCGGGTCGGCGACCGGTTGATCATGCTGTACGAGGGCCAGGCCATTGCGGACGGCCCCCCTGAAGCCATCCGCCAACACCCCGACATCCGCGTCCAACGGTTCATCCACGGCGACGCCGACCTCAAGGCCGGCGCGCCGCACACAAGAGGAGGCCTCGCGTGAACGACCGCAAACATATCCTGGTGGGGCTGTTCGTCATCGGCGGGCTCGTCTTGCTGGCGGTCCTCATTATCTGGTTCAAGGGCGTCTCAGGGTTCCTCCGGGGCGGGTACGCCGTCGAGGCCCACCTGGAATCCAGCGCCGGCATCCGCGACGGCAAGCCCGTCTTCCAGGACGGCCTCGGCGTGGGCGACGTCCTCGACGTCGCCTCGGCCCTCCCCGAGAAACCGGGCGTGTGGATCCGCATGCGCATCAACCCGGGCGTCCGGATCCCGGCCGACGCCCAGTTCGTCGCCCAGCAAAGCACCGTCGGGGAGACCACCCTCGACTTCCAGAGCCCCCCGCTGAAAGAGGGCGAGGTGGCGTACCCGCACGCCTCGTACCTGCCGACCGACGGCACGGCCCGCGTCCGGGGCATCTCGCAAGGGCCCAGCCTCTTGCCGAAGCAGGTCGTCGACGACCTCCATTCCGGCATCCAGGAACTGAAGACCGGGATGGCCCAGCTCAAGGGCCTCGACGCCGTGATCGCCAACCTCCGCGAACTCAGCGAGCCGCGGACCCTGGCCGACGTCAAGGCCGGCAAGCGCATGAATCTATGTACCACACTCGAACAGTTCGAGGTCACCGCCAAGAGCCTCCAGGGCGTCGTCGAGAACCCCGACAGCGACCTGGGGAAACTCCTGGCCGAAGCCCGCGCCGCCGCCAAGCAACTCCGCGAGGCCGTCGAGAAGGCCGGCCTGGCCCTGGACGGCGTCAACAAGGCCGTCGGTTCCTTCGACGCGGCCAGCCAGAGCGTCCAGCAGGTCGGCGACAAGGCCGGCGTCTTCATTGACAAACTCTCCAAGGACGCCGACCGCCTGTCCGCCACGCTCGACGGCATCAACGCCGTCGTCGCCGACATCCGCCAGGGCAAAGGCACCCTCGGACAATTCGTCACCAATGATACCCTGCACCGCCAACTGGTCAACCTCGTCGAGAACCTTCAGACGCTGACCGACAACGCCAACCGCGTCTTCACGCTGTGGCGGGAGGAAGGCCTCATGGCCAAGGAGAAGAAGTAACGCCGTCGCGCAAGGGAGGCGAAGCCATGAGCACCGTTCAACTCGGGTTCCTCGGCGCCGGTCACATGGCCGAGGCCATCGCGCGCGGTCTGCTGGCGGCCGGCCTCATGGAGCCGAAGGAACTGCTGGCCGCCGACCCCGACCCGGCCCGGCGGAAACTTTTCCAGGAAGAACTCAAGGTCCGCAGCGTCGCGGAGAACCAGCCCGTCGTCGAGGCCGCCCCGATCCTGGTCGTCGCCGTCAAACCGCAGCAGTTCGACAAGGCCCTCGTCCCGCTGGGGAGCCTCTTCGGACCGGCGAAACTGGTGATCTCGGTCTGCGCCGGCATCTCGACCGCCCACATTGAGAAGGCCGTGGCCGCCGGCACCCGCGTCGTCCGCGCGATGCCCAATACGCCGATGCTCGCCGGGCGCGGCATGGCGGCCGTCTGCGCCGGCTCCGCCGCCACCCCGCGCGACGTGGCGTTCGCGCAGCGGCTCCTGGGCGCCGCCGCAAAGGTCATCCGCGTGCCGGAAGACCTGATGGACGCCGTCACGGCCGTCTCGGGGTCCGGGCCGGCGTACTTCTTCTACCTGGCGGAACTCCTGGCGGCGGCCGGCGTCGAACTCGGCCTCTCGAAGGACGACGCGGCGCTCCTCGCGCGCGTCACGTTCGAAGGGGCCGCCAAACTCCTCGCCGAGTCGGCCGACCCGCCCGAAGTCCTCCGCAAGAACATCACGAGCCCCGGCGGAACGACCGAGGCCGCCATCAAGAAGTTCGACGAGTTGGGCCTTCCGAAGATGGTCTCGGCCGCCGTCAAGGCCGCCCGCGACCGCGGCCGCGACCTGGGGCGGTAGGCATCCCTTTGAGCCCGACGCGGAAGCGTCGGGAGACATAGGAAGTTGGAGGTGTAACCATGAGCCAAGTCAGCCCACCGGTTGTTCCTCCCCAGGCGCGACAGACGAGCGGCCTGGCGGTGGCCTCGCTCGTCCTGGGCATCGTATCGCTGCCGATGACATGCGGCTGCTGCGGCACGGGCATCGTGACGGCGATCCTGGCCGTCGTGTTCGGCCACCTGGCGATGGGTAAGATCCGTCGGTCGCAAGGCCGCCTCGATGGCACCGGCATGGCCGTGGCGGGACTCGTGATCGGTTACGCTTCAGTGGCGATTCAGATCCTCGTCACGATTTTACTGGTCATCTGGACCATCTTTTCGGCTTGCATGGGGCGCCCCGAACACTTCCACTGGCACCACTGGTGATCGGACGGAGGCGCAGAGGAGTTCGAATCATGAAAATCGCGCCCGTCGCAGACGTGAAGGCTAAATTGAGCGCCTACATTGACCAATGCGCAGCCGAAGGGCCTGTCGTCATCACGCGCAACGGTAAGCCGGTCGCCGTCATGATCGCACCGCAAGGCGACGAGGATATCGAGCGCCTCATCGTAGGCCACTCGCCGCGCATTCAAGCCCTGCTGGAGAAGTCGCGGAAGAGCCTCCGGGCGGGTAAAGGACTATCGCGAACCGCCTTTTGGAAGGCCGTGCGGCAGCGCCGCGGAAAGAGCAAGAAGGCGGTTTCCCGCCGGTTATCCGCAGCGCTGTGACATAGGCACTCAGGCACTCTTTTTCATCGCTTCGGCCAGCGCGAACGGGTCGCTCGAGACGACGGCGCTGGCATACATTTCCATCGCCCCGACATCGGCCGTCTTCGCGGCCGGGTCGCCGCGGTCCACCAGGTGCACGAGCACCGGGAACCCGCGCCAATCGGGGTCGGGCTTGCCGAGGGGCGGCATGTATACGGCGAGGTTGTAGGACTTCACATCCTCGGCGGCATAGACCTTGAGGGCCCGCCAGATGGCCTGCGGCAGGTCGGGCGACTCAAACCGATCCGCGACGAGGATGATCTCGCGTTCCTTGGCGGGCACGAGATGCGCGAGGGCCGTGACGCTCCCCCACCTCACCGCGAGGCCCAGCGACTCGTGGATGGCCACGAGGTCCGCGAAATAATCCGCGCCGCTTTGACGCTGGTACGCAATGGCATCTCGCCGCAGCCGTTCGACCTTGCCGTAATGGAACTTGCGGCCGACCGTCATCTGGGCGTGGCCGTGGATGATGCTCGCCCCCGCCTTCCAGAGACAGTTCCACATCAGGAAGAAGAACCGGGCCTGGGGGTCCTCGGCGTGGCACTTCTCGGCCCACGCGCGGCTGGTGGCGATCATGTCGGCGACCTCGTCGGGCTTGAATTCGCCATGGCGGAACCTGAGGGGGCTGTGGTCCTCGAAGATCACCAAGCCGTGGTACCCGTCGTAGGCCGCCACGTTGGCGCACGTCTTCTTTTCGCCGATGCGTCCGAAGGTGTTAGCGGGCGTCTGCTCCAGCGGCCGGCAGAACGAGCACTTCGCCCGGGCGGCCTCGATCTCTTGCTCGAGGTCCGTCGCGTCCTTGGCCTCGATCGGCCGCTGCGAGCGAATGGCGTTGAAGAGCGTCGCCTGGCCGGTCGCGCGGGCGAGGACATGGATGATCGGCTGGCGGCGGATCGCCTCGAGGATCCCCTCGCGCGTCGGCGCGAGGTACTTGAAGGCCGCGGCGATCCAGTTCTCCATGGCCGGCGGCGGGAGCACCACGGCCTCGCTCTTCACGAACTCATACATCCGGTCGAACCGGCGGCGGTCATCCGGCCCCAGCGCCGAAACTGTCCTGTCCAGCATGCTAATCGTGGCGGCCATGTGGCCCCTTTCAAATGATTTTCGATTTTCGATTTCCGATTTTCGATCTGCAGCGACACCGCTGCACCGCCGTTCAATCGAAAATCGCCAATCGAAAATCGAAAATTTAAAATCGGCAACCGATGCGCGTTAGCCATACTTCAGACCGGCGTCGCCCGACCCGCAGAGGCGCTAAGCCAGGTCGTTCATGGCCGGCAGCAGGTAGTCGCGGCTGACGACCTCCCACGACATCTGCTTCGCGAGTTCGTAGCCGCCCTGGATGAGCGCCTCGTGCGACTTGCGGTCGGACGGCAGGCGCTGGAGGATCTGCGAGGCGACGCGCTCGGCCTCTTTCTCCTCGACGGCGTCGCGCTCGCGCGCTCCGACCGACAGCACATGGTCCAGCGCGGTGCTGCCGGGCGCGAGTTGCGTGTAATCCGCCACGAGGACGTTCGGCACCGTCTTGCCGCCGGTCACCTTCGCCACAAACCCGGCGCACCCGCAGATGTTCGTGATGACGCACAGGGCGCCGAACGAGAGGGGCTCGAGTTGCGCGATCCCGAACGGCTCGTAGGTGGACTGGCCGAACTCGATGTCGGTGCCCTTGCGGACATCGAGGAAATCCATCTCGGCCTGCATCATCTGGCCGCACGCCGAGCGACTCCACCCGAACTGGTTGACGAGGATGACCTTGATCTGGCGGGCGCAGGCGTTGAACTTCTGCATGTGGACGTAGAAGTCGGCCTCGCCGCCCGACAGGTCGGGGTAGCCTTCGCGATGGCCCACGGGCCAGGAATAGCGGCCCTCCATGTCGAGGATTTCGTGGCCCTTGCGCGGGGCGCCCAGTTCGCTCGACAGGAGGAAGAAGACGCCCGTCTGCCCGGTCTCGCGGAACTTCTTCTCGAGGTGCCAGAGGACCTTCAGGTCCCGCCACATGCCTTTCGAAAGGGCCATCCGCGTCACGTGCGAGAAGATGAAGTCGGGCTTGAACTCCAGGATGGTCTGGGTGTACTGCTGAAGTCGGCCCTTGGACTGCATCACGTCCTCGTAGGACACTTCGTAGGCCGGCACCCCGTTGTAGGCCAGCCGCAGGTTCTTCTTCGCAAAGTCCGCCCCCAGGAACTTCATCTCCGAAAGGACGTGGTCCCCCACGCACAGTATCATGTCGCAGAACCGGGCCGCCGACACGAGGGCGTGCTTGAAGAACGGGGCCTGGAGTCCGAAGACGGCCTCGACGAACTTGCCCTTGGCCATCGCCTGCGCCAGGACGTTGTAGAACATCGTGTCGTGGCCCTGGTGTCCCTCGACGATCCGCCGCATCGTCGCCACCTCGTGGGCGTAAAAGACCGTCCGCCACGCCCGCGAGTCCTGCGCGATCGCCGCCAGCGCCAGCGGCATACCCATGAACTCGTGCGCCAGGATCACCGCCGGACCCTTGGCCGCGGCGTCCAGCGCCACGAGGGCCGCAAGGCCCGGCGCCGCCAGCCGCACGTACTGCTCGTACTCCCACGTGTGATAGAGGTCGCTCCGGATGCCGAACCGCTCGTAGAGCATCCGCTTGAACTCGCCCAGCCGGTCGAGGTTCGGATGCGACACGTCCACGAGCACCACCTCGGGGCTCGATTCGACGCCGGTCGCCTTGTCCTTGAAGGTGCGGCGTCCGTAGATGATCCCGACGCCGAACCGGTCCTGGATGGGCCGGAACTTGGCGCCCCAACCCCCTTCGTCGGTCCCGGTGAGGCTCGAATAGAGCACCTTGCCGGCCTTCGCGAGCAACTCCTGGATCCCGGCGTCGCCCGGACCCAGCAGGATCGAGCGCGGGACGGCCGCGTTGTAGGCCTTCGAGGTGAAAAAACCCTGGAGGACTGCGCCGATCCCGCCCACCTTCTGAACCGCCTCGTGAGTCACATGGACAAGCGTATTCATAACCATCCTTTTCTTGTTGGCGCACCGGAACGGCGGACCGGAGCCCCCTGACCCGCCGGCCGCGCCTGGCAGCAACTCCTATTCTATCGGATATTGCGGGGCTGGACTTTCCTATTTGTTCCCGTCTTTGGAGGGTCGCGCCGAAGGGTCCCGACCGGGCGACAGGAATGGTGGGAGTCGCCGGCGGCTCAAGGTTCGCCGGCGATGAGACGCCCGGCGCCGGCCTCCAGGAGGCCCTCCGCCAGCGCGATCCCGACGGCCTCGGCCTGCGCCGCCGGGCCGCCGGCGCTGCGGCGGACAGACTGGCGACCGTCCGGCGAAAGGATGTGGGCCGCCAGCGCCAGGCGCGCCTCGGCGTCGACGCGGGCCAGGACGCCCAGCGGCGTCCGGCAGCCGGCGCCCAGCCTGTGCACCAGGGCCCGCTCGGCGACGACCGCCCATCGCGACGGCGGGTGGTCCAGCGGCGCCAGGACCCGCCGCACCCGGTCGTCCGTCCGGCGGAACTCGAGTCCCAGCGCCCCCTGCCCGGCCGGCGGCATCACGACCTCCGGCGCGAGGCCGACCACGCCAAGACCGTCCGGCACGAGCGCTCCCAGCCGCGCGAGGCCCGCCCGCGCCAGGACCGTCGCCGCGCACGCGCCGGCCCGAACCTTCGCGAGGCGCGTCTCGACGTTGCCCCGGAGGTCCGTCATCGCCAGGTCCGGCCTGAGCGCGAGGAGCATCGCCCGCCGGCGCGGGCTGCTCGTCCCAACGAGCGCCCCCTGAGGCAGGTCCGCGAGGTCCAGGCCCTCGCACGTCACGAGGCACTCGCCGCTTGCTTCGCGCTCGGGCACGACCGAGCCGACCTCCAGGCCGTCGGGCACGGCCGTCGGCACGTCTTTCATGGAATGGACCGCCAGGTCAATGCGGTCCTCGAGGAGCGCCGTTTCGAGTTCCTTGACGAAGAATCCGACGCCGGGGAGGTGCGCGAGGGCCGTCGCGCGGTCCCGGTCACCGGCGGTGCGGAACGTTTCGATGCGGACCTCGATCATCGGGCTAGCATCGCGCAGGCGCGCGGCCACCCACTCGGCCTGAACGAGCGCCAGGCGGCTTGAGCGCGTCCCGATCCGGATGATGTCTCGCATAGGGGGCCACGATAATGAGAACCTCTGGCGTCCGCAAGCGGAACCTGATATCCTCCCGCTTCTTTGCCAGGGAGAAACGATGGTCCGGCGGGCGGTCATCTTCGATATGGACGGCGTCCTCATCAATAGTTACCGCGCCCACATGCTGGCGTGGATGCGGCTGGGCGAGAAACTCGGCCGGCCCATCACCGAGCAAGAGTTCGTTCCGACTTTCGGCCGCCGGAACCGCGAGATCTTCCACGCCCTCTGGCCCGACATCCCCGACGGCGAGGTCGAGCGCCTCGGCGACTGGAAGGAAAACGCCTACCGCGAGATCGTCACCCGCGACTTCCCCGCGATGGATGGGGCGCGGGAACTACTCGATGCGCTCAAGGCGGCCGGGTTCACGCTGGCCATCGGCTCGAGCGGCCCGCCCGAGAACATTGAGGTCGCCCTCCGGGGCCTCGGCCGCGACTGCCTCTTCGACGCCATCGTAAGCGGCCCCGAGGTCGTCCATGGGAAACCGGAACCCGAGGTGTTCCTGAAAGCGGCCGCGAAACTCTCCATCGAGCCACCGCGGTGCGCGGTACTGGAAGATTCGCTGGCGGGCCTGGAAGCCGCGCGGCGGGCCGGGATGGTCGCGATCGGACTCACGGGAACGTTCGACCGCGCCCCCCTGGCCGAGAAGGCCGACCTCGTCGTCGAGTCGCTCCGGGAACTCGCGCCCGAAACAATCGCGGCGCTGATGGACGCCCGCTTGTCCCCGTGAGGCGGCGCCAAGCCCGCCGTGGCCGGCTTACATCACCCTCACTTCGACGCGTTTGCCGGCGCGGGAACTCTCGATGGCCGCCAGCACCATCGCGAGGCTCTTGATGTTGTCGTGGCACTCGGTCTGAGGCTTGCGTCCGGTCCGCAGGAACGCGAGCATCTCGCGGAGGGCCCCGTGCATGCCGCCGTACTTGAGGGGCGAGCGGACGACCCCGGCGGGCTTCAGCGGCCGGTTGAAGCCCGTATCGCCCGCGACGACCTCGCCCGAGGGGTCCTTGTCGTGGTCATAGATGAGCGTGCCCTCGGAGCCGATGATCCGCCAGTCGCCGTTCCAACTGGTGTGGCATCCTTCGGCGCACCAGGACCCGCGATAGGCGAACCGGACGCCCCCCGTCATCTCGAAGACGGCGTTGGCGGCCACGTCGCCCTTGTACCACGAGCCCTTGGGGTTGAATTCCTCGGCATAGACGCGGACGGGGTCCACGCCGCCGATCATCCGGGCCATGTCGAAATGATGGATGGACATATCGAGAATCAGCGGACTCGGCATCTCGTCGCGGAATCCGCCGAAGTGGGCGCCGAGGAAAAAGTCGCAGTTCATCGTCGTGAGGTCGCCGATCCGCCCGGCCGCCACCGTCCGCGCCAGGGCGTCGTGCCGGGCGTCCCAGCGGCGCGACTGGCTGACCATGTACAGTTTCCCCGCCTTCTCGCTCGCGTGGACCATGCGGCGGGCCTCGGCCATCGAGGCGGCCATCGGCTTTTCGCCAATGACGTGAAGGCCCGCCCGCAGGGCCTTGCAGGTGACCTCGCCATGGGCTTCCGGCACCGTCAGGTCCACGAGGAAATCGGCCTTGACCTCCCGGAGGACTTTCTCGAGGTCGTCCGAGGCGAGGGCCTTGAGTTGGAACTCTTCGATCCGCTTTTCGGCCCGCCCCTTCGCGAGGTCCACGACGGCCGCGACCTCGACCTTCTCGGCCGCGAGCGGCGGAAACCACGCCCCCGAGATTCCACCCGCTCCGACGACGATCGTCTTCTCCTTCGCCACGCCTTTGCTCCTTTGCTTGCCGCACGAGCCCCCCCTGCCTTGTCCGCGGCTCGAAGCGGACATTACGCCAAAGAGCCGGGGCGAAATCAAGCCGATTCCGACCTGCCTGCCGGCAGGCAGGTTCGCCGCCGGCCCGTCCGTCACTGGGCACAGCGCATGCCCTCGCCACGGAGGCGGCCATTTTTTGTGGACCGCGCGGGGCCCCCGCATTATCATCGCGTGGCCTTTCGGGCGTGCCCCGACGGTTCACCGAGAAGACTTGGAGTGCAGGCATGGCGATACCGGGTTACGTGTCCTACCAGCGCCGCGAGTTCTGCAAGGACATCCGGTGCCCGATCCAGAGGCTCCTCGAGAAGGCCCCGTCAGGGACGCCCGAATACGAGGAGGTGCGCGGCATCTGCCAGACCCGGTGCATCCACACGACGTACGAGTTCCACCACTGGCTTATCGAAAAGGGTTACGAGGTCGTGCGGCCGGAGAAACACGAAACGAACGGAGGCCGACGCGGAAGCGTCGGCGCATGATCGAGCGGCAACAACGCGGCGACGCGGGGAGCCACAGGAGGAAAGGAATCGGTCCGATGGCTGAGGCATCCGGCAATTCCGACGCGAAGGATTACGGAATCGGGGTTCCGCAGAAGCAGGAGGCTTTCTTCCTGAAGGGGTCCAACAGTCTCGACTGGGGCATGAAGGACCGCCTCGCGCGGATCTTCAATCCCCGGTCCGGCCGCACGGTCATGCTGGCCTTTGACCACGGGTACTTCCTCGGCCCCACGTCGGGCCTGGAGCGGATGGACCTTACGATCAACCCCCTCGTGCCGCACACGGATGTTCTTATGTGCACGCGCGGTGCGCTTCGGTCCGTCATTCCGCCCGACTCCGGCAAGGCGGTGTGCCTCCGGATGAGCGCGGGCGTCTCGATCCTGAAGGAACTCTCGGACGAAATTCTGGGCGTGGCCATCGAGGACGCCATTCGCCTCAATGCCTCGGCCATCACGACCCAGGCCTACGTCGGCGGCGTGCACGAGCGCGAGACGCTCGACAACCTGTCGAAACTCATCAACGCCGGCCTGGCGGCGGGCATCCCGACGCTGGCCGTCACAGCCGTCGGCAAGGAGATGGTCCGCGACGCGCGGTACCTGGGCCTGGCGACGCGAATCTGCGCCGAACTCGGCGCCCACTTCGTCAAGACCTATTACTGCGACGAAGGGTTCGAGAAGGTCACCTCGGCGTGCCCCGTGCCGATCGTGATCGCCGGCGGCAAGAAATTGTCAGAGAAGGACGCCCTCACGATGGCGTACCGCGCGGTCCGCGAGGGCGCGCTCGGCGTGGACATGGGACGCAACATCTTCCAATCCGAACATCCGATTGCTATGATTCGGGCCGTCCGCGCGGTGGTCCACGACGGAAAGACCGCCGACGAGGCCTTCGAGATGTTCCAGGAACTGGCCCAGAAGGGTCCGTCGAAGCGCGGCAAGAAGTGAGCGCATGTCTGGCCGGGCCTTGAGTGACTTGGCGAAGGCGTCACAGGCCGCAGCCAACGGTAGCCGTCGCCCCCACCGGGCCGGCGGCGAAAATGGAGCGCCGCCCCTGCGACCGCGGGGGCGGTTGCTTCTGATTGCAGTGCCAACTTGGGAGGCTCGCCACGACCATGACCTCCATTCCCGATACCCAGAGGGCCGCCGTTTATTACCGCAACAGCGACGTGCGGATCGAGGAGCGACCCGTGCCGCGCATCGGTCCGGGGGAACTCCTCGTTCAGATCTTCGCCTCCGGCATCTGCGGCTCGGACGTCCTGGAGTGGTACCGCATCAAGAAGGCGCCGATCGTCCTGGGCCACGAAGTCGCCGGCCGCATCGCCCAAGTCGGCCAGGGCGTCACGCGCTACCGCGTCGGCCAGCGCATCGCCGTCTCGCACCACGTCCCCTGCAACACGTGCCACTATTGCCTGGCCGGATACCACACGGCCTGCGAGACGCTGCACACGACGAACTTCGATCCCGGCGGTTTCGCCCAGTTCGTCCGCATCCCGCCACTCCAGGCGGACCGCGGCGTATTCCCCCTGCCGGACCACGTGACGTTCGAGGAAGGCTCGTTCTTCGAGCCGCTGGCGTGCGTGGTGCGCGGCCAGCGGTCGGCGGCCCTCCGGCCCGGCCAGACGGTGGCCGTGCTGGGGGCGGGCATATCTGGCATCCTCCATATCGCGCTGGCGAAGGCGCTCGGCGCGGGGCGGATCGTCGCGACGGACATCTCGGAGTTTCGCCTCGACCTCGCGCGGCGGTTCGGGGCCGATGCCGCCTTCGACGCCCGCGAGGACGTGCCGCGACGGGTCCACGAGGCCCTCGGCGGACGCGGGGCCGACCTCGTGGTGGTCTGCGCGGGAGCGCTCGCGGCGTTCAAGCAGGCCCTCGCCTCGGTGGACCGCGGCGGGACGATCCTCTGCTTCGCGACGACCGACCCGGGCGTGGAACTCGCGGTGCCCCTCAACGATTTCTGGCGAAACGATGTGACGTTGAAACCTTCCTATGGAAACTCGCCGTACGATGCGAAGGTCGCACTCGAGTTGATTGCCGCACGCCGGGTGCCCGTCGCCGACATGATCACCCACCGCCTCCCGCTGGAGGAAACGCCGAAGGGCTTTCAGTTGATGTCCACGCCCGGCGGCGAGCACCTGAAGGTCGTCATCTTGCCGAACGGGTAAGATTGGGGTGAATTGCTCCGGCCGGGCGATATAATAGTAGCGGTCGGAAACGCAGGAGATCATGTCATGATGCGCGAATTCAACGTTGTGATCGAAAAGGACGCGGATGGATACTTTGTGGCGTCGGTTCCGGCCCTTCGGGGCTGCCACACGCAAGCCAAGTCGCTCGATGTCCTGATGAAGCGAGTCAAGGAAGCCATTAAACTCTGCCTTGAGGTTGAAGAGCCTGTGGCCAACGAGTTCGTGGGATGAAACGCCGCGCGGCTTCCAACTCATATCCACGCCCGGCGGCACCGATGAAGTAGGTCATTCAGGGCAGGTAGCAATGAAACGGATGGAACTGCTGGCTGCTGCGGTCATTATCGTGCTCTTGGCGGGGTGCCAAGGGCAGGAGCCGGATACAACGAAGCAGCGCGTGGAGGGGGTGGAACCCCAGGTCCCCGAGGCGGCACGACAATGTTGGACGGCGATCCAGAATGCTGTGCCGCGCGGCCAGGTGGGGGGCGATCAAGTGGCTGTTTGGACCGATGCGCTGCTTGAGGTGCACAAGGCCCTTTGGAACCTTGAAAAAGGGGGAGACGACGGTTCGAGCTTACGATATATCGTTGATCAATTCGGCAAGCACGGTCCGCAGTTGGATTTTCTGCTGTTGTTCGGTGACCCCTATTTAACCGTACCGATGTCCTTCAGGCTTGGCCAGCCTCTACCGCTGACACGTGAGGCCGATGGGATTTTGTGGGCGGATTTCCAGGAGGTTCGGGACAAGGTTTGTCGTTATCAAGTCGAGCGGTTCCTGGCCGATCCGGAGGCCCTTCGCAGATACTGCGATGCTGTTCTTTGGTGGGCGCGGATGGTGAGGACAAATGACGTAGGAACACTGGCCCGTTCAGCCGAGAACACCAAGGTGGGATTTGAATCTTCTGACTCAGTGTCATACTGGTGGTGTGCGCGTCAATTCCTGGTTTTAGCGTGTCTGACGGAGCGTCTGGACTTGCTGAAGAAGGTGGATGCGATTGATTTGAGGCCTGCATTTTCCGAGTGGCATGCTTGGCTGCAATCGGATAGGCAATTCAAGTATGACACTACTCGCAGATCGTGGGTGTCCTATCCCGACTGGTTGCCATTACGTAATGATGACAACGCGCCATGGCCGAAGAAGCCGTTTGATGACTGGGGCGATCTGCCGTCGCCGCCGCTTGGCGTGATCATTGGATACACAGAAAAGATGATTACGTATTGATGGGTACTGGGTAAAATTAACGCGTGCGCACAGAGCACGCGCCCCCGTATTTGTCAGAACACCGACGGCTGGAAGGGATATTTTTCGGCCAGTTTAAGCGTGTCGGCCAGGGAGCACGCGGCCGCGGTGCAGGTCGGCACAGAGAGGCAGACGGCGGCCGCCGAGACCGCCAACCGGAGGCTCCGCGCGAGGTCCCATCGCTCGTGGATCCCGAGGAGCATCCCCGCGCAGAAGGCGTCTCCGGCCCCTGCCCCGCCGCGAATGTATCCGGCCGGCAACTTCAGAGCGGGTTGCCAAATCTCCTGGCCGTCGGGCGTCCTGACGTATCCACCTTCCGGCATGTGGATGCAGACCATGCGGCGGACGCCGAGGCGGAGGAGTTCCTCGGCGGAGGCGCGGATCGCCCGCGGATCGGGCCGGCCGTCGGGCCGGAGGTCGTGTCCCGTCGTGCGCCCGGCCTCGAGTTCGTTCAGGATCGCGTAATCGGTGTGCCGGAGGGCGGGCCTGACGATCTTCGGAAACCGCTGGCTGTCCTCGCTCACGACGTCAATCGAGGTCTCGATGCCGGCGGCCTGGAGCCGCGCGAGGAGCCGCGCCGCGGCCGTGCCGAACTCCGCGTCCGGCTCGTCGAACTTATCGAGGAGCAGCAGGTATCCGACGTGACAGAGGCGGGCCTTGATCCGCTCGACCTGGACGGCGGCGGGGTCGAAGTGGGCGTTCGCGCCGCGGTTATGGAAGAACGTGCGGCGGCCCGTGGCCTTGACAACGCACACAAGCGTGTAGGAAGTGGGTGCGGCATCGGTCGCAGCCAGGGCGCTCGTGTCCACGCCAAGTTGTTTCATGTTATCGCGGATGAAATGGCCATCGGCGTCGTCGCCCGTCAGGCCGATGGCCTCCAGCGGGATCGGCCGCGCGGCCTTGCCTGCGGCGCCGTCCGGCGGTCCGAAAAGCGCGATATCCACAAGGCAGTTGTACGGCGCGCCGCCCGTCCCGCGGTCTTCCTCGAGAATGTTGGCCAGGGTCTCTTCGCGCGGCCAGAAGTCGCAGATATAGATATGGTCAATAATCCAGTTACCCGCAGCGGCGATGCCGCATCGTTCGGCGCTCATGGGGGTCGGGGCCTCCGGTCCTCGTGCCTGCCTGCCCCGCCCCAGGCGGGCAGGCGTCAGGCAGGTCGGCCGCATGATACTGCAGGGCGGCGGCGGCCGCAAGGTTCCCGCGGCTCGCCGCGGCGACGCGGCTTCTCTCCCCTTGCCCGGCGGCCGGACGGCGCTTATAGTAGAGCCGCCGAGGGACCGGGCGCCGGACGCGGCAAGGGCCGAGGCAGGCCGCCCGGAATTTCAGGGAACCGGCGCTTGTGTGCCGGCGTCCAATAGAACGGATCGCAAAGCGGTGGCATCGAGATCGGTATCCAACCGCGACCCATCGGCCCCCTTGGGGGGCGGACTGACCGACGAAGAAGCGGTCACCCGGGTCGTCGGGGGCGAAGGGGCGGCGTTCGGCGTCCTCGTCGAGCGCTACCAGGACCGGCTCTACAACACCATCTTTCGGCTCTCGGGTTCACCCGAGGATGCCCGCGACCTCTTGCAGGACACGTTCGTCAAGGCCTACGAGAACCTGGAAGGGTTCCGAGGCGGGAGCAGCCTGTACACGTGGCTGTTCCGGATTGCGGTGAACACGGCCTTGAGTCATCGTCGCAGGAAGAAGCCGGTCCAGGCGATGCCGGCCTCGGGGTCCGAGGACGGCGATCCGGGCGCCGGCGATGGATGGCCGGACCGCGGCGCGACGGACCCGGCCGATCCGCTCATGGCCGCCGAAACGGAGGGATTGATCCAGCGGGCGATCGCGGAACTGGACGAGGATCACCGGGCCGTCGTGGTCCTCCGCGACATCCAGCATTGCGACTATCGCCAGGTGGCCGACATCCTCGAGATTACGACGGGAACCGTCAAGTCGCGGTTGCACCGGGCCCGATTGATGCTCCGGGACAAGTTGAAGCCGATGCTCAAGAAGGCCCGATGACGTGAATAGACTCAAGGGAAAGACGTGGCCGCAGAGCGGAGTCGAAGCGCAGGGGGTTACGTAGTCGTGAGGCCAGGCCATGCAGTGCCAGCAAGTGCATGAACATCTGTCGGCGTACGTGGACCGGGAACTGACGTCGGAACTCAGCGCCGCCGTCCGGGCCCACCTGGACGCGTGCGCCGAGTGCCGGGCGCTGGCGGACGACTTGCGCGCGACGGCCGACCTGCTGGGCCAATTGCCCGTCCAGGCCGCCCCGAAGCACCTGGCCGAGGACATCCAGCGCGAGATCGAACGCCGCACCATCCTCCCGAAGGGCGGCGCCGAGCAACAGCCGCAGGAACGGTCGCTCCCGATCGCCCGGGTCCGCAGGGGGCCGCGGGCCCTGGCGGTGGCGGCGGCGGTCGTCCTGGCGGCGGGCATCGGCCTCTTCACTTACCTTGGCCACACGCGACCGGCGGCGCCGGACAAGCGGGTGGCCATGCAGACCCGTCCGTCGCCGGCGCCTGCCCTGCGGCCCGAAGGGAAGGGACCCGGCGCTCGGCCCGCCAAGGAAGCAGCACCGGCGGCGACCGCAGATCACGATGCGAAAACGGAAGTCGCCAAGGCCCCCGCGCCGGTGGCGGCGCCGAGCGTGAGCGGCGTGGGAGGCGGCGCGGCTTTGCGCGATCGCGGCGCTTCCTCGATCGAGGCCAAGGAAAAATACGAAGTCGCTCGATCCCCTGCCGCGACCCCTAGGCCGGCCGAGAAGTCGGCGGCCGGTGAACCGATGAGTAATGCCCCGGCCAGCGTGGCGGCCGGAAAGGCGGCCGACGACGTCTACGACAAGGCTCTGGCGACGGACACCGCACAGAAAAGATCGGGCCATGCCGCGGCGCCCGCCGTCGCCGAAGGCCCCGACGCCGTTCAACTGACGATGAACCAGGTGGCCAACGGCGAGGCGCGCGTGGACCAACTCCAGGCCGTGGCCACCAGCCGCAACCTCCGCCGCGCCGATAATCAACTGGTCGTCCGGGCACGCTCGGTGGATGAGGCGAACGGTGAACTCTTCCGATTATTCGAGGCCAACGGCTGGCGACCCGTGACCTTGGCCGCCGACGAGGGATATTACCGCGCGACCGGTGCGCCCATGAAACCGTTTGGCAAGGACGCCGGCAAACCCAAGGCCGACGTCCCGGCCGCGCCCGGCATCTATTACCTGGCCTCGCGCGGAGCCGAAACGACCTGGGTCGTCGTGACGGACCGCGACAACTTGTCGCGATTCGGCGGCCAGTTGGCCCAGGCATCGGGCATCACCATCAGCGCGGGCTCCAGCGGCGACCTGGCCCGAGCGGTCGGCCAGTTGCAGAGCGAGTTGCGCGAGCAGGCCGTCGCCCAGAAGAGCCGTCCGGCCGAGCCGGACGCCCGCGCCAAGGCGGCGCGACGAGGCCAGACGGAAGTGGCGGCCAAGCCGGCCGCACCGAGCCAGTCCGCGTCGCTGTGGGCCGCCGCTCCGGCCGAGGCTGCGCCTCCTGCGGCCGCGGCTCCCGTCGCCTCGAAGGCCGGACCACATCCCGCGGCCGCTGCAGGCCCGTACGCGGAACAGGACGCGCCCGCGCCGGCGGGCCAGCGGATGGCCGGGGTCGAGAGTCCCAAGCCGGCTGCGCACGAGAAGGCGCAGGCGGCCGAGCGCGAAGAGTCGCCGCCGACGGCCCAGCAGGCGGGGCGAGCGAACGACACCCAGGTGCTCCTGGTGATCCGGGTCCTGGCCGGCGTGCGAGAAGCCGACGCGGAGGCCGCCGAGGCGTTCCCTGCCGAGCCAGCCGCGCCCGCCGCTGCCACCAAGGAAGCCGCCCACTAAGAAACTATCTCAGAACGGAGGGTGCCACCCCCAAACGAAGTTTGGGGGTGCCGTATCCACGGACTAGAGCAGTTTAACTTTGCGTATGGACAGCGCGGCGGGTCTCTGACCTGCCGCGCTGCGAGCGGGGCTGTTTCCCCTGCGCGGTGGGTCGG
>Ga0307378_10005125_pt1 | contig 18371 bp, 13 predicted proteins | sample UN1MG_FD_202238 | JGI IMG/M metagenome (GOLD analysis project Ga0307378, IMG submission 202238) | Soil microbial communities from Risofladan, Vaasa, Finland - UN-1 | ecosystem: Environmental > Terrestrial > Soil > Coastal area > Acid sulfate soil | place: Finland: Risofladan, Vaasa | collected... | reverse complement strand
ATGAAGTAGTAGTCGCCGCGCAGGCGCAACTGCGGTTTCAACTCGATACTGCGGCTGTGAACCAACTCGAATCGGTCGGAATTGCTGTTGATCAGGAAAAGCGCGACCTCGTCGGCCTCTATCAGGTCCCTCAGCTTGCCAATCACCGACGGCACCAACTGATCCATTTCGGTGACGTTGGAGAAAGCCTGGCTGAACTCGAGCAGATCGCGGCTGATCAGCGTGAAGGGATTCTCGCGCTTTCGCCAGAACATCAGCTTCTCGAGAAACCGGGGAGCCACTTTAGAAAAACCTTTAACTTATGACTTCCGTCTATTCATTTTGGTTAAATACGTTGAAATCAGTATGCTATCGCAGAGAAACGTTTGAGGCAACGACTTCATTGTCCCCGACATTACCCCCCGACAACGACTAACACCTTCTCACGGTTTAGACGCGAAGGCCCGCCGATAAGTTTACTTGAAAGCCATTTCCGCCTTGCCGATCAGCCGCTGATCTCGGAGCGCTCGATCTCGACACCGCGAGCTGCGAGGTCGGCCATCAGGCGCTCAGCCGGAACGACCAGTTCCTGGGGCAGCACGCCGCGCTGGTTGATCGTGCCGTCGGCCATCATCCGCGCCACCGCTCCCGCAGGGAAGCCGGTGCAGCGCATCATCGAGCTGATGCCGTTGGCGCTGTCGGCGTAATCGATCAGCTGAAAGCGGATCGTGGTCTTCCTGCCGCCGAGCTCGCCTGAGGCGTCGACGCGCAGAAGCGTGACATCGGCGCCCGCGGACGGGAGGCTGCGATCGAGCAGGGCTTCGAGAGTGCGGCGAGGATTGACCGCCTGACCGTCGACGATTATCGGATCGCTTTCGGTCAGCCCGAGGTACATCAACAGGCGTACCTGCTCGCAATGGCCGGGGTAACGAATCGTCTTGTAGTCGAGCTCATCGACGCGGCCGTGCAGGGTCTGCACCAGCGTCGAGGTGCCGCCGGAGGTATAGAAAGCTTCCATTTCCTCAAACGGTTCGGGGAAGCTGATCTTCTCCAGACCCGACATGCCGTCGACCATCGCCACGCCCCCGTCGATCACGATTCTGCATGGCTCGACATACTCGTTGATCAAGCCGGTCATCGAGAACAGCTTCATGTAATTCAGCGGGGGCAGGGGATCAACCGGCAGGCCGCCGCAACGCATCAGCACGCTCTCGCAGGAATCGAGCGCCTCAACCGCCGCGTAGGCCCAGGTGCTGGCCATCCCCGGCGCGAGACCGCAGTCGGGGATGATTGTGACGCCTCGGCTCGCCGCCAAGTCCGACAAGCGGAACTGCGCGTCGACGACGTCGTTGTTGCCGCCCAAGTCGCAGACGTGCACGCCGACGTCGATGCAGACCTTTGTGATCAGTTCGTTATAGCGATAGGGGACGCACGACACGGCTGCGTCGTACCCCTCCAGCGCGGAGGCCAGGGCTTTGCCATCCCCGGCATCGACGATCTTTGTTTCTACGTCGCCGGCGAAATCGCATGCGTCGCTCAAACGTTCGGGAATGCTGTCCATCAGCAGGACATTCTCCACACCCTCACTGCGAACCATGTCCCAGGCGATCGCCTTGCCCATCAATCCGGCGCCTATTATCGCTATCTTCATTTTTTATCTCCTTCCACGTGGGGCGGTAATTATAGATACATGCGCCGAAAGCCACAAGTCGGACACACAATAAATGCCTATTAATGAACAGATACGGTAGGGATTAGTTATCTTCTTCTTCGCCGGGTTTCGGCGGGGCGCCGGAGTCGTCCTGCTCGCTCTTTTCCTCGCGCCGGATCTCCAGCAGCTCCTTCTTGTTGGGTTCCAACAGCGACTGCACCTCGAGGAAGGCGTTGCCGACTCCCGGCCCGCCTGCATCTTTGCTCCTGCGATAGTAGATCCAGCCGCGCCGCTCCATCCACAGCAGGAACCTGTCGAGAGCGAACAGCGCAAGCAAGCCGAGGAAGATCAGAAAGAAAACGAGTGCAATATCATTCATGCCTCAATTATAACAACATAATCGCTTGCGGGCTGAGAAGACCCGGGCTGGGAAGATCGCCCCTCTTGCCGTCGGGCTCCAGGGGAAGCCAAGTAATGTCTATCGACTTATTGAGTCTATTAAAGCAATCAACTATAATCCCCGGCGCTCGCGGTTACCGGGAGGTGTGAGAGAGTGAAACTGACAACGAGAAGCGAATACGCACTATTGGCGTTGATCTGCCTTGCCAGGCACGATCCCGACGAATATATAAGCGGAGAGAAAATCGCCGCGGAGGAGAAGATACCGATCAACTACCTGCAGCAGATCATGCTCACGCTTCGGACCGCCAGGTACGTGCAGAGCCTCAAGGGGCAGCGCGGCGGCTACAAGCTGGCGAAGAAGCCGGATCAGATCACCGTGGCCGAGATCATCCGGACCTTCGACGGCTCGCTCGCCCCGACCGAGTCGGCGAGTCACTACTTCTACGAATCGACTCCTGTGGAGAGGGAAAACAAACTGCTCGCGGTGTTCAAGGAGATTCGCAATTACATCGCGCACAAACTCGAGACTACGACAATCTACGACGTCTGCAACGGCCGCCCGAAGGCGGGGCACAAACCTGCCAACAAGAAATCCTGAGCCGACCGTAAAACCGAGAGCGCAGATGGCTCCGCTCGTTTCTCGGATTCTGCACAAAGAAGAAGTTTCCCATCGATATTCCGAGTATCAATGAATCCGCAAGCGCGAAGAATCGGTGATCACCTTCAGCGCAACCAAGCGATCAACCGACTGCATACCACTTTCAGTTTGGGTAAAAGTATATGTGCATGACGTTGCAAGGGCAGCTATGGCCGACGCAGCCGCAGAGATTCCCTTCTACGACGTCGCATGTACACTTAGCGCCGGCCGGTGGTGAGGCGCACGAGCAATTGGGATAAGTGACGCTGACAGTGCTGCCGTCGGCCGCTTTGTATTCGTACGATTTCAGCTCATCATACCAATATGAGGCGTAAACGTCGGCGAAGCAGCGAAGTATTTGACCATTGGCCGGCTGCCAGAGGCGTAGCTGACTGGCTCCAAACGCGTAACCGACCGCGAGGAGTGCTCCGGTAGGATTATAGGCTGCCGCGTTGGCATGGTCGGTCGAACCGTAGGGATCACTCCTAATTAGGGTCTTTATGACTTTACCCTTTGGGAATGAGTAGACTATTACATCCTTGTTTCTGCCTACGGCGATTTGCTTACCATTTGGGCTGAAAGCCAGGCAGTTCACCCAGACGCTGGAGCCGATCAGTTTCGTTCGCTTCCAGGAAGATGTTCGCCAGAATTCCACCCCCTGAGTGCAAAAGGTCGCGAGGTACTTCCCGTCAGGGCTGAATGCGCCACCATCAATATACTGGTAATTCGAATCAAAAGTTCCTGCGAACTTGGCTGTCTTAAAGCGTTTGATTAAATAGCGAGAAGACTTTCCTATTCCGAAGACAACAAGCCATTTGCCGTCAGGAGAAACAGCCAGATTGTGGCCGTAGGTCGGATCGCTCAGCATGAAGGATCCCTTTTGACCAAGGATGGGGACCTTAAGGAAACATATCTTGTTATTAGACAGCAAGACCACTAGGCGTTTGCCGTTGGCTGAGAAAGCAAGGTCTCTGATCTCCCCCTCCATCGCCTTGCTCTTCTGCAATTTCATACCGACCCATGCGTAGAGCCATATAGTCTTCGATTGTGCGACCGCTACCCACTTGCCATCAGGGCTGCCGTGCAGCACCATAACCGCGCCAGGCAACGTAAAATTCTTGAGCAATCTTCCGTCAGCAACCGACCAGAACTTCACCATCTTGTCAACGCTTCCAGACGCGATCGCTACCCCGTCCTTGCTAAATGCCACCCCCTTGATGTCGTCGGAGTGTGCTTTGCCGTTCTGGCAAGATCCAGGCCCCACAGGCACCCGCACCCTCTTGCCGGCCTCCGCCGCTTGTGCGGTGGCGCCTGTCCCGGCTATGGCGGTCGCCGCGCCGGCGAAGCCGAGTGCGCTCGCCAGAAATCGCCGTCGACCGGCATCGCAGTCTCCACGTGATCGCTTGACGGCGTAGACTTCGGGCTTGCCATTGTCATCTGCTGCTGAGATAGGCTTCGAGTCTTCTTTTTTTTCTTTCATCTCTGCACCCCCGGCAAGCCTCTTCCCGGAAGAGCGGTGGGCACCACCGTGATTCATGGAAGAGGTAAAGGAATTATATACGGGAGGGGATCAAATCAACAGCAAGATTTTGTTAGTTCGGTGTGTTGGGATAATAAAGAAGGCCGGGAGGTTGATGGCCCGGCCGATTAATTCCGTTTCGCTTGCGTCGGAATCAATCTACAGCAAGACGCAATGCATTCTTAGACTCAAACAGGGGAAACAGGTACTGCCTTCACCGAATCGGCTACTTCTTCTTCGCGGTTTTGGCTGCCGGCTTCTTAGTCTTCTTGCCCGCGGCTTTCTTCGGAGCCGCCGGTTTCTTTGCGCAAGCCATTTCTTCACCTCCTATTCAACATACCCGGTCTCTCCGGACGCCGCGCCCCCAGATGTTGTGGAGCGCTCCGGATGACCGCTGATGCAATTGATACAGCCGCGACAATCTCGCAGTCAAGAAAAATATGAAGCAAAGGGGTCAGGTCTTGAATCTTGAAATTCGGCTCGCCCGAACGAGTCAAAAAGAGACAAGGGGATCAAGAGTATTTTCCAAGATTCAAGACCTGACCCCTTTAATAAATCTATTTCCCCAGGTATTGGCTTACTGACTTTGCCTGCGTGAAGAGCAGGAGGTAGTCGAAGCCGCCGGCCTTGGAGTCGGTGCCGCTCATGTTGAAGCCGCCGAAGGGGTGGACGCCGACGAGCGCTCCGGTGCACTTGCGGTTGAAGTAGAGGTTGCCGACGTGGAACTCCTGTCGCGCCCGTTCCAGCTTGAGCTGGCAGCGGCTGTAAACCGCGCCGGTGAGGCCGTACACGGTGTTGTTGGCAATCTCCAGGGCGTGATCGTAGTCGCGTGCCTTGAAGACGGCGAGCACGGGACCGAAGATCTCCTCCTGGGAGATGCGGGCCATCGGGTCGACGTCGGCGATGACCGTCGGCTCGATGAAGTAGCCCTTGGAGTTGTCGCAGCCGCCGCCCAGAACCAGGCGGCCTTCCTTCTTGCCGATCTCGATGTACTCGGAGATGGTGCGGAAGGCGCCCTTGGAGATTACCGGGCCGAGGGTGTTGGCGCGGTCGCGCACGTCGCCCATCTTGATCGCCTTGGTCTTCTTGACCACCAGCTCGAGCACCTCATCGTATACGCTTTCGTCAATGATCGCGCGCGAGCAGGCTGAGCATTTTTGCCCCTGGTAACCGAAGGCGCTGACGACGATACCCGTGGCGGCCGCCTCGAGGTCGGCGTCCTCAGCGACGACGATGGTGTCCTTGCCGCCCATCTCGGCGATCACGCGCTTGATCCAGATCTGGCCCGGGGAGAGCTTGGCGGCCAGTCCGTTGATGCGCAGGCCGATCTCCATGCTGCCGGTGAAGGCGATCAGGCGGGTTTTCGGGTGGCTGACCAGGTAGTCGCCGACCTCGCCGCCGCTGCCGGGGCAGAAGTTGAGCACGCCGTCGGGCAGCCCGACTTCCTGCATCAGGTGGGCAAAGCGGGCGGCGATCACCGGCGCGTCGGATGAGGGCTTGAGCACCACGGTGTTGCCGGCGACGATGGCGGCGGTGGTCATGCCGGCCATGATCGCGTTGGGGAAGTTCCAGGGCGGAATCACGAGCGCGACGCCGAGCGGGATGTAACTAAGGGTGTTCTCCTCGGGTGCATATTCGGTGAGCGGCTGCGGCAGCCCAAGGCGCATCATTTCGCGCGCATAAAATTCGAGGAAGTCGATCGCCTCTGCGGTGTCGGCGTCGGCCTCGACCCAGTTCTTGCCGCACTCAAGCACCATAACGGCATTGAATTCGTGACGGCGTTGGCGCATTCGCTCCGCAGCGCGCAGCAGGAAGCGGGCGCGCACCTCGGGCGGTACCAGCTTCCACTCCTCGAACTTGGCCGCCGCGGCTTCGATCGCCTTCTCCGCAAGATCCTGGTTCGCCTTGGAGACGACGCCGACCACCTGGCTGTGATCCGTGGGATTGATGCTGTTGATTTTAGCGTCGGTGGTAATCTCCTCGCCGCCGATGAGCAGCGGATATTCCTTGCCGAATTCGCTCTCAACCTGTTTGAGAGCTTCCTCCATCGCCTTGATGTTCTCGGGCTTGGAGAAGTCAGTTAGCGGTTCGGTAGTGAACGGCTTCAACATCATTCTCTCCTATCTGTTATCAATCTGGGCTCGCTGCAGGCGTCCGCTGAAATCGATATAGCAGGTCTTGGTCTCCGTGTAGAACTCGTAGACCTCCCAGCCCCCTTCGCGATGACCGTTACCCGTGGCCTTGAAGCCGCCGAACGGCATGTGGCACTCGGCGCCGATCGTAGGCCCGTTGATGTAAGTGATACCGCATTCGATGTCGCGCATCGCGGCAAATGCGCTGTTGACATCGTTGGTATAAATGCTCGAGGAGAGGCCGTAGCGGGTGCCGTTGAGCACCTCGATCGCCTCCTCGAAGCTGTCGACGGTGAGCACCGAGAGCACCGGCCCGAAGATCTCCTCCTGGGCGATGCGCATGCCGGGTTTGACGTCGTCGAAGATGGTCGGCTTGTAGAACCAGCCCTTATCGAGGTCGCCGCCGGTGGCGAATTCGCCGCCGGTCACCAGCGTCGCCTTGTCCTCGTTCTTGCCGATCTCGACGTAGCCGTGGACGGTGTTGCGCTGGCCCTCGTCGATGCAGGGGCCCATCTCGACGCCGGCATTGAGTCCGTTGCCGATCTTGATCGCTTCGGCGCGCTTGACCAGCATGTCCATGAACCTCTGCTTGATCGGCCTGTGCAGTATCAGGCGGCTGGTGGCGGTGCAGCGCTGGCCGGTGGTGCCGTAGGCTCCCCAGAGCACGCCCTCGAGCGCCAGTTCCAGGTTCGCATCCTCCATCACGATCTGCCCGTTCTTGCCGCCCAACTCGAGGCTGACGCGCTTGAGGTCGCGGCCCGCGGTCTCGTTGATGATACTGCCGACTTCCGAAGAGCCGGTGAAGCTGATGAGGCGGATGTCGGGATGATCGCAGATGCGGCGTCCGACCTTGCTTCCGGGGCCGTGAACGATGTTCACAACACCCTGCGGCACGCCGGCATCGGCCAGGATCTCCACCAGCAGCGTGGCTGTGGCGGGTGTGGCCGAGGCGGGCTTGAAAACGACTGTGTTGCCGCACACCAACGCCGGGAAGATCTTCCAGCAGGGGATGGCCATGGGGAAGTTCCATGGAGAAATGATGCCGGCCACGCCCATCGGCAGGCGGATGCTCATATTGAATTTGTTGCGCATCTCCGACGGCACCGTATGGCTAAACAGCCGGCGGCCCTCGCTGGCCCCGTAGTAGGCGGTGTCGATGCCTTCCTGGGTATCGCCCATCGTTTCCGCCAGCACCTTGCCCATCTCGCGCGTCATCAACTCAGAGATCTCGCGCTTGCGCTCCACCATGATGTCGCCGACCCGCTTGAGCAGCTCGCCGCGCTCGGGAGCGGGAACCAGGCGCCAACTCTTGTAGGCCTCCTTGGCAGCCGCAACCGCGCGGTCCACGTCACGCTCGTCGGACGAAGGGAAGGTGCCGACCAGCTCGTTCCAGTCGGCTGGATTGCGGTTCTCAAACCGCGCACCGCCGGCGGCATCGCACCACTCGCCGGCGATGTAATTCCTGTATTCCTTCATAGCTGATCCTCCTATCGAAAACGTTCCTTTGAACCGGTAATCGCAACTCTCGGGGGTGTCATGGTAGCCCTGCGCGGCCAATCATTCAAGGGAGAGGCGGGGTCATTTAGGTCTTTTTCAGTAGATCTTCACGCTTCACTGATTGCCTCCGCCAAGCCGCCTTGCTAAACTCGCATCAAGACAATAGTCAGGTGGCGGAGAGAATCCGGGCTTGCCTTTATGTTTACCGCGATGGAGGAGTTTTCCTCATGGAAGATATGGATAAGATTGCCTTCAAGTCCGGAAAGGACGGAAGGTTCGAATTTGCCCGCGAACTGACCGCGATTGAGGTGCTCGGCGTCGGGATGAAGTCGGAGATCAGCTCGTACGGACTATACAAGCGCCTGGCGCTACGGATCGCCAACCCGATGGCCAAGCAGCGCATCCTCAGCCTGGCGGAGGATGAGAAAGGCCACTACAAGCTGCTTGCCGACAAGTATACGGAGATGAGCGGCGAGGCCGCCCCCCCGATCCCCGATACCGGCGACCTGAGGCAGACCAGCATCGAGATCGAGAAGATGAACAACAAGGAAGTGCTGGAGTTCGCCGCCGACAAGGAGGCCTACGCGCAGAAGTTCTATTCCGCCGCCGTTGCCAATGCCGCCGACCCCACCGGCCGCTCTGTGCTGAACTATCTAGTCGAGATGGAGCGCGGCCACGAGGAGATTCTGCGCCAGGAGATCAAGATGCTGGAGAAGAACCCGCTGTGGCACGAGCAGCAAAGCGGCCAGTTCTTCCACGTCGGGCCATAAGTGCACCCAATATATCGAATTGCTGACCTTCCCTGTTTGCTTGATACTGCAATTAGCCAATTCCTTACCGCAACTGACGATTTTTTATATGCTCGGCACACGAGAATTCCTTTACCAGCAAAGTCTTCACCCTGATGAGCAAACCGTCACTAATATGCGCTACAAACACTGCTCTCGTGAGCCTTTACCGCAACCCGATCAACGATTAAACTGCCGACTACTTCAAATCGTGGGCACGTATATTCGGACGGAGAGAGATAGCAGTGGACAAAAAACACAAGAAGCGCAGAGCTCTGATATCCGTTAGCGACAAGACTGCTGTCGCGGATTTCGCCCGGGCATTGGCCGGCATCGGCTTCGAGATCATCTCAACCGGCGGCACAGCCCAGGCGCTCACCGAGGCGGGCGTAGACGTAACACCCGTAGAGAAGGTAACCGGCAGCCCCGAGATGCTGGACGGGCGAGTTAAGACGCTGCACCCGTCGATCCACGGCGGCATCCTTGCGCGCCGCGACAATCCCACCGACATGGTACAGCTCGCGGCGAGTGGTATCGAACCGATCGACCTGGTGGTGGTCAACCTCTATCCCTTCGAGAGGACTGTCGCCCGCGAGAACGTCACGCTGGCGGAAGCCATCGAGCAGATAGACATCGGCGGCCCGACACTGCTGCGGGCCTCGGCGAAGAACTTTAAGGATGTGATTGTCGTCTGCGATCCTTCAGACTATCCGGCGGTTCTCGCGAAGCTCGATGAAGAGGGCGATCTCACCGCGATCGAGCGCGCTTGGCTCGCGGCCAAGGCTTTCGACCTAACCGCAGGCTACGATGCAAACATCTGCTCTTACCTGAAGGCTTTGATGGAGAGCGAGAAAGAAACCGGGGAGTTGGCTGAGCAGTCGGATCCGGAGGAGTTAAAATTCCCTGCGCGTCTCTCCCTCCACCTGCGCAAGGTCGAGAACCTCCGCTACGGGGAGAATCCGCACCAGGGCGCGGCCGTCTACCGAGAGGAGATCATCAACGCACCATCATTACTGGACGCCGAGAAACTCCAGGGCAAGCAGCTCTCTTTCAATAACCTAACTGATCTCGAGGCCGCCTGGCAGTTGGCCTCCGAGTTCCACGGCGTGAAATTCTGCGCGATTATCAAGCACGCCAATCCCTGCGGAGCGGCGCTTGGTCGCTCGGCGGCGGAAACCTTCGAGGCAGCCCTGGCCGGGGATCCTGTGTCGGCTTTCGGCGGCATCATCGCCTTCAACTGCAAAGTCGACGAAGAGGCCGCTGAGAAGATAAAGGAACTTTTCTTCGAGTGCCTGATCGCGCCGGGCTTCAGCAAGGAAGCGCTCTCGATTCTCAGGAAGAAGAAAAGCGCGCGCGTGTTGCTCTGCCCGCTTCGCGAGAAACCCATCGGTCTGGACTACCGGCGCATCAGCGGCGGGATACTGGCTCAAGAATACGATTTCGATTTCACGCCGCGCAGAGATTGGCAGGTGCCGACTGAGCGCAAGCCGACCCGGGAAGAGACCGCGGCAATGGAGTTTGCGGTAAGGATTTGCAAGCACGTCAAAAGCAATGCCATCGTCTTCGCTAACAACCGGCGGATCCTCGGGGTGGGCGCGGGTCAGATGAGCCGTGTCGATTCGGCATTGATCGCGGCCACGCGCTTCGACAAAAAGGAAGTCGACGATCCTATAGTGATGGCCTCCGACGCTTTCTTCCCCTTCCGCGATGGGCTCGATGCCGGAGCCGACGCCGGAGCCACGGCGGTGATCCAGCCCGGCGGCTCAAAGCGCGACGCGGAGGTGATCAAGGCAGCCGACGAGCGCGGCATCGCGATGGTGTTCACCGGCCGCCGGCACTTCAGGCATTGATCGGATGGCCGACTTGAATCGTCCCGGACGTCGCTAGACGCTCCGTCCGTTTCTTTCGGTAAGAATATTGAGTTCGCCTGAGAGGAATCTGTCTACAAGCATATCGTCGACGAGAACCACCTTGAGGAGAGACAGAAAGATATCCTTGTCGAACTGATCCAGCATCGCCGACAACTCTTTCAGGGCCTTGAGGTGCCCCGCCATCGGCTTGTATGGCGCGTCGGAAGTCATCGCATCGTACGTGTCGGCGATACCGGCCAATAACGCGAAGGGATGGATATCGGTACCGCTGAGCCCGTCCGGATAGCCGCTGCCGTCGATCCGCTCATGGTGCCCGCGAGCCATCATCAGCACCGAATGGGGCAGGTCATGCCCCTCGAGGATCTCAAAGCTGTAGATGGGGTGATTCTTCACCTCCTTGCATTCATCATTTGTCAGCATGCCCGGCTTGTTAAGTATGTTCTTGTCGATGCGGGTCATACCCACGTCGTGCAGCAGGCCGCCCATTCCCAGTTGCCACAGATGCCTGCGGTTATGACCGTAAACGACCTCTCCAATCAACAGGCAGAAAGTGCAGACGTTAAAGCTTCTGGTGAGCAGATACTTCCCGTAGCTGGCGATAGCGAACAGGTCGTTCTTCACCTCGGGGAACCGTAAAACCAGATCGATGTAGGACTCGACGAACTCCCCCGCACGCTTGGTCTCGGGACCGCTCCTGGGACTCTCTATAACCCGCTGAACCACTCGTCTGCCCACGGAAGTGACCAGTGCAGCCTTGTCTCTGCTGAGCACCTGCGGATTTTCAATAACGTGGTCAATCCTGTCGGTAGCATAATCGAGGTAGAGATGCTGCTCATCACTGCGGACGTAGAAAACGCGGTCGTGCTGGCCCAGCATCTCTTTCTGTTCGGGAGTAATCTCGTAGCCCGCCTTGCAAAGTAGTACCACCTCCCCCTGATGTTCAATCGAATAGAGATTGAAGGGGATTGGGCCCACCTCGACTGAGGCACCGAGGATTGTCTTCATGAAAGACTTATCAAGTGGAGCCATCTGCGACATTCCCATCGGCGAAGCATCATTCGACGCATAGATGAATAAAACTCAATGGTATTTTACCAGAAATTGGAAATATGTGCACGCAAATAGCCGGATAACAACTGTCTCAATCTTTGAATGGGAGTTTGAATATAAAATAATTTATTGCTGCTATTTACTTTTCTTTTTAGCCGTATCCTCGTTCCCATCCTCCTCCTCAGCATCATCTTCCTCAAGGAGGGGAGGCTCTTCTTTCACGCTACGCTTGAAGTTGGAAATCGCCTTGCCCAGCCCCCGGCCGATCTCCGGCAACTTGCGCGCACCGAAGAGAAGCATAATCAATCCGAAGATAATAAGAATCTCAACCCAGCCGATCGGTCCGAACATCAAATCCTCCTGAGGTAATAACTCAGACAAAGAAGGTATTCTAGGGTAGTGGTTCGGTTCCGTCAACTTCGGCAGCGGGTGAATCGAGCACCAAATATTGTGGTTCCAAAGCCACAAATCTCGACCGGGAACGGTAAAATTGCACCAAGCCTCTCAGCCGCCGAGCTGACCTTAAAAAACCCCGACAACCGAAACCTTTGAAAGCGCACGAATTCCGGTCTCCGGGGACAGCCTGATTATCGGAATGCAAGATTGGAACGAATTTTGCTTGTGACTAATCGGGAAAGCCGATGGCAATCCCGGATAGAAACGACTCTTCAGATTTACCTCCTTACTCCTACCCCGCTAGCCGCAAATTGCGGCTAGTGTGTACGCCGGACGGCGGAAAAGCGGCAAAGTCGCCAGCCCCCCCACCCCACAACGACTATCGACGAATGTCGTCGCGCTGTTTCTCCGGTTGGCAGGGCTCACAGCACCCACGCGTAACCAAGCTTGAGGAACAACGCTCGATCGCTTTGCCAGAGCCCGAAATCCTGATTGCCGAGATAGTTGTCACCGTAGCCCAGGTAGAACACTGTCCAGGGATTGATTTGGTAAGCCAATAGCAACTGTGAAGTCAGGCGCCGGTACTCCGAATCGATTGGGTAAGTATAGAGCGTGGGATCATACCTGTAGTCGACGTACTGAATTATTGCACGCACATAGTACCTGATATTGAGTTGGTACACGCCGGAGAAGCGGCTGATATTGGCTGTGTACAGCCTGCCGGAGTCGACTGTCATCCGCTCGAAAATGTGGTCGACACCGAGGCGCAGATGGCGCCCGAGGTTGCAGTTGATCGACGGCAGAAAGCGCAGCCTGCTTCCCAGACGCGTGTTGGCATAGTCGATCTGGTCGCCGTAGTTCACACCCATGCTGATCTCCACTTCGCCGACCGGCCTGAATTGCCCCCAGATACTGAAGTCCGTCAGCGTGAACTCGACGCCGTTGTACACCTCCGTCGTCCTGTTAACGACCGGGCTGAGGATCGATTGCTTCGCGCCGCCGAAGTTGAGATAGACACTGAACGTCTCCTTCAGCAGGCCGCCGTCCTGACCCTCGGCACGGCTGTATTGGCCGTTAAGGTCGGTCCATGACCACCATTTACCCGTCGGTGCGATCCAGTTGCAGCTCATTCCTGCGAGATAGCTGCGGTAATCGGCCCGCGGCATGTAGCCGAGGTCGGCACGGAAGCCGCGCCCGACGTCGGTGTAACCGCCCCACCAATCTAAAGTGCGTGAATTGTGGACGTAGAAGATGTCCAGAGCGCTGTCGCTGAAGCTTCCCTGATCCTGACCGAAACCGTCGGCGACGGAGTCGGGATAGCGCGTGCCGGATGCGAGGAACTGAAGCGATACGCGATCGCGGTCCGTGATCCGTAGCTCGCCGTCTAGCCCGAACAGGCGGTTGAAGTAGTCATCTCCTTCGCGGTCGGTGGCCAATAGCCCCAGAGTGTAGCGCCTGCCGAGATCGCGCTTATAGCGGAAGACGGAAGCGGTTGAGGCTGACGGCAAGGTAGTGGTCTGCGATCTCTGGCTGGAGGGAAAAACGAGGTTGGTTATCTCGTCGCTGACGACGTAAGCCCCGATTGTGTTGGATCCTTCCTTCCCTGAGAATTTCAATCCCCAGGCGGGATCGCGCATCATGCGCGTGTAGACCGCGTTCAGCCTGGTGCTGAAGAAATCCGCTCCTTCTGTGAAAAACGGCCGGCGTTCCTCGAAGAAGAGCGCGAAGGGCTGGTTGATGTCGAGCTGGAGGGCATCGGCTTCGACCTGTGAAAAGTCGGGATTGACCGTCCCGCTGAACGTCAGATTCGGAGTGAGCCCCCAACGCGCCGTCAGGCCGGAATCGGAGCTCTGATCACGCTTCTCAAACCTGGCGGAAGGCTCGGAACGCCCGTCGGTGCGCGTGGCGGTCAGCGTCGGGGTGATCTCGAGCTTCCTGCCGGGCGAGACGCCGGCGAAACCATTGATCTTGTTTATTTCGCTTAAGAAATTATTAATGTTGCGATCGTCGGGAGTCGTCGCCAGCCAGTGCTCGACACCTTGCGGATACATTCTCAAGGCAGCGAAGCCCCAAATCTGGCTTCCGTCGGTTCGCTGAAAAAGAAGAGAATTGAAAGGCACGGCCATTTCCGCCGACCAGCCTTGGGCATCGATTGAGCAAGCGGAATCCCAAATAGCATCCCAGCCGATGTCGTCGGTCCCGGCGTAGTTTGTGAAATCCATCTGAACGCCAAAGGGATTGACGTAGAGGTTGAAGCAACGGCGCTCGTCGTTGAACGTGTCCAAAATCACGCCGACCCGATCGTCGCGCCAGGCACGGTCGCGCTCGTAGTAGTGCGCCCGGATCCGCAAAGGCTCCGGATCGAAACAGCGGAAACCAAAGTAAACGAAGCCGTCGTCGTAGAAGACCTTGACAGACGTGCGCACCGGTGCGGGAGTGTTCTCAGCCGGGTAAGTCTCGAAGCGCAGCTCCAGTTCGAGCGCATCAGCCCAGGCCGCTTCGTTAAGAATGCCGTCCACTTTAACCGCCCCAACAAGCCGGGGCACCTCAAGCGGAGTAGCTTTTAGAGCCTCAATGGTTTGGCTGCTTTCAACAGCCGCTAAATTTTGAGCGGTTATAAGCAAAAAAAATAGAGCCGTCAAGATCGCGTAGCGCATAACAGCATCACTCCCCTCGGTAACAGAGCTTTCAGGAATTCGTGCTGTAAAATATTTTACATTTGCAGGCAACAAGAGTCAAGCAAAAATGTAAAAATATTTACCTTGTTTCTTGTTTCGCCCCCGCTACAGCCGGGCCAGAATCCTACGCGCGACACGCCGAAGTTCAAGATTGTTGCTTTGCCGGTAGGCGAACAGGAGGGAATGAAACGAGCTCGGATCCCCGATATCATCGAGCCTGTGAATGATTGCCATCCTGAGCTCGTCGTCGAACGGGCCTCTGTTGAAGGTATCGATAAGGGCTCCGTTGAGCAGCTCAACCGTTCGGTTGTCGTTCAGGCGGCAGAGCCCCAAGATTGCTTCCGTTTTCACTTCATTACTGTCCGATCCGAGGGCCGCAGCATACGCGGGCAGAATTCGAATATCGTTGATTCTTCCCAGCTCCCGCATTGCATTGATACGGATTTCGTTACTCGGATCGCTGGCTGCGGCGGCTATCAGGGGATCTATCGCCGATTCATGATCCAGGTTTCCCAAGGCGTCAACAGCCTCGTTTCTAACTGCGTTTGCGTCGTCCTGCAGCGCGGAAGCCAGGCCTGGAATCGCTTTGGGACCCCGTATCTCGCGCAGGTAGCTGACAGCCATCCGGCGGATCTCCGTATTCGGATCCTGCATCGCCTTGTTCAGCCCGGGAATAATCCTTTCGTCGCCGATGCGGGCCAGCTCGATCACCGCCTGGCACCTGACCTCGCTGACCTCGTCGTCGAGTGCAGCGATTAGAGTTGAGACAGCTTTATCATCCTCAACATGGCTGATGGCATGCAGCGACTGCTGCCGGATGAAAGGATCGCTGTTTTCGGTACCGGCGGCGAGCGCTCCCGCCGCGTCAGCACCCATCCTGCCGAGCGCCCAAAGCACCTGCTGCCGCACTTCCGGCTCGGGATCATTCAGCGCATTCTTTAGGGATCCGATGGTGCAGGAAATTGCCAGCCGCCCCAGCCCCCACGCTGCGTACTGGCGGACCAATGGGTCGCTGTCGTAAAGAGCAACCGAAAGACGTCCCGCCGCGCGCTCGCTGTCTATCCCGCTCAGGAGGATTGCTGCTCTCGCCCTGACGGCATCGTCAGGATCCGACATCAAGACCAGCAACTCGTCAACGTCCGCACTGGTATCCAGTATCTTCGAGAGCTCGACTATTTTCTCCACGCGTGGGCTTTCCGCGACGGCCCAGGGATGAAACGCCGCTAAGGGCAACATCAGAATCACCACCACAAGCCCGAGGGCAAGGACTCGCGCCCGGTTGAACGCTTTGCGGTTGGCAACCGGATCGAGGATGGCCAACAACCGGTCTTTCAACGACGAGCGATGGGCCATTGCTGCGGAAGCCCAGGATGGCCGCGGAGACTGCAGCGAGCGGGCGATCTCCGCAAGATGCAGGGCATAGCTGGAAGGGACGATTCCGGAGTTGATCACCATGTCGTCGCAAGCCCGCTCCATTTCGTTCCGCATGCGGAGATGGGCGAGCCAGATGAGGGGATTGAACCAGTTTATGGCACAAGCGAAGCGCGAGACCATCAGAGTCAGGATATCCCACCGCCTGATGTGTGCCAGCTCGTGCATCATAACAAGGCTTCGGCGTTGCCGGCTCCACTGCTCAGCCCTGGCCGGCAGAATAATGACCGGATATAGCATACCCCCGGCTTTCGGCAGGTTCATGTGATCGGAAATCAATATTCGAACCTTTCGCCCGATCCCGAGCACTCGCGACAACCTCGAGAGCAGGTCCTGCCAAACCGAATCGATATGCTTTCTCGAACGAGCCATAACAAAGTAGGAACCTATCGCCCCGACAAGCAAACGGAATAAGACCAGCAGGAAACCGGCAAACCAGATAACGAAAATCCAGAAGGACCAGTGGGGTGAGCCCAGCAGCGATTTCCCTCCATCATCAACTTCGATCAGGCCGACCCGACCGGCCTCCACCGTGAGGCCGGCCAGCGGATCGTAGAACTCGACTGGCGGAACCCGATCATCTGATGACTCCGGTTCCGACGGTCTAGGGCTTGTTTCGAGCAAGCGCTCCCCGAATTTGAGCGGAGTTGTGTCATTAGCCAACTCCTCTTCGGGCCGTACGCCGGGATCGAGATTCAACGTAGAGTTCTCAAACACCCTGGGCAGGAGCGGAACCCGCCACTCGGGAAGCAGATTGGTCGCCAACGGCTGCAACAGCACCGCCACAAGCGCCAGGAACCAGACCGCGTGGCGCACCGCTGCCGAGGCCCTGCGCAAGAGACTCGTCGCGGCGAAAGCCGTGAGGATGATCAGGGTTCCCTTGATGGCGAAATCCAACAGGAAGAGAAGCCACAAGAATGGATACTCAGGCTGGATTATTGCCGTTTCCACTTCGCTGCCACTCCTGCCGACCGCTAGAGGTTCATTAACAGGACGCTGCTAGTGCAGAGGATAGAAAGTCTGGGTGTTAATGCCTGTTATAAAAATTACACTTTGTCGGAATCACCGGATTATTTACCCCATGCACGCGGAATCGAAGAAATTTACCTTCCCTGCTTGCGGGCATCGTCTATTATCCGGTAGATCTCGCTCCATTCGTCCTCGCTCATCTCTTTCTGCGAGATGTCGATCAGGTCCGCCATCAATTCCCTAGGCGAGCCGTCGAAGAAGGTCCGCATCACGTGTTTGAGCTCCGACTTGCGAGCCTTCCTGGGCGAAACTGTGGGATAGTAGACGTAGCGCTGCCCCTGACGCTCGTGGCGCAGCAGGCCTTTGTCCTCGAGCAAATGCATCAATACCCGTGCTGCGGTGTAGTTGGGGATGTCGTCCAGGTCATCGCAGACGTCCGACACTGTCGCTTTCTTGCGCCTATAGACGACATCCATGATCTGCCGCTCTCGACGGCTGAGGTACTCGTTCGATTTCTTTACCATATGAGTTCTCATTTTGATCCGTATCAATACGAATTCACAGAAGATACCGGGATTAACAACGTAATTATATTTACAAAAGCGGGCGCGGTCAAGGTAGTTCGAAAAAAAATCGCAGATTGTAAGACAAAGCTTCGCGCGCTTCCAGATCAAGCAAGGTCATTGCCGGGAGTATTCTGCCGCCAGTTTCAGCGCCTCCCAAGCATTGACCATGCCAGCGGATTTGACCTTGCCCTCTAGGGCGGGCAGTTTCGTCGCGCTGCGCATCAGGATTTCCTTGACCTGTGGCCCCGAGAGGTCGGGGCGAAGGCTGAAGACGAGGGCCGCGACGCCGGTGACTACGGGTGTGGAGTCGGAGGTGCCGCCGCCGAGACCGTAAGTGGAGCAGTTGTCCTTGAGCTGGGTGGTGTAGTTCTGGGCGAGGGCGGCGATGTCGACGTTCTGCGCGCCGTAGTTTGAGCCGCCGATGTACTTGCTTCCCTCGGGAACCTTGTAGAGGGTTCCGTCGAAGTCGACCTCGGCGACGACAATGATGTTGTCGCAGTCGAAGCAGGCCGGGTAGAAGCGGTTCTCCTCGAGGTCGATGTCGAGGGCGTCGTTGCCGGCGCCGACGATCAGGAGAACTCCCTTGCTACCTGCGTAGTCGATCGCCTCCTTCAAGAGGGCTAGTTTTTCGGGGTGGTCCTCCCGCACGAAGCCGCTCCAGTTGATCGCGCGGGCTCCGTTGTCGGCGGCGTAACGGATCGCACGGGCGGTGCGCTCGGCGCGGTCGCGGCCGGTGTCGCCCTGGGCGGCGCACTTGAGCAGCATCAGCGAGACTTCCCAGTTGATGCCGGCGACGCCGAGGCCG
>Ga0307378_10005123_pt1 | contig 18372 bp, 21 predicted proteins | sample UN1MG_FD_202238 | JGI IMG/M metagenome (GOLD analysis project Ga0307378, IMG submission 202238) | Soil microbial communities from Risofladan, Vaasa, Finland - UN-1 | ecosystem: Environmental > Terrestrial > Soil > Coastal area > Acid sulfate soil | place: Finland: Risofladan, Vaasa | collected... | reverse complement strand
AGAATTAGGCCAAAAATCCAGCTGGCGATCATGGCCGGCGTGGTGATGAAGCGCAGCAGGCGCCGTTCCATGACCTTGAAGGTTTCCGACTGCTCGGAGCCCACTTGGCTCATGGCGTGATAGACGAACAGGCGCGGCAGATAGAGCAGCCCCGCCATCCAGGCGATCACGGCGATGATGTGGAAGGCCTTGATATAGGCAAGAAACATGAGATTCCCAGGGGTGACGCGAAGAGGGGTGCGACGATTAGACGGGGTCGCCCTTCACCAGCGCGACCAGCCGCTCGACATGTTCGATGGGCGTCTGCTGCAGAATGCCATGGCCAAGATTGAAGATGAAGGGGCCTTGGCCCAGTGTCTCCACGATCCAGTTGACACGCGCATCGAGCGCAGGCCCGCCCGTGGCCAAGAGAATCGGATCGAGATTGCCTTGCACGGGAAGACGCATCTGCAACGCAGCACGGATCCAGCCCACCGGCAAGCTCGTGTCGCAGCCGATCGCATCGATCCCCGTCTTGGTCGCGTAGCGCTCAGCGAGTGGCCCTGACCCCCTTGGGAACCCGATGATGGGGATGTGGGGCGCTTCCGCCTTCACCCGGTCGACGATGGCTCTGGTAGGCGTGATGCACCAGCGCTCGAACTCGTCCTCTGGCAGGCTGCCGGCCCAGCTGTCGAAGATCTGCAGGACGCGGCAACCGGCCCTCACTTGCCCGAGCAGATATTGGGCGGATGCCTCCACCAGAATGTCGATCAAGCTCTGAAACGTTTCACGCTCGCCATAGGCCAGAGCGCGCGCGGCCGCCTGATCCTTGCTGCCGGCGCCTTCGACCATGTAGGTGGCCACGGTCCACGGCGCGCCGCAAAAACCAATCAGCGGCACCGTCTCCGGCAGCTCGGCCACCACGCGCTCCACAGTCTCGTAGACCGGCGTCAGCCTGTCCGCGGCCGCAGCCACATCAAGCTTAGCGGTTGCCGCCGCATTCCGCACGGGCTCGAGCTTTGGGCCTTCCCCTTCCACGAACGCGACTGTCTGGCCGAGGGCATGGGGCACCACGAGAATGTCCGAAAAGACGATAGCCGCATCGAGGGGAAAGCGCCGCAAGGGCTGCAGGGTCACTTCGGCCGCGAGCTTGGGTGTGAAGCAAAGATCGAGGAAGGACGGCACCCCGCTCCGGACTTCACGATATTCGGGCAGATAGCGTCCCGCTTGACGCATCAGCCACATCGGTGGTGTGGCGGTCACCTCGCCGTTCAAGGCGGCAAGTAGGGGACTCGTTGGGGGGGTTATCCGCAAAAACCGATGCCTCTCTAAATACTAATAAAGAGAATCTAATCGTTCTGTTGTTACTTTAGTTAGGGCGTGAATAGCGGACATTCACCGTCATCACCAGTCTGTCGACAGGGTAGCCTGCCTCATATTTGACAGTTTGACGATGAATGGGGGCACTTGTGATTGGTTCGCTGGAGAAAGCTGCAACATGCGTTGTTGGCGTTGGGGTTGCGGCGATACATCCGCTCTGGACGAGGGCTGGATTGGCTGTGGGCATCTCCCCCTCGGAGCTGGGGATCAAAAAGGGTATTGTGGGGGGTGTTGAAGTTGCGTCATTTTTTCGACACGAGCGAATCTGTGAAGAACTAGGACTCACAACTTCGGGTCAGCGGGGACAAGATCGTCGCCGGCCATATTGCGCCGTTAACCCCGGACGGTTATCCAAGGGCCATACATGGATATCCAGCAGCGCACGTTTCACCTGCACATGATTTCCGACGCGACGGGCGAGACGCTCAACACGCTCGCCAAGGCGGTCCGCGTGCAATACGCGCAAGTGCGCGCCATCGAGCACCTCCATCCTCTGGTCCGCAGCCGCCGCGAACTCGACCGCGTGTTGAAGGATGTGGAGGCCACGCCGGGGATCGTGCTCTACACGCTGTTCAATCGCGAGCTCGCCGAAGCACTGGAGCAGTCGTGCAAGCAGCTTAACGTGCCGTGCGTCGCGCCGCTCAAGCATGTGCTGCAAGTGTTCGAGTCCTATCTGGGCATGGCGGCCACGCCGATGGTCGGTGGACAGCACGTGCTCGACGCCGATTATTTCCGCCGCATCGAGGCGCTGAACTTCTCGATGCTCCATGACGACGGGCATCTACCGGAAGACCTCGACGACGCCGACATTATTCTCCTGGGCATCAGCCGCACGTCGAAGACCCCGACCAGCATCTATCTCGCCAATCGCGGCTTCAAGACCGCTAATGTACCGCTGGTTCCGGGCATGGCGCTGCCGCCGCAGCTGGAGCAGCCGACAAGGGCTTTCATGGTGGCGCTGGTGGCGAGCCCCGAGCGCATCTCGCAAGTCCGCCAGAATCGCGTGATCGAGCAGGCACACGGCCATCTCGAGGAATATGTGGACCGGGATGCCATCGCCGCGGAGATCGCGCAGACGCGCCAACTCTGCGCCCGGCATGGCTGGCCGATAATCGACGTGACAAGGCGCTCCATCGAGGAGACCGCCGCGGGCATCATCCGGCTCTATCACGACCGCGAAGCGCCGGCGCTCGAAGCCTGATGGGATTGGCATGACGGGATTTCTGCAACAAGGGCGGCCGCCGCTTGTTCTGGCCTCGACCAGTCATACGCGGGCACGCCTGCTCGAATCGGCGGGGCTCGCCTTTATCGTCGAGGCGCCTGGGCTTGAGGAAAGCGCGATGCGCCAGGCGGTCAGCGGCGAGAAAGCGCTCGACCCCCATGATGTGGCCGAGGTGCTGGCCCGGGCCAAGGCCGAGGCGGTGAGCGATCTGGCGCAAGGCGCTTATGTCATCGGCGGCGATCAAGTGCTCGCCCTCGAGGGCGAGATCGTCACCAAGCCCGCGGATATGGCGGCGGCGCGATCCCAGTTGCTCGACCTCAACGGCAAGACCCATACGCTGCATACTTCGGTCGCCGTGGCCACGAGTGGCGAGACCGTGTGGGCGCACACGGAGATCGCCACGCTGACCATGCGCAAGATGACGCCGGAATTTATCGGTCACTACCTGGCGGCGGCCGGCGAGGCGGTGCTGAGCGCCGTCGGCGCCTATCAGATCGAATCGGTCGGCATTCAGCTCTTTGACAAGATCGAGGGCGACTTCTTCTCCATCCTGGGCCTGCCGCTGTTACCGCTCCTCGATACGCTTCGGCGCGAGGGCGTGATCGAGGACTGAGCCATGCTTCGCGCCTGCGTCATCGGCTGGCCGGTAGAGCATTCGCGCTCGCCCGTCATTCACCGCTATTGGCTGGCGGAGCACGGCATCGACGGTGCCTATGAGAAAGAGGCGGTGCGCCCAGAGGATCTGGCCGGCTTCCTCGAGTCGCTGTGGCGGCGCGGCTATGTGGGGGCCAATGTGACCTTGCCCCATAAGGAAGCCGCCTTGGCGGCGGCGCGCTCCGCCGACGAGGCCGCGATCACCATTGGCGCGGCCAATACGCTGTGGCTCGATCCCGACGGCGCGCTCCACGCCAGCAATACCGACGCCTACGGCTTCATGACCAATCTCGATGCGCAGGCGCCGCAATGGATAGAGGGTCTCGGCGGCGCCCTCGTGCTCGGCGCCGGCGGCGCCGCACGGGCGATCCTGTACGGCCTGATCGCCGCGGATGTGCCAAAGATCTACCTCGCCAACCGCACGCGCGCCCGGGCCGAAAGCCTGGCCAGACGATTCGGCCCAAAGGTCGAGGCCATCGATTGGGACGCGCGCGGTGTGGCGCTTGCCGGCTGCTCGCTGCTGATCAATACGACGAGCCTCGGCATGACGGGCCAAGACCCGCTTGTGATCGATCTGGCGGCGCTGCCCGCGGACGCGGTCGTCGCCGACCTCGTCTACAATCCGCTGGAGACGGCGCTGCTCGCGGATGCGCGGGCGCGTGGGCTCGGCACCGTGGACGGTCTCGGCATGCTGCTGCACCAAGCGGTGCCCGGCTTTGAGCGCTGGTTCGGGGTGCGGCCGGCGGTGACGCCCGAGCTGCGCGCGCATGTGGTGGCCACGCTGGGGGCTCCCTGATGCTCGTCATCGGACTGACTGGGGGCATGGGCATGGGCAAGACGTCGGCGGCCGCCCATTTCAGGGCGCGGGGCATCGAGGTGTTCGACGCCGACGCCTATGTGCATCATCTCTATGAGGGCGCGGCGGTGGCGGCCATCGAGGCGGCGTTTCCGGGCACGACCCATGACGGCCGGGTCGACCGCGCGCTGCTCGCCAAGGAAGTGTCGGGGAATCCTGAACGGTTGCGCCAGCTGGAGGCCATCGTCCACCCGATGGTGGTCGCCGCCGAGATCGATTTCCTGCGCGACCAGGAGAAGGCGGGCGCGGCGCTTGCGGTGCTCGAGATCCCGCTCCTGTTCGAAACCGGGGCGGAGGCCCGCACCGACGTGACCATTGCGCTCAGCGCCTCCGACCGGGTGCAGCGGGAGCGCGTGCTGGCGCGGCCCGGCATGACGGAAGAAAAGTTCGAGGCGTTGCGGGCGCGGCAGCTCTCGGACGCGGAGCGGCGCGCGCGGGCCGACTATGTTGTGGACAGCGGGACGAACCTCGAAAACATGCATACGCAACTCGATACGCTGATCGAATCGCTGCAAGATCGTGACGGTCGGGTCATGGAGCAGTTGCGTCACTGACAGTTGAAACGGGGAGCGCACCGGCGCATGCGCGAGATCATTCTCGATACGGAAACGACGGGCATCGACCCGTATGAGGGTCATCGCATCGTCGAGATCGGCTGTGTCGAGCTGGTCAACCGTATTCCCACGGGGCGCACCTGGCACTGCCATTTGAATCCCGAACGCGACATGCCGCAAAAGGCGTTCGAGATTCACGGCCTGTCCGAGGATTTCCTGCGCGACAAGCCCCGCTTTGCCGAGCGCGCCGACGAATTGCTCGAATTTGTCGAAGGGGCGATGCTGGTCATGCACAATGCCCGCTTCGATTTCGGCTTCTTGAATGCGGAGCTTGAACGTCTGCCGCGCACCTTGCTGCGCTGGGAGCATATCGTCGACACGCTGGCGCTGGCGCGGCGACGGCATCCCGGCGCGCCGGCCTCTCTCGATGCGCTCTGCCGGCGCTATGGCGTCGACCTCACCGAGCGCGAGAGTTCGGGCCATGGCGCCCTGCTCGACTGCCGGCTGCTGGCTTCGGTGTATGTGGAGCTGGTTGGCGGCAATCAGGCGCGGCTCGAATTCGCCGCGAACGGAGCGCAGACCGCCATCCTGCAAGCCAATGCCGATCAGATCCGGCCGCGGCCGGTGCCACTCGCCCCACGGCTCAGCGCGGCCGAGACGGAGGCCCACCGGGTCTTCGTGGCAACGATGGGCGCGGGCGCCCTGTGGCGGCGCTATTTCTAACGCCTAATTCGGTTGAGCCTGCTCGCCGCCTTCGGTGCGCGCCATGTTTTGCGTGTAGAGCCTGGCGAAGTCGATCGGGTCGAGCATGAGCGGCGGGAAGCCGCCGTCGCGCACCACGTCGGCCAGCACGCGCCTGACGAAGGGGAAAAGGATCGTCGGGCAATCGACGAACAGCACCGGCTGCAGGAGGTGCTGCGGAATATTGCGCAGGCGGAACAGGGAGCCATAGACCAGCTCCACATTGTAGATCACGCCGGCGTCGGATTTGGCGTGGGCCTCGATCTGGAGTGCGACCTCGAAGATGTCGTCGCCGCGCGGGGTGGAGGCGACATTGACGCCGACCTTGAGCTGCGGGTTTTCGCCGGGGCCTTGCAGGGTCTGCGGCGCGCCGGGGCTCTCGAACGACAGATCCTTGATATATTGGGTGAGCACGGCGAGCTGCGCTTCGGTGCCGGTGCCCGTGCGGGCGGCTGAACTCGCGGCTTGCGGCGGCGCGGTGCCGGCCGGCGCTTCTTCGGGCCGCGCGGGCTTATCGCCGTTCGTCTTCTTCGCCTGTTCGTCCTTCGACTTTTTGACCATGGAAGCCCCCCTCAGCGGCTCCGCGCTGGCTAGCATGGGACGGTGAAGCCTGCAATTCGCCTGCGTCGATGTGGTTTGGCCTAAATTAAGTGCTAAACCCTTTAGGGTTGGCTTCACTCCAGGGAATGTCTTAAGTTGGATCCGAATGCTGCGGTGCGAATGAAATTTTTGTAGCTGCAGCGCGAGGCTCCCGCTGGGAAATCTCTAGGCGAGCAACAATATTCCTCCTAGAGCGTTCCACAATGATTGTGGGCTTAATCCAAACGCGGGTGGCGGCAAGGTATGAGCGAAGCTTTCGACATTTATACTCTTCTGTTTTTGGTCCTCGCGGTCGTGATCTTTATCCGGCTGCGCAGCGTGCTGGGCCGTCGCACGGGCAGTGAACGCCCGCCTTACGATCCTTATACGCAGGCCAAGACCAAGGCCGGGACGCCCGAGGGCACCGTGGTCGCGCTGCCGCGTGGCCGTACGGGCCGGGCGCCGGTGGGCGAGACCGCCGGCCCGTCGCCCGAGGACATCGAGGAGCGGCTCGAGCGCTATGCGGCCAAGGACAGCCCGTTGCGCGAGTCGCTGACCCAGGTGATGCGCGCGGACCCGGGCTTCGATCCCGGACAGTTCCTGGACGGTGCTAAGGGCGCCTATGAGATGGTCGTGGCCGCTTTCGCCGAGGGCGACGAGGACACGCTCAAGCAGCTGCTTGGCCCGGACGTGCTCGACGGTTTCGAGCGGGCCATCGCCGAGCGCGAGGAGCGCGGCGAGGTGCTGCAATCGACCCTGGTGGGCATCGACAAGGCCGATATCATCGAGGCCGAGGTGAAGGGCAAGCAGACGCTGGTCACGGTCAAGTTCGTGAGCGAGCTGATCTCGGTGACGCACGATGCCGACGGCGAGGTGGTCGAGGGCGATCCCAAGAAGGTGCGCGAGGTCACCGACATCTGGACTTTCGCGCGGGAGACGGCGTCCAGAAATCCCAACTGGAAGCTCGTCGCCACCGAAGCGGCCAACTAGCCAACCTCAGACGACCCTTCCCCCGACGATCGATTGTCGCCCGCCAAGGCCGGTGATCCGGTCGCATGTGCTAGGATGGTGCCGGTTCGGGATGCAGGCGGGCACAGGCATTGACGGCGCGCCTCGAGGGAAGGGCAAACAATGCGCTGGCATGCATTGTGGATACTGGGCATAGCTGCTGCCGCGATTGCGCTCCTCCTTTGGAGATACGAGGTGGACGATCACGCGGCCATCACGCTGATACCCGTCAGCTTCACCGAGATCGAGGGCTGGGCCCAAGACGATCACGCGGCGGCCTTCGGCGCGTTGCGCCGATCGTGCCGCAAGCGGCCTACAAGCAATCAGGCTTGCCAAGACGTCCTGGAACCTGGGGAAAAGGTCGATCGCAAGACCGCACGGCAATTTTTCGAAACGCACTACATCCCGCACCGCGTCGAGGAGCAGCAGCCCGGCCTCGTCACCGGCTATTACGAGCCCGAAGTGAAGGGCTCGCGCGTGCGGGATGACGCGTTTCAGGTTCCCGTCTATCGGCGCCCGGACGACCTTGTCCAGGTGACACCCGATGAATTGCGCGCGTTCTACAATGCGAGCTTCAGCGTGGGGCGCCGGAAGGGCGATGAGCTCGTGCCCTACTACACGCGCGCGGAGATCGACGAGGGCGCACTTTCGGGCAAGGGGCTCGAGTTGCTTTACCTCGACGACGCGATTGAACTTTTCTTTTTGCAGATCCAAGGGTCGGGGCGCGTGCGGTTCCCGGACGGGTCATGGACGCGGATCGGCTACGCGGGCAAGAACGGCCACTCTTACACGTCGATCGGCAAGCTGCTCGCCGAGCGTGGGGAGAAACCTCCGGGCGGACTCACGATGGAAGGGCTCAAGGGGTGGCTTCGCGCCGATCTCGCCCGGGGCAAAGCGCTCATGCACGCGAACAAGTCCTATATCTTCTTCCACGAATTGCCGGCGGCTGAGGCGGGCGCGGGTCCGGTCGGCGCGCAGGGCGTGGCGCTCACACCCGGCCGCAGCCTCGCCGTCGATGCCAGCTATCACAAGCTCGGCACGCCGGTGTTCGTCGCCGCAGCCGACGCGCCGACGCCGGACGGCAAGCCGTTCCGGCGGTTGATGATCGCGCAGGACGTGGGCTCCGCGATCAGAGGAAAGGAGCGCGGCGACATCTTTTGGGGCTCTGGGCCCGAGGCCGGCGCTATTGCCGGCGTCACCAAAACCGAAGCGCGATTTTACGTCTTGCTCCCGACGCCTTAAAGCCTTTTGCGCTATGGTCTCGCCCCATGGGGAAACGCGACACGGATAAGCGCGACAGCATGGAGGACGATGCGGAGCTCTGGGCCCGCATCGCCCGAACGGCGGCGCCGCTCAAGAAGAACCGCGTCACCCATGTGGCCGTCCCGCCCACGCCGCCGAGACCCAAGCAAATCGCGGCAGCGCTCAATACCGAGGCCAAGTCGACGCCTAATCCGTCGCCCAAGCCAGCGCCTAAACCTGCCGCGCGGCCCGCTCTCAGCCTCACCGCGAGCGGGCTCGACCGGCAGACGGCACGCAAGCTCGACAAGGGGCATCTGGCCGTCGAGGCGCGGCTCGATCTCCATGGCATGCGCCAGCGCGACGCCCATGCGGCTTTGCGTAAATTCCTCAAATGGGCGCAAAGCAAGGATTACCGCCATGTGCTGGTCATCACCGGCAAGGGCTCAAGCGCTGCGGAGAAGAAGAGCTTCTACGAGGATGAAGAGCGCGGGGTGCTGCGCCAGGCGGTGCCGCATTGGCTCGTGCTCCCCGACCTCGCGCCGCTGATCGTCAGCTTCTCGGAGGCGCCGCAACGGCTCGGCGGCGGCGGCGCGCTCTATGTGCGCTTGCGGAAGTTTCGCGCGAAGTGATTTTTGTCATGGCCGGGCTTGTCCCGGCCATTCACGATTTCCGTACAACAGACCAAGACGTGAATACCCGGCACAAGGCCGGGCATGACGAGATCTGAGTTCGCGGACGCCCTAAAGAATAAATTTCGAGAGGTCCGCGTTCTTGGCGAGGTCGCCGATATGCTCCTGCACATAGGCGGCGTCGATGACGACCGTCTGGCCGTATTTATCGCCGGCCTCGAAGGAGATCTCGTCGAGGATGCGCTCCATCACCGTCATCAGGCGCCGGGCGCCGATATTCTCCACCGAGGTATTCACCTCGACGGCGATGTCGGCGATGGCGTCGATGGCGTCTGCGGTGAACTCGAGCGTGACGCCCTCGGTCTTCATCAGCGCCACATATTGATTGATGAGGCAGGCCTTAGGCTCGGTGAGGATGCGGCGGAAATCTTCGCGGGTCAGCGCGCGCAACTCGACGCGGATCGGCAGCCGGCCTTGCAGCTCGGGCAGCAGGTCCGACGGCTTGGCGATGTGGAACGCGCCCGAGGCGATGAACAGAATGTGGTCGGTCTTCACCGGTCCGTGCTTGGTGCCGACCGTGGTGCCCTCGATCAGCGGCAGCAGATCGCGCTGCACGCCTTCGCGGGAGACATCGGCGCCGGCGCGCTCGGAGCGCGCGCAGATCTTGTCGACCTCATCGAGAAACACGATACCGTTATTCTCGACATTCTTGATGGCCTCTTGAACGATCATGTCGCCGTCGATGAGCTTGTCCGACTCCTCGGCCAGGAGAATGTCGAAGCTCTCTGACACGGTGACGGTGCGCGGCTTGGTGCGCTGGCCGCCGAAAGCCTTGCCGAGCATGTCGGAGAGATTGACCATGCCGACTTGGCTGCCGGGCATGCCGGGAATCTCGAAGGACGGCATGGACGGGGTGTCGGCAACCTGGATCTCGATTTCCTTGTCGTTCAGCTCGTTGTCGCGCAGCCGCTTGCGGAAAGCCTCTCGCGTCGACAGCGCCGCACCCGAGCCGACCAGCGCATCGATCACGCGCTCCTCGGCGTTGAGCTGCGCCTTGGCCTCGACCTCTTTGCGCTTGGCGTCGCGCACCAGGCCGATGCCGGCTTCGAGCAGATCGCGGATGATCTGGTCGACGTCGCGGCCGACATAGCCGACCTCGGTGAACTTGGTGGCTTCGACCTTGATGAAGGGCGCGCCCGCGAGCTTGGCGAGACGGCGCGAAATCTCCGTCTTGCCGACGCCGGTCGGGCCGATCATCAGGATGTTCTTGGGCAAAACCTCTTCGCGCATATCGCCTTCGAGCTGCTGCCGGCGCCAACGGTTGCGCAGCGCGATGGCGACGGCGCGCTTGGCGTCGCGCTGACCGATGATGTGGCGGTCGAGCTCGGAAACAATCTCGCGGGGGGAAAATGAGGTCATGGACACGCTAACTCGCTACTTGGTCGCGTCGAGGGTTTCGACGGTCACCTCGTCATTGGTGTAGACGCAAATCTTGGCGGCAATGGACATGGCCTTGCGCGCGATGGCCTCGGCATCGAGATCGGTGTCGAGCAGGGCGCGGGCGGCGGCGAGGGCAAAGGAGCCGCCGGAGCCGATGCCCATCACCGCGTCGTCGGGCTCGAGCACGTCGCCGGTGCCGGTGAGCACCAAGCTCTCGTCCGGGTCGGCGACGATCATCATGGCTTCGAGACGGCGCAAATAGCGGTCGGTCCGCCAGTCCTTGGCGAGCTCGACGCAGGCGCGCTTGAGCTGGTCGGGGAAGCGCTCGAGCTTGGTCTCGAGCCGCTCGAACAGGGTGAAGGCGTCCGCGGTGGACCCGGCAAAGCCGGCGATAACGTTGCCGGAGCCGACCCGGCGCACTTTGCGCGCGGTGCCCTTGATGATGGTCTGGCCGAGGGAGACTTGGCCGTCGCCGGCGACGACGACCTTGCCGCCCTTGCGGACGGTCAAAATCGTGGTGGCATGCCAGCTTTCTGGCGAAGAGGGGGGATGGCTCATGCTGCAACGCGATATCGGCGTGCGGGGGCCATTCGTCAAGCTTTCAGGGGCAAACGAGCCTAACGCGCGGTATGGACGTCCGGCCTAATCGGCGGGTTTGGCGTACCAGTTCTCCACCGGCGGCAGTTTGAGCGCGACAATGCGCCACCGGAGCCCGGTTAGTTCCATGACGGCAGTCAGGGTGGGCGAATCGGGCTTTTGCGGGTCCTTCAGGTCGACGGTGAACTCGGTGGGACCGGCGAAAAAGGCGTAGGTCACGAAGTCGAAGAAGGATTTCCCCTCGCGGCGGTGCTTCACCACCGTCTCGCTGTTGAGGATGGCCTCGGGGGTGACCATGGTGTCGACGGCGCTGTCGACCAGCGCGGGGGCCAGCAAACTGGCCAGAGCGGCGCCAAAAGTCCCCAGAATTGGCCGTTTTTCGACCGCCTCCTGGGCCCTGTCCAGCACCGCCAGCTTGACCTCGGCTTTCAGGGTCTCGCGGACCTGCGGGAAATCGACGAGGCGGCTCAGCGCCTGGTCGTCGTCGGTGAGCAGGGCTTGGTCGAGCCAATAGAGCGTCAGATAGGGGTAGCCGATATAGGCCGCGAGCAAGATCGCCAAGACTAGGATCAGTCTGCGCATAGGCTTTCCCTTTTGAGCCGGTTCAAACGGCACTCGCCGTAGCACTCGCGGGTGACGGAGCGTATAAGGCGAGAAAAGTGACGGTTAGACGAATTGCTAAGGCCCTAGGACTAGACTGGCACCATGCAGAAGCGAAGCAAATCCGCGCCATCCCGGACTGCGACGGTCAATCGCCGCACCAAGGAGACGAAGATCAGCGCCACCGTCGATCTCGACGGGACCGGCGCTTATGACGTCTCCACGGGCGTGGGCTTTCTCGACCACATGATCGAGCAGCTGGCGCGGCATTCCCTGATCGATATATCGCTGAAAGCCGACGGCGATCTGCATATCGACCAGCACCACACGACAGAGGATTCAGGGATTGTGCTCGGCCAGGCTTTGGCGGAAGCGTTGGGTGACAAGGCCGGCATCACGCGCTACGGCGCCTGCTACCTGCCGATGGACGAGACCCTGACCCGGGTGGCGCTCGACGTGTCCGGGCGGCCGTTTCTCGTGTGGGATGTGGAGTTTACCCGCTCCAAGGTCGGCGAAATGGACACCGAGCTGTTCCGCGAATGGTTCCAGGCCTTCGCCCAGAATGCCGGGATCACGCTGCATGTCGAAAACCTCTATGGCGAGAATAATCACCACATCGCCGAGACCTGCTATAAAGCGCTCGCCAGGGCGCTCCGCCAGGCGATCGCCATCGATCCGCGGCAGAGCGGACGGGTGCCCTCCACCAAGGGCCAGCTCTAAGGATTCCGGTCATTGCCGGGCTTGACCCGGCAATCCATTCCACTGGACCCTCACAGGCTGAGGGGAAACGGCGTGGATGCCCGGATCACGTCCTGGCATGACGAGTTTGAGGCATGAAGTGACCGTCTATTCCGTCTATGAGCCCGCAAGCGACGATGACGACATCGCCGCGCGCGCCGACAGGATCGCCTTCGTCAAGGACGGCTTCTCCTGGCTGGCGCTCATCTTTCCGATGCTGTGGATGCTCTATTACCGCATGTGGATCGAATTCGCGGTCGTCATGGCCGTCATGTTCGGATTGGAGTGGGCCTTCGGCGCCTACCCAGATGGCATGCAGGTCGCCGGCTGGATGAGCCTCGCCATCACCGTGCTGTTCGCTTTTGAGGCCAACGATCTGCGCGGCGCCATGCTCGAGCGGCGCGGCTACCGCTTTACTGGGGTGGCCATGGGACGCGACCGCCAAGAGGCGGAGCGGTCGTTCTTTACCGTATGGCTGCAGCAGCAGGCGCAGTCCGCCCGCTCGATTGCGCCGGCGCCAAAGACTGCGCCCGGCGCTCAGGCGTCAGCGCCGTCGCGGCGCGGCGCCGGTGACGACGTCATCGGGTTGTTCCCGCAGGGCTGAATTCGCATGCACGTCGCCATCATCGATTACGGTTCCGGCAATCTCCATTCCGCCGCCAAGTCGTTCGAGCGCGCCGCGCGTGAGCAAGGCTCCAAACTCGCCATCAAAGTGACGGCGGACCCCGCCGACGTGCTCGCCGCCGAACGGATCGTGCTGCCGGGCGTGGGCGCCTTCGCCGACTGCAAGGCGGGGCTCGCCAGCATCCCCGGCATGATCGAAGCGCTGGAAAAGTCGGTGCAGGAAAAGGGTAAACCCTTTTTGGGCATTTGCGTGGGCTTGCAGCTCATGGCGACGCGCGGGTTGGAGCATGGCGTCACGCCGGGGTTGGATTGGATCGCGGGCGAGGTGCGCGCCATCGAGCCCAGCGATCCCGCGCTGAAGATCCCGCATATGGGCTGGAACACGCTGAACGTTGTGCGCGCGCACGCGCTGCTGGCCGGTATTCCGACGGGCGCCGATGGCCTGCACGCTTACTTCGTGCACTCCTATCATTTTGTGCCGGAAGACGCGGCCGACCTCGTCGCCACCACGGACTATGGCGGACCGGTGACCGCGTTCGTGGCGCGCGACAACATGGCCGGCAGCCAGTTTCATCCCGAGAAGAGCCAGAAGCTCGGGCTGGCGCTGATCGGCAATTTCCTCACATGGCAGCCATAAGAGAGATCGCGACCGCATGATCCTATTTCCCGCCATCGATTTGAAAGACGGACAATGCGTACGCTTGCGCCAGGGCGAGATGGACCAGGCGACGGTGTTCAACGCCGACCCTGCGGCGCAAGCAAAGCAGTTCGAGGACCAAGGCTTCGAGTGGCTGCACGTGGTCGATCTCAACGGCGCATTCGAGGGCAAGCCGGTGAATGGGGCTGCGGTCGAGGCGATCTTCGCCGCCGTGCAACTTCCCATCCAACTCGGCGGCGGCATCCGCGATATCGACACCATCGCCGCGTGGCTCGACAAGGGCATCGACCGGGTGATCCTCGGCACGGCGGCGGTGCGCGATCCAGATTTGGTGCGCGAAGCGGCGCGCGATTTTCCCGGCTGCATCGCCGTCGGTATCGACTCGCGTGAGGGCAAGGTGGCCATCGAAGGCTGGGCGCAGACGAGTGAGATGACCGTGCTCGATCTGGCGCGGCGCTTCGAGGATGCGGGTGTCGCGGCGATCATCCATACCGACATTGCGCGCGACGGCGTGCTCGGAGGACTCAATCTCGATGCCACCGCCGAACTGGCCGACGCGGTGAGCATCCCGGTCATCGCCAGCGGCGGGCTTGCGGGGATGGACGACATCCGCAAGCTGCTCGAGCCGCGCTACGAAAAGCTCGACGGCGCCATCGCCGGCCGCGCGCTCTATGACGGGCGGCTCGACGTTAAAGAAGCACTGGCGCTTCTCCTCGCGCGTTACGGCCGGCACGGTCACACAGGCCAATACTGAGCATGCTGAAAGTCCGTGTCATTCCCTGCCTCGACGTCAAACAAGGCCGCGTCGTCAAAGGCGTGAACTTCGTCGACCTGCGCGACGCCGGCGATCCGGTCGAAGCGGCGACGGCCTATGACGAGGCGGGCGCGGACGAGCTCTGCTTTCTCGACATCACCGCCAGCCACGAAAAGCGCGGCACCATTCTCGACGTGGTGGCGCGCACGGCGGAGCGCTGCTTCATGCCGCTCACGGTCGGCGGCGGCGTGCGCAAGGTCGAGGATGTGCGTACGCTGCTGGAAGCGGGCGCCGACAAAGTGTCGATCAACACCTCGGCGGTTCATGACCGCAGCTTGGTGAAAAGAGCGGCGGAGAAATTCGGCGCCCAGTGCATCGTCGTCGCCATCGACGCCAAGCGCGTCGGCGCCAACGGGGCCGCGCCCCGCTTCGAGATCTTCACCCATGGCGGCCGCGAGCCCACGGGGCTGGAGGCGGTCGCTTACGCCGAAGAGGTGGTGGCGCTCGGCGCGGGCGAGCTGCTGCTAACCTCCATGGACCGGGACGGCACGCGCCAAGGTTTCGACCTCGAACTGACCCGGGCCATTGCGGACGCCGTGTCCGTGCCGGTGATCGCCTCCGGCGGGGTGGGCACGCTCGAACACTTGGTGGAGGGGGTGCGGGAAGGGCATGCCTCGGCCGTGCTGGCCGCGTCGATCTTCCACTATGGCGAGCACACGATCGGCGAGGCCAAGCGCTTCATGGCGGCGGCCGGCCTGCCCATGCGGCTCGACCCTTAAGCCTGGCGGGTTATTTCGCCTAGGAACGCGCCGCAGCGCCTTCCCAGTATCCCCGCCACGGTGTATGAGCCAGGACATGAGCAAGGATGCATTGAATAAGCTCGCCGCCACGATCAAGGACCGGCGCAACGCAACGCTTGAGGATTCCTACACTAAGCGGCTGCTCGCCGAGCCGATCAAGCCGGCGAAGAAGGTCGGCGAGGAGGGCGTTGAGGTGGCGATCGCCGCGGTCGCGCAGGACAAGTCCGCGTTGATCTCGGAGACCGCAGACCTACTTTACCACCTGCTCGTGGTCTTGGAGTCCCGCGACGTGACGCTGGACGAGGTTTATAGCGAGCTGGAGAGCCGCATGGCCGCGAGCGAGCAGAAGCAGCAAAAGGCCGCTTCGGCCTAACCAGGCCGGCGCCGGGCCCCGAAGATGAATCCCCGACCCACCGTTGCGTACTCCCCTTATGCCACTTATTTGCGCGAGGAATGGGCGCGGCTGCGCGCCGACACGCCGATGACCCTCAGCGAGGCAGACCTTGAGAATCTCTCAGGTCTGACCGAGCGGGTGTCCACTGAAGAAGTCGTCGACATCTATCTTCCCTTAAGCCGCCTGGTCAATCTCTATGTGGAGGCGTCGCAAGGCCTGCACGGCAAGACCGAGAATTTCTTGCGAAAGGGCGATGGCAAAGTGCCGTTCATTATTGGTCTCGCGGGGAGCGTGGCGGCGGGAAAGAGCACGACGGCGCGTGTACTGCAGGCGCTGCTGGCGCGCTGGCCGAGCCATCCGCGGGTGGAGCTGGTCCCGACCGACGGCTTTCTGTTTCCCAATGCCGTGCTGGAATCGCGCGGGCTGATGGCGCGCAAGGGATTTCCCGAGAGCTATGATTTGGAGCGGCTACTCAATTTCCTAGGCGACGTGAAGTCGGGCCGGGCGCGCGTCGAAGCACCGGTCTACTCGCATCTGGTCTACGACGTGCTGCCTGACCAGACGCTCATGATCGATCAGCCGGATGTCGTCATCGTCGAGGGCTTGAACGTGCTGCAGCCGGCGCGGTTGCCGAAGGACGGCGAGGCGATCCCGTTCGTCTCGGACTTCTTCGACTTCTCGATCTACATCGACGCGGTCGAGGATCTCGTCGAGGATTGGTATGTGGAGCGCTTCTTGCGCTTGCGGCAGACCGCGTTCCGCGACCCGGCATCGTATTTCCACCGCTACGCCAGTCTCTCCGAAGAAGAAGCGCGCGAAACCGGCAGCGCCATTTGGCGGTCGATCAATCTCGTCAATCTGACGGAGAATATCCTGCCGACGCGCCAGCGCGCCGACCTCATCCTGCGCAAAGGCGCGGGCCACGCAGTGGAAAGCGTGGCGCTGAGGAAGCTCTAGTCTGCTTTATTGCGCCGGATAGAGGCCAGGCGATCCGAGGCCGATATTGAGTCTCAACATAGTGCGCGTGGCGAAGACGCTGTCGTCCTCGATCCGCGTGCCATGCTGGGAGTTGGCGTATTGAATTTGCGGAACCGACGAGATGAATTCGTAATCGCTCCATAGCGACAGGCTGGTGCGCGGACCAATCTGCTTGCGGGTTTCCAGCGACACGGTGCCGATGAAGGCAAGCTCGTCATTCGATTTGGAAAGCTTTGAGCCGAAGGCACCCGAATTGAACCGGCCCGTGTAATCCGTCTCGGCGTTATAGAGGCCGGCTGTTGCATTGATGAACGTGCGCAGTCCAAGCCGGTCGTAGAGGCCGCCGACATTCTTAATCCCGGGAATGAAGCCGAAGCTGTATTCGCCGCCGATGCCGACATAGCCGCCAACATAGGTAGTATCGAGGGTCTCTTTGTAGACAAAGTTGGTGCCGGTGCCGCTGCGCAGTTTGTTGTCTTGGTCGATGCCGCGTACGTCAAAGCCGGCGATGAAGTAGTCGTTGCGGTAGAAAGTCGGCTTCACCTCGGTGGGCGCGCCGGTGGCAAACTTCAGCTCCGCTTGGCCTCCCCAATAATCAGCTTGGCGATCCGCCTTGGTGACGAGCGACCCGCTAGTCCCCACGAAAGTGCCGGTGGGATCGATGACCACGCAATAGGTTGCGCCGCCGCTGCACTTTGTCCGGTCATCGTCCTCGACTTTGGCCCAAAAGCCCTTGACGGAGCCGGACACCCGCATGCCACCCCAATAGCCGAGCGCTGTTTCAATACCGCCGCCCGTCGCCCCGCCGAAATCAAGCCAATCGCTCGAGGTGTTCTTCTGCCGGCGCAAGTTGCCCGTACCGCCCTTGCCGGTGAATTTGATGTCGGGAAGTGACAGGAACTGGACGCCGCCGCCAGCCCAGATGGTCGTGCCGCCGAATGTCGCCGTGGTGAAGTCCTGCGCGGCAGCGGGGTGCGCCAGCGCAACGGCTCCGAGCAGAGTAGCTGCCACTATGAATGACGTTCTCGGCATTAAAGCGCCCCCTAAAATCGCACCTCAAAAACTTGTGGATACGATACCAGGGGAATCGCTTGCCGCAGACCTATCTCTATCGGAAACAATACGATTTTGCTCTTGCGTGGCAGAATGGCCACAAGGCGGATCGCCCCTCTACCCTTGCGCTCGGAGCTCTAACCCAAGAGATCGCGGGCCTCCGCCAACGTGCGGAGCGAGGTCTCGGGCCGGGCGCCGATATGGGAGATGACTTCGGCCGCCGCCAGACTGCCGAGGCGCCCGCAAGCCTCCACATTCAAGCCTTGGGTCAGGCCATAGAGGAAACCGGCGGCATAGAGGTCGCCGGCGCCGGTTGCATCCACCACCTTGGCCACCGGATCGGCCGGAACCTCGACGGTTTCGCCTCGGCCCACGATCACCGAACCGGCCTCGGAACGGGTCAGGACGGCCAATTCGCAGTCCTGCAGGGCCGCGTCGGCCGCCTCGTCGAAGGAATTCACCTCGTAAAGCGTGGTGATCTCCTTCTCGTTGGCAAACACGATATCGGCGTCTTCCCTGACCAATTTGCGGAAATCGGCCCGATGGCGGTCGACGCAGAACGGATCCGACAAAGTGAGCGCTACCTTGGCGCCGGCGGCCTTGGCGAGCTTGGCCGCCTTGCGGAAAGCCGCTTTGGCTGGGTCTTTGTCGAACAAATAGCCTTCGAGATAAACGATTTTCGCCGCCCCGATCATGCTGGCATCCATGTCGCCCGGCGCGAAATCGACGCTGGCGCCGAGAAACGTGTTCATGGTGCGTTCGCCATCCGGGGTCACCAATACAAGGCAGCGCGCCGTCGGCGCCGCGTCGGTAGCCGGCTCGGTCGTGTAGGCGATGCCGAGCGAGTGGATGTCGTGACGGAAGATGCCGCCGAACTGGTCCGCGGCAACCC
>Ga0307378_10005121_pt1 | contig 18379 bp, 18 predicted proteins | sample UN1MG_FD_202238 | JGI IMG/M metagenome (GOLD analysis project Ga0307378, IMG submission 202238) | Soil microbial communities from Risofladan, Vaasa, Finland - UN-1 | ecosystem: Environmental > Terrestrial > Soil > Coastal area > Acid sulfate soil | place: Finland: Risofladan, Vaasa | collected... | reverse complement strand
GAGGAAGACCTGGCGGCGTTTCTGAAGGCGCTCAAGCCCGACCTGCGCATCATCGGCTCGGACTGGCGGGGCAAGGCATACACCGGGATGGAGCTGGATATCCCGATCTACTGGCACGAGCGGGGGCACACGTGGTCTACATCAGAACTGAGACGAAGGGTGACGCAACGTGGTCAACCTGATGGATGACGCGGCCTTCGGGCCGGGCAAAATCGAGCATCCCCGCTCCTACTTTGAGGAACGGGACATCAGCATCGATTGCCGGGGGCCGGTGCAGATCAGCATGCTCTCACAGTGGGGACTACATATCCGCACGTACACGATGGGACACAACCCGGAGCACCTGGAGCAGACGGTAGCGCGCTCGTTGATAGTGGAACCCTATGCCTGGATCTGCTCGGATGTAGTGCTCTACAACTGCACAATTGGGACAAGGGCGGTCGTCGCCGTAGGTTCTGTTGTTCGCTCCCACGACGTGCCGCCATATACGATGGTCGAGGGCAATCCAGCGCGGATCATCGCCCGCTACGTGGACGGCGGTTGGTACTACCTGGATCATCCCGAGACGTTGCCGAGAACGAAAGGTTGGAAAGGGAAATGGTTATCATCCCGCAAGTGAAGTTATGGCTGGAAAGGGCAGAGCGGCGCGCAGTCAACCGCGTGATGCGCTCAGGCTGGTTGACGGAAGGGCCAGAGTGCGAGGCATTCCACGATGAGTTGCTGGACTATATCAAATCCCCATATGGGGTTTTTGCGCCGAACGGCACATTGGCCCTGACGCTGGGGCTGCTGGCCCTGGGGATCGGACCGGGAGATGAGGTAATCGTCCCCGATACGACGTTCATCGCCTCAGCGACGGCGGTTATCGCCGTGGGGGCGACTCCAGTGTTCTGCGATGTGAAGCCGTGGACCTTTCAGTTCTCTGTTGAGAATGCGGAGAAAGCACTGACGCCAAAGACGAGGGCAATCATGCCGGTGCACCTGTACGGGTCGTCTCCACTGATGGACGAGATAGGGGAATTCGCCTGGCGGCACGGAGTATTCGTGATCGAGGACGCAGCGCAGGGGATGGGTGTCCGCTATCGGGGCAGACACGCCGGCACATTCGGGGACGTGGGATGCTTTTCGTTCTACGCCGACAAAACGATCACCACCGGCGAGGGTGGATTCGTGGTCTGCAAAGACGAGGACGTGTATCACCGGTTGTTGGTGCTGCGCAACCAGGGACGGGTCAAGAGCGGAAGCTTCGTGCACCCGGAGATCGGATACAACTATCGCATCACCGACCTGCAGGCGGCCATTGGCAGCGTGCAGTTATACAAGATCGCGATGATTCAGCACTACAAGCTCCAGATCTTGCGCTGGTACGAGGAAGGTCTTCGCCATGGGAAGCCGATTCATCACGAGTGGGGTACAACTGTTGTCCCCTTCCGGGCAGTGTATCTGTTCGGCAACTCCCGCCAACTGATGTCCCACCTGGAAGAGCGGGGTATCCAGACACGCACCTTCTTCCACCCGTTGCACTCGCAACCCTGCTTTAACCAGGAAGGTTCATTCCCCAACGCGGAGTGGGGCTGGAACGACGGTGTGTGCCTGCCTATCTATCCGACGCTCAAGCGCAAGGAAGTGAGGCGGATCTGCGATGCGATCAACGAGTTCTACGAGGATTGAGGCGAGATGGAACTGGTTCTGGTGGATATATCAATGGTTCTACATAGAGCCGGAATACATCAACTACTACCTGCCACTGGTGGGGGGTTACGCGCATGCGCGTAAGACTCCATCTGGGCTGCGGGCACGTGCATCTGCCGGGATATGTGAATGCCGACATCGAATCGCATCCGGGCGTAGACCTGGTGTGCGATGCGCGGCATCTGCCCTTCGCTCAGGGGACGGTGGACTTTATCTACACCTGCGCCCTGATCGAGGAATTCGGACGCTACGAGTGGGTCAAGGTGCTGGAGCACTGGTATCACGTGCTCAAGCCGGGAGCGACCCTGCGACTCTCGACCAGCGATTTCGAGGCGGTGTGCGAAGAGTACGTCAAGCGGCGCTCCCTGCATCGCCTGCTGGGGCTAGTGGTCGGCGGGCAGCGCGAGGAACACACGCAGCACGGGATGGTATTCGACTACCAGACGCTCGAATGGGGGTTGAAGCAGACGGGATTCAACAACGTGCACCGCTACGATTGGCGACAGACAGATATGGGCAAGATGGGTGTGGATGACTATTCGCAGGCATACATGCCCCATATGGACAAGGAGCACGGGCGGTTGATGAGCCTGAACGTGGAGGCCGAGAAGTGGACGTGACGGTCCTGGTCTCGAGCTGGGATGGCTGGGATGTGCTGTGGCGTCCGTTCGCCTTTGCGTGGGCGAAGCACTGGCCCGACTGTCCGTGGCCGACGCTGTTTATCACCAACGTCAAGGAAGCGCCGCTGGGCACGATAGCGACGGGGAAGGACACCAACTGGACGCATATGATGCGAACGGCGTTGGGCGCAGTCACGTCGCCGACGATACTGGTCATCCACGATGACTGCTGGTTGACGTATCCAGTGGACACGCAGACGGCAGTGGACTTTGCGGGTATCGTGGACCGGAAAGAGGCGGAGCATGTGCGCTTCTGGCGCTCGACGCAGGGCGCGCAGGGCGGGATGGGCAGTTACGACCTGGACCCGCGACTGTACGTGGTGGACCCGGCCTTCCCGTACTATCTGAACCTGCAAGCGGCGCTCTGGAACCGGGAGGCGCTGGTGGCCTTGCTGTACGACGACGAGACGTGTTGGCAGTTCGAGACGACCGGCTCGGGACGTGGGCGAAAGATGGGGCTTCGAGCACTGTGCGTGGATGAGGCGACGACGCCAGACCAATACGACGGGATGGCCTACATGTGCTATATCAATGCTGTGGCGCAAGGAAGATGGCGGCTCTGCATGCGCGGAGATACAGTGTTGGGCGACCGGGTGATCGACTCGACCGACGCACCGCCGCAACTATGGACGGAGATCGGGAGATGAGACTTTACCCACAAGGGGCGCTGGTGTTTGAGGTCGGGGCGTGTGTTGGGGGCATGGTTCTCGCGCTCTTGGAACATGGTGCGGGGCGCGTGGTTGCCGTGGAGCCGCAACACGAGAACGTGTCCTCTTTGCGAGAGCGGTTTGCCGGGGACGGGCGGGTGATCGTCGAGCCGAGGGCAGTAGGACCGGAACATGCGACGGCGACATTGTTCGTCAATGACGGGGCGCGGTCGTGCTCCACATTCGTACCAGAGGTCGCCTGGGGGCCAGACACACTGCTACACGGGCTGCAGGCTACAAATCACCAAGGCGTGGAGATGACCACCCTGGACGAGTTGATCGAGCAATACGGCATGCCGCACTTTGTCAATATGACCGTGGTGCGCTACGAGTACCAAGCGCTATTAGGGCTGTCCCGCCCACTGCCCTGGCTGGCGTTTGCCGTAACGCACGACACGATCAGGATGGGTTGGGCTGCGGCGGCAATAGGGCGGGTGCTCGAAATTGCACCGCAAGCGCGGTTCAATTATACGGAACGGGATGCTCTGCTCTATGACACGATGGGAAAACAGCGAGTTGCGTCCCTCCGCTGGCCTGAGTGGGGAGGCGCGGGCGATATCCTGGACATCCTTCCTGAAATAGACAAACTGGGGTTATGGGGGCGCATTCACGCCAAGATGACAGATGAATAAGATCGTCGTCACGGGATGGGTACGCTGTGGCAACCGCTGGTTGGCACGATTGCTCATGAGTTACGCGGACAACTTCCAGAACGAGGCAGACAAGGCATTCACGGAGCGATATTATTGGGAGAGTAAGATATCGGTGACCTATTTTGGACGACCGGTGGAAATTCAGGTTAGCCACCTGGCGGCGAACGCTTATAGGAAGATAGGTAAGAACACGTATATCATCCATACCAAGCGCGACCCGCGAGACGTATTCGTGTCCTGGTATTATCTGCTCTTACAAGGGGACGAGCCTCTTCCCATAGAGAAGCGGATGTGGAAAGACTACCTGCCCTGGCTACTGGAGCAACAGCATCATCCATATCGTAAGTATGTGGAGAGCTGGCTGGCGCTGAAAGAGGAGTCACCGCCGAGATTTATCTGGACGCGCCACGAGTATGCCCGCGACCATAAGGTGCAGGAACTGCTGCGCTTTATGGATAGTATGGGCATTGAGGGAGATCTGGCGCGGGCAGAGCGGGCGGCGAAGGTGCTGGAGATGGAATCAGATCGCACGGCGTATAAGATTCCCGGCACGAGCAAGCGGGGGGTCTCAGGCACCTGGAAGCAACATTTTGACAAAGAGGATGCGCAACTCATCGAGCAGGCATTTGGGGACTTGATCGTCAAGTTGGGATATGATGATCTGGAATGGCGGGTGCTGCTAGGCGAACCGCTGCCAGTAGAGCAAAAGCAGGAAGTTCCTGCCACGCTAGGCTTGGCATACCAGACAGAAAGGATCGGATAATGGCTAGAGTTCTCGTTGCCGGGGGATCGGGGTTCATCGGCACGCACATGATCCGGTACTTGAAAAGCAAGGGACACTACGTGGTCTCAGCGGATATTGAGCGACCGCACTACACCTTGCTAGAGGCCGACACGTTCGTGCAGGCAGACCTGCGCGACCGAAAGATGGCGATCACCCTCGCCCTGGACGCGGACTGGGTATTCAACTTTGCCGCCGATATGGGCGGGATGGGATTCATCGGCAACCCGGACCTGCAGGCGCAGATCCTGTACAACAACACCATGATCGACTTTAACCTGCTCGAGGCGGCGCGGATGGCGGGCGTGGAACGCTACTTCCAGGCATCGTCGGTATGTGTGTACCCGACGAGCAAGTTGGCTGTAGAACATCCGGCGCCACTCAAGGAAGAGGACGCCTACCCAGCAGAGCCGCAGGGCGCCTATGGTTGGGAAAAGCTGCAAGCGGAGCACCTGTGCCGGGAATACACCATCTATGGCATCAAGACGCACGTGGCCCGCTTCCAGAACGTATATGGGCCATACACGGCCTGGAAAGGCGGAAGGGAGAAAGCGCCGGCGGCGATGTCACGCAAAATTGCCCGGGCCAGGTACACCGGGAGCGAAGTGGACGTGTGGGGGGATGGCAAGGCAACCCGGTCCTTCATGTATGTGGATGACTGCGTGCGGGCGGTCTATGACCTGATGCTGACTGACTACAACGCGCCAGTGACGCTGGGACCCGACCGTTCGATCTCGATCAATGAACTGGCGGCTATTATCGCCCGTGTCGCCGGGGTTGAAGTCAAGATCGTGCACGTCAACGAGGGCTACCAAGGTGTGCGCGGGCGGGCGTTCGACCATACCCGGTGTCGTGAGGTGATCGGGTGGGTGCCGTCCACATCCATCGAGGCGGGGATGGCGGCGACGTACCCATGGATAGAAGAGCAAGTGAGGGAAGAACTTGATCGTTGACCAGTACGAATACCTGAAGAATATCCTGGACGACGTGCACGTGGTGTTCGACGTGGGGGCCAAGGAGGGGGCGTGTACGACACAGTTCCTGCGCATCTTCCCCCAGGTGCACGTGTGGGCATTCGACTGCGCGGACAAGGCAGTGCAGGGCTTGTGGAGACGGTTCGGGGACGAGAAACGGGTTACGGTCGTGGAACGGGCCATTGCAGACCACGAGGGTGAATTGAACTTCCACCACTGCACGCGCTCGGGGTCCAACTCGATCTACCCGGTAACACGGACATACGCCGAGGAGGCGCAGAACCTGGGGGCGGTCACGGTCCCGTGCACGACGCTGGACGCCTTCACGATGGAAAACGGGATCGAGCATATCGACCTGCTCAAGATCGATGTGGAGGGCGCGGACTACCTGGTACTGAAGGGCGCGGAGAAACTGTTTGACCAGAACCTCATCCGGGCCGTGTTCTGCGAGTTGCTGTTCTATCCGTACTACGAGGGACAGCACTTCTATTACGAAGTGATAGACTTGATGGTCTCTCGTGGGTTCTCGCTATATGCTCTGTATCCGATGTACTGGGGCGGACGATTACGGTATGCCAATGCGCTATTTATGTAGAGAAAGGCACGTCGATGGATGTAACAGTCCTGGTCTCCAGTTTTGACCAGTGGCGGGTGATGCTCAAGGGGTTCGCGTACTACCTGGGGCGGTACTGGCCCGACTGCCCATACCCGGTGCGCTACATGGTCAACGGGCAACCCGCTCCGGTCGGGGAGTCGCTGTACTGCGGGCAGAGCACGGACTGGATCTCGATGATGTACGAAGCACTGGCGCAGGTGGACACCTTCGGGACGCTATTCATGCTCAACGACTACTGGCTCAAGTGGCCCGTGGATACACAGACCATCGACACCTGGGCGGTCTATCTGCATCGTTACGACATCGCGCACATCCGCTTGCAGCGCAGCGACCCGGTGACGCAACACGCCAAGGGACCATTCGCGCCAGATACGCGGCTATTCGAGTTTGCGGACTGGGCATCCTACCGCATCTCGCTCCAGGCGGGGCTGTGGCAGACCGAGGCGTTCCGGGCACTGCTCAAGTATGCCAACAACCCGTGGGACTTTGAGACCACGTGCAGTGGGCGAAGCGCAGGCTGGTTGCGGACGCTGTGCATCGACGCGACGACCGTGCCGGCGCAGGTCAACCACGACGCCCTGTTTTGCTACCACAACATGGCCTCGTGCGGGCAATGGATGGGACAGCCGATCAGCGACGCGCTGGAGGGACAGGTGGACCAATTTATCGCGGAGAACCCGTAGAAAGGGGACTTGAATGCGACTAGCATACGACTATGGTATCTTGCCACGATATTGTGCGGCATTCCTGGAGGGAATGGTCTCCAGCCTGCCGGATCCGGCATTGGTGGTCGAGATCGGGACCTACATGGGCAACGGCTCGGTGGCCCTTCTGCGGGGGCTATCCAACCACGAGGAAGCGCACCTGTGGTCCATCGACATCTCGGACTGCCCGAACGCGGACGAGCTGGTCAAGAAGGCCGGACTGCCGATGGAACGTTACACTCGCATCACCGCCAACTCTATCGACGCTGCCAAGACCTGGGAAGGGTTGGTGGACATGGTGTACGTGGACGGCAGCCACTACGAGGAAGGGGTGCGGGCCGACATCCACGGCTGGGCGCCGCATGTGCGCCCTGGCGGACTGATGGTCTTCGATGACTACCAGACCCCAGAGTGGAGTGGGGTGACAAAAGCAGTCAACGCGATCATGTTCCACGACAACGACTGGCGGCTGGTTGGGCAGGTGGGACGTTGCATTGCCTTCGAGAAGACACACGGTGTGGCCTCTTGGCAACCGACTATCGGGCAGTGGCGACAGTTCTGGCCGGAGACGGTCAACTGGCACGAAGAACCGCTGTCGGAGGAACTGTGGACCTGGGTCAACTACGGATGGTCGTGGCACGGTTATCCAAAGTTGCCGGCGCGACAACTGGCTCTGCGTGGCGAGTCGCCGCCCGAGATCGAGACCAGGAGCACGGAAGACCTGAGTGAGGAGGAGATCGCCTCGCTGAGCGAGGAAGACAGGGCCATCCGGGGATTGGAATATTCGACCAAGATCTACGACCGGTACTGGTACTCGCTCCAGGGTTGGCAGCACAACTGGATTCAAAAGACCATAGGTTGGTTGGTGGGCGAATATGGGCCATTCGAGCGTTCGTTGGATCTGGGCGCAGGCGATGGATACTACTCCTACGTACTGCGCGAGATGAAGACGCTGGCCTACGCCGTCGAAGTGAACGAGGAAGCGGCAGAGTTCACGCCAGAAGAGGTATGGTTCGTGCAGTGGGACCTGCGCACGCCGCTGCACCTGCGCGAGACTTACGACCTGGTACTGTGCCTGGAAGTGGCCGAGCACCTGCCAGAAGAGTCGGCGGATACGCTGTGTGACACGATTGCCCGGCACGCGAGCAAGTATCTGCTGTTCACCGCCGCGCCGCCTGGACAGGGCGGGCATGGGCACGTGAACCTGCAGTCGCTGGAATACTGGATCGCCAAGCTGGAAGCGCGGGGGCTGAAATTCCTATCTGAGGAGACGGCGCACGTGCGGCACGGTTGGCAGAATATCCTGGGGTTGAGCTTGCCCTGGTTGTGGAACAATGTGACGTTGTTCAGAAAGGATGGGTCGTGATGCTTCGCATCTATATCAATCCACCTCCATCTGCATACGCCGAGGATGGACGTGGCTCGGGCGGCATCTGGCGCGTGATCAATGCCGAGGCCCGGCACCTGCCCGACCATGGGATCGAGATCGTCGAGGATCCCAACAAGGCCGATGTGGTCAATATCCATGCAGGAATGATGATAAATACGCTGAAACCAGTAGTCACGAATTCACATGGCCTCTACTGGACCGCAGAGCAGCAGTGGGACCGCCTGTACTGGGGCTACAACGTGGAGTGCATCGAGGCGCTGCGGCGGGCAAACGAGATCATTGTCCCATCGGACTGGGTGGCGCAACCGATCCGCATGGATATGAAAAAGTCGCCACGGGTTATCCCGCATGGCATCGACCCGGAGGAATTCACGCCACAGACACAGTGCGACGGCTACGTGCTATGGGCCAAGCCGAGGGTAGATGTGGTGAGCGACCCGGCCCCGATGAACGAGCTGGCCAAGTTGGCCAAGGACGTGTCCTTCCTCTCCACCTTCGGGCGGCGGGACGGGAACGTCCAAATCCTGGGGGCAATGCCCTACGTCGAGTTCCAGGAAGTGATGGACCGGGCGGCATTGTGGCTGGCTACATCTCGCGAGACGGGGGATATTGCCAGTCGGGAGGCAATGGCGCGCGGCATTCCCATCCTGGGTTGGGGGTGGGGCGCGACAGCGGAACTGGTACGACATCAGGAGACAGGCTATCTGGCCGAACCGGGCAACTTCGATGACCTGCTGGAAGGACTACATTACTGCCTCAAGCACCGCAAGCGGCTGGGACGAGCGGCGCGGGAGGACGTGATCGCCCGGTTTGACTGGCGCGATATCATGGCGCGCTACGCTGAGGTCTTCAGCGCGGCAGTGGCAGGGGAAAAGTATGCTTACGATGCCACCATCGTCATCCCGGCGTTCAACTACGGGCGCTTCCTGAACGAGTGCCTGGACAGCGTGTATCGTACGCCGTTCGTGCGTGAGCACAAGGTAGAGGTGATCGTGGTCGACGACGCCTCGACTGACGAGACGCGGGAGGTCTTGGGCCACCGCGACGAACCCAACCTGCGCGTGCTGCACCACGCCACCAACGCTGGGCTGCCTGCCTCGCTGAACACAGGACACCGTGCGGCGCGGGGCAAGTATATTTCCAATCTGGATGCCGACAACCTGCTCTTGCCACCCATCGAGCAGTTGTTCGATGCGCTTGAGGCCAACCCGTCGCTGGATGTAGCCAGCGGCAATCTGGCATTCTTCAACCCAGATGGTTCGCACCGTCCGGCGACGGACTGGCCCTTCGGGCGCGTCTCGGTCAAGGGGCAACTCGACCACTACAACCAGATCGCCTCCACCTGCATGATGCGCGCCCGCTCGGTCAACCGGTTGGGCGGTTACCGGATGCGGCAGCGCAAGAACGAAGACGGCGAGTTCTGGTGCAGGGCGATGTCGGCCGGGTTGCGGATCGAGCAGGTGACAGACGAAACCGTGTTCGTCTACCGTTGGCACGGCGAGAACAAGTCGCGGACGGAAGGCGGGGAAGACAACCCAGAGGGGCCACTGTCATGGAACTTTTACTGCCCGTGGCGCACCTTTCCAGATATTTCCCCCTTCGCGCTGCTGAGCCCATCGCCTGATGAGAGTTGGCCGGTGCGCGCCTATGAGCAACCACACATCGCGGTCGTCATCCCCTGTGGGCCGGGACACGACATCTACCTGATGGATGCCCTGGACAGCGTGTATGGGCAGACCTTCCGCGACTTCGAGTGCATCGTGGCCAACGACACAGGCGCACCGCTGGACGTGGCGGCGATGGGGCATCCCTGGGTCAAGGTGGTAGATACCGGGGGACGAAAGGGACCGGCGGTTGCTCGGAATGCAGCTATCGCAGCGGCAAAAGCACCGCTGATCGTGCCGCTGGACGCCGACGATATGCTCTATCCCGACACACTGGCAATGTTCTACCTGGAGTGGCTGCAGGAGCGGGAGAACATCGTCTACGGCGATTGCGAGATCGAGGATGTGCCAGGACGGCGAGATCCGTACAAGTGCGGGCCGTGGTCCTGGGAACGGGTGCAGCGCGAGGCACTGTATCAGGTGACGATCCTCTTCGCCAAACAGTGGTGGGAGGCGGTCGGGGGTTATGACACCGATATTGACGAATGGGAGGACTGGATCTTTGGCCTCAAGCTCCACTTCGCGGCCATCGGGGCCAGTTACGTCCCGCACCCGTGGGGCGTCTACCGACACTGGACGGCGCTGGACACCGGGATCAGCAAAAACCTGGTGGACAACGCCGGGTATGGGACCAAGGCGTTTGATGAGCGGGTAGCAAGAGTGCGCGAATACATCGCAAGAAAGGAAGAAGAGATGGCATGTCTGGGATGCAAGAGTAAAGCCAAAGGCAGAGTAGCCGGGGCACTGGCAAAGGTCACCTCCACCGCCGTCGCCAACGATGGGGAGAAGTGGCTCCTGGTATACACCGGGCCACGTGAGGGACCATTCTCGATCAACAGCCGCGTGCAGAGACAACACAAGTATCGCGTCTCTCAGCACCGCCCGTTCTATGTCCTGCACGGCGACGAGTGGATCGCGATGGTCAAGGACATCGAACGCGTGCAGTTAGCGCCTGCACCCGTCCCGGCAGCGGAGAACGTGGAGGCGGGACCGCCCAGGCCGCCGCCGATTCAGGTGACGCGCACGCCCTTCAACGTGCCTCCTACGGTGGAGGAGGAGATCAAGGCCCAAACGCCCATCTCTGAGGTGGGGGCCAAGCTGGGCGAGAACACACTGGACAAGTTGATCCAGGCCGGGTTGACGACGGTTGAGATGCTGTGCTACGACATCAAGACCAACCGGGGACGGGCGATCTTGGATATCAAGGGCATCGGCCCGGGCAAGTTGGCGGAGATCCGCGAGGTGGTCCTGGGTGGATAGGGTCTACTCTCTGATTTGCTGGATGTTCCTGCTTGCACTGGCGACGTGGCGCATCACGGCCCTGCTGTACGTCGAAGACGTGTTTGGGTGGTTGCGCAAGGCGCTGGGCATTGTGGAATTGGATGGGGAACCGATCTATCCCGACAACTGGATCGGGGACTTGTGGGGATGCTTCTGGTGTTTATCGCTCGTCGTGGCGTTGATCCTATCGACGGCGACGGCGGTTGTAGGGGAAATGGAAGTCTGGAGCTGGTTCGTCCTTTGGCTATCCTCAGCAGCGGGGGCGCTGTGGGTCGAGAAGCGGATCGGCGCAGCGAGGGGGTAACGTGGCGAGAGCAGAGTCCGCACAGCCATATCTGAGCCTGGACACATATCGCAGGATCATGGGCATCCCAATGTGCGCCTTCAATGGCGTGGAGAACCCGGACGAGAATGTGGGCGCGTGTGACCATTACTGGCAGCAGTGGGAGCGGGAGATGTTGGCCCAGGCGCTGTACGACGCCGAGCAGATGCTGGCCATGCACCTCAAGTTCTATCTTGGGCCACACTACTTGACGGATGAAGATCGGGCGTGGACGGACCCACTCGAACTGGAGTACGGGCATATCATCGGTGGCGGAGTGAGAGGACGCACAGAGGTAGTAGCAGTCGCCAGCGATTTTACGGTAGACCCGGCGACGATCACGGTCGCAATGGCCGACTTTGGCGGGGGCGAAAGCGAGATTGCGATCGTAGAGACGGCGACGGGGTTGGAGATCGAGATAGACAGGATCGCGGATGACGGGATCAACTACGAGATCTCGATCTCGCAGTGCAAGTTGATCGAGTGGGACGACCTGGAAGACCAGGTGGACTCTATTGACTACGATAACGCCTTCCCGGCCGCGACGTGGCTCAAGTTGGCCGACTTGACAATCTACCGCGAGTACCTGGATAACAGCGACCAGGCCACAATCACCTTTGCGCCGACTTGTAGTTGCTGGTACGGGACGGCGTGCACCGGGGCAAGCTACGACGGGTGCGTGTACGTGCTGGCCGAGCAGATCAGCAAGGTGCGGGTGGCAATGGCCTCACGCTCTGCGGAGGACGGGTCGTGGACTTGTTCGTATCCTACGGTATGTGGATGCTACCACGGTTCCAAAGTGAGTGTGAACTATCGAGCGGGGACGACCAACGTGCCGGGATGGAAGGCAGCAATCATGCGCCTGGCCCATACCTACATGCTGGTCAAGCCCTGTGGGTGCACACTGTTCGACGTGGCGTTACAGCGAGACCGCTTTCTGCCCGCCGTACTGACTGCCGAGCGGATCAACTGCCCCTTCGGGACTGCCGACGGCGCGTGGTATGCCTGGCAGTGGATGATGACGAGCCAGCATGGACGAGCATTTATGCTCTAGGAGGTAGGAACTATGGCAACCAAGAGTTTACCGATTTTGACCAATGATCTGTCGCGCACGTTCATCCAGGAGAACGGCATCGGGACAGAGTTTACCTTGTACGATTGCCAGGCGTTGACTGACTGGACGAGGGACTTTGGCGAGACGACTTACGTCAAGGTCAAGTCCGCCGATGAATACCGCAAGGCAAAGATCAAGGAGACCATCAGCGGCATCCCCGGACAGCCGACGTTCAATGTCGCAGCCTATACACCCGAACAAGCTGACTGGTTGCTGGACATCGAGTGCCCGGTGGACTTTCAAGTCCACTTTGGTCGGTGCTCCAGCCCCAGCGACATGACGGGATATACCAAGATCCGGCAGTTCTACCGGTCGAGCAAGGCCAGCGAGGGCGAAAGCAACGTGGACTACCTGGATGCGAACGAGGCAGCAGCGGCACTGCAACAGGCCACGGCATGGACAGCGGAAGAGATCGTGACCATCCTGCAGGTGGACACGGACCGGCAGAACAACGGGGTTGCGGAAGCGCAAGCATTCAACGACATCGCCTTCCTGGAAAGCGGGCGATGCGAGGGCGACTGCGGCGCGGCTATCGTCCCCTGCGGGTGGGGTGTGGCGGTCGCCGACGCGAACTATGGCACGGCAACGGCAAACGTATGGGTGACACGAGACGGTGGGGCGACGTGGACCCTTTGCCCGTTCGACCCGTTTGGCGGGACGGCGATGAACCTCTCGTCCTGCGTCATCCTGCCTGGAGAGGCAGCACCCCGGATCATCGTCTTCAAGGGCAACATGGACCCGGCGGCCGCCGGGCCACAGTGCGCCATCTCGGACGACTGGGGCGAGAGCGCTTGGGACGTGGTGGACATGTGGGAGATCCCCAACATCGGGCACTACGGGCAGTACATCAATGCCGCGTACCGCTACAGCTCCGGTCTGATCTATGCCGTCGGTGACAATGGGCATGTGTACTACTCGCAGGATCGGGGTGCATCGTGGGTCGAGATCACGGAAGTGACGACCGGCGTAGCAACGGAACTGTGGGACATCCACACCCTGGATGGGGTGCACGTCTATGCCGTGGGGAGCACCAACACAGTGATCTACTCGGCAGACTCGTGCGAGAGCTGGGGAATCATCGCCGGACCCTCCGAAAATGACACGGACCTGTTGACCGTGCAGGCCCCGACGCAATATCGGGTCATCATCGGCGGGCGGATCGACTCGGACGGCAACGTGCTGTGGGTCTCGGCTAACGGCGGGGCCGACTGGGATGACCTGGACTTTACCGGCTCGACGACCGCCAGCGGCGAGGTGCGGAGGGTGCGATGCGCGCCCAAGGCGCCACAGCAACACATGGTCCTGATCCACGGGGCGAACGATGGGGCGACGATGCGATACGGCCCCGGCACCAACTTCCGCTTCCACCGCACATTGAACGGCGGTGCGTCGTGGGAACGGAAGGACCTGGTAACGAATAGCGGGTTGAACGGCCTGAGCGTGTGCAGCATCAACCTGGCCTGGGCGGCGGGCGAAGCCGTGACCGCCATTGCCGAGATCGAGAGAATGGCGCCGGTATAGACCGGATAAGAACAACATAGTGGTGAGGTAGGGTATCGCAGGATACCCTACCCTGCCAGAAAGGGTGACGATGAGAAGTAAGGAAGTGGAGTTCAGTTCTATCGGCGTGACCAAAGTGTACGTACCGCCGACGATTCGCGTCTCGCAGATCGTGGAGCGTGCGCATCCACTGCCGCAAGCGCCAGTCGTGGTCGAGAAAGCGGCGGCGGGAAAGACCATCTCGATGGTTATCCTGGATGACCCCGAGTACCTGCGACAGAAGGAAGAGGTGCAGGCAGCACGAAATCAACTGCGCGACGAGTTGCACGTCCTGTTCTGCCTGCGCGATGTGGTCGTGCCAGAAGAATGGTTCGTGGATGACCAAACACAGGATGTGATCCGGCTGGCTAATCCCGAGTGGAAGCCACGTGATGGCGCGAACGGGCACAAGCTCGACTACATCGAGTGGCACGTTCTGTACGACCCGATGGACGAGAGCAAGTACATCACCACCGTGACCGAGTTGATGGGCATCAGCCAGGAGGATGTGGCGCTCGTCGAGGCATCGTTTCGAGATCAAGTGGAAGGGCCAGCCGCTTGAGCACTGGGCAGAAAAGTTGCCCAGCCACATGACTTCATCGATGCGGTGTGTGATCTGTGACCTGGCGTGGGAGTTGGGCAAGAGCGAGGAGCAATTCTTCGAGGCGTATAGGATGGAAGAACGGGCGCAACTGTTGGCAACCTATCGAAGCAGGATGAGCCGGGCAGCGGTGATGGCCGAATTCCCGGTAAAGAGGGACGATGGCTCTAGGTAGAGTCGGTCTGGAGGCTGTACTGCTCATCGCTGCGTTCCAGCGTGATCAGCAGCAGTATGAAAAAGCACTGGACTCGATGCAGAAGAAGACGGATGCTGCGGCCAGGAAGATTCAGAACAGCGGCAAGCAGATGGCCGGCTCGTTCAGTGAGTTCAATCGTGCGTCACAGGCAATGAACTCCGGCATATCGATCAGCATCGATCAGATGCAGAACCTGGGCCAGATCTGGGATCAGATGGGGCGCCCCAAGATCGACGTGGCCCAGTTCGATCAAGCCGTAGCAGGGGGCAAGAGTCTGGAAGAGGCGATGCGCCAGGCAACAGGCGGCATTCAGCAAGTTGCCCAAGCCTCAACTGCCGCCACTGGTTCCACCGCCAACTTTGCGCTGGGTCTCGTTACCTTGCGTTACGCAATACGTCTGGTCGAGCAGGCAGTCAGGCAGCTCAAGGAAGCCTACGACAGCGTCTACGAAGTTGCCGCGCTGCAAGATATGAAGATGGCCTTCGTCAATCTTGCTGCCACGAGCGGCGTGGCCTCGCAGCAGTTGATCGCCGATATGCGCGCCGTGGCGCAGGGAACGTTGGACACACAGACGATCATCCTGGCGGCGAACCGCGCCCTCCTGGCAGGCGGGTCAGCGTTTGCGGAAGATCTGCCCCGCCTCATGGAGATCGCCATGGCGGCGTCGAAGGCCACGGGCAAGAGCTTCGAGTACACTTTCGATTCCCTCATCAAGGGTATTGCTAAAGGCACGCCCAAGTTGATCGACAACGCCGAGATCTATATCAAGTTGGGCGATGTGGTCGAGGACTATGCCAGGGCGAATAACATTGCGGTGGACGCCGTCAGCGGCGAGACGCGAATGGAACTGGTGCGCGCCGCCGTTCTGGAGAAGGGCACGCGCGCCGTAGAGGCCATGGGCGGCGCAATGGGCGAGTCGACCAAGAGCTTCCGCCAACTCAACACGCAGTGGAAAGATCTGACCGATGGCGTCAAGACACAGGCCATCCCGGCTGTCGAGGAACTTAACAACCGCCTGATCTCTCTGGTATCCTCGCTCAAGGTTCTCTATGCTCTTCTGGTTGCCGGGAACCAAACGCTGATGGTTGCCTCCAGTACGATGGCAACGGTAGGCCAATTGCCAGAAGTCTTTCGCCAGAGTTTTGCCAAGGCATACGATGCTGTGAGCGGTGGGGTTCCCAAGTTGGACGCCCTGACTGAGGCCCAGCGGCGCGCCGCCGGTGCGGCCACGGAACTGGCAGACCGGGAAAGTGAGTTGAACCGCGTGCTGCTCGACCAGCAGAAAGAATTGAGCGACCTGCAATCCCAGTACAACAAGCGCTTTGCCCAGATCCAGCAGCAGGACTATGAACGCTTCGAGGACATGCAAAAGCAGCAGCGCCGCCAGGCCGAGGATGACCGGATTGCACTCAACCGCAAGATGGAAGATATCGAGAATCAACGGGCGCGCAAGTTGGCTGACCTGACCCGCGATCACGAGCGCAAGTTGGCCGATATCAAGACGGACATGGCCAAGAAGGTGCAGGAGTTCATCGACGATGCCAACAAGAAGCGGGAAGAGTTGGAGATCAAGCACCAACAGCGTCTGCAGGACATCCAACTCAAGTATCAGGACACGGTAGAAGAGGCGGCGCGTTCCAACGATGCGGTCGCCGTGGTGCGCGCCATGCGCCAGCGGCAACGCGACCTGCGAGACGCCGACATCGCGCGCCAACGGGAGGCAGAGGGACTGGAGCGTGACCTGTCAGAAAAGCGGGAAAAGATCGTCGAAGACGCCGACACGCGGCGGCTGGACGAGATCGACCGCTATAACCAGGCATTGGCGGACCAGCAAGAAGCCGAGCGGCAGCAGGCGGAAGACCTGGCTCTGAGTCTGAGACGGCAGGAAGAAGATAGACAACTCTCGTGGCAGCGGCAGGAAGAGGATAGACAAGAGTCATATGATCGCCAGATGGATGCCTTGAACCGCTGGCATGCAGAAGAGAAGGCGGCCATCGACGCACACTACATGGAACTGATCACGGGTGCGCAAGAAGCCGTGATCACGGCGGGGGAAGCCATCGCTGCGGCGACGACAGTCGCCATCACCGCAATCAGTACCGCCGCCTTGAATGCCGAGCAGCAGTGGGCCAACCGGCACGCCTACCTGGGCGGGCAGACCACGCCTGCGCCACCTAGCACCATCGGCCTGACGCCAGAGGAGCAGTGGCGGAAGCGGCACGACTGGTTCCGCGGCGAGGGCGGGCTGGACGTGGTGAGTAGGCCCACGTCGTTCGTGATGGGCGAACGCGGGCCAGAGGCGGTGCTCTCGGTGCCGTTGGGCGGGCAGGTCAACGTCAACCACCGTTTCTCGCCGCTGAACGTGGGTGTGAGCGGCCTGCCCGGCGGGATGAATATGGACAGCATTCAGAGTCTGATGTGGCAAACAATGACCGCAATGGCACAGCAATTACTACAAGGGAGCTAGGGTATGGCGCTCGACTTTGAACTGGGACTGGCGTTGGCAAGCCGGGTCAACATCCGCTACCGGGGACTGCCCGATCCGGACTCGTGGACCTATGTGCCCTATTCGCTGGTCAAGCAGGCAGGGGACGGGAGCGCAAAGGGCTTCGGGTTCCCGACCTTCACCTGGGCCTGGGACTCGCTTTCCCAGTGGGAGATGAACGTTATCCTGGGATTCTTTGGGGCCGCAGATGCCAGCGTGCGGGTTTATGTGCGCACCCATTCGGATGTGGGGGGCGGGCCGCAGAGTACAGTAGCAGGCACAGCACAGATGGACCGCCCAGTGGATGGCAGCGGCAAGTCGATGGTCAATGAGTCGCGCAAGCCGTCATATAGCAACGTAACGCTGACATTCAGGCACTTTGAGGTGTAAATGCCCACACTGACGGCAGGACAGCTCGAAACACTGAGGACATATCCCCAGAAGTCAAACCTGTACCTCATCGTCCAGCAGCCCATGTACGTGGACGACGCCGGACTGTGGGCAGGCTACTTCTGGTCGTGCCAACTCAACGGCGATCCGGCGGGGACAGCGGGCGACCTGGTCGCCGCATTGACAGTGAACAACGGCGTGGGGGCGGTGACGTTGCACGACGGGATGACCCTTGTGGTGGGCAACGACAGGGGAAACCACGAGAAGGGCATCTTTGTGGTCCGAGGCGACCAGGTGGTCAATGCTGCGACCGTGACCCTGAACATCGGCTCTACGTCTGAAGTCGTCGGCATCTTGCAGGACGATGACTGGGTGGTCGTGCTGGACGAATTTCGGCTGTGGACGCGCTACCCGCGCGTCGTCGAGGCGGGGGGCGCACTCTCGTGGTTCAAGGACTATGGCATCACCTACGCCTCGCTGGGAGCGAACGCTGCCAACCGACGTACGGCAAGCCTTCCCCCCGTCCCGATCATGGGACCGCACCGTGTGGCGTTCCTGGATCCTGATGACACGGTGGACATCGACTTTGA
>Ga0307378_10005119_pt1 | contig 18389 bp, 15 predicted proteins | sample UN1MG_FD_202238 | JGI IMG/M metagenome (GOLD analysis project Ga0307378, IMG submission 202238) | Soil microbial communities from Risofladan, Vaasa, Finland - UN-1 | ecosystem: Environmental > Terrestrial > Soil > Coastal area > Acid sulfate soil | place: Finland: Risofladan, Vaasa | collected... | reverse complement strand
TCATTCCCCCTCCAGTTATATTAAGAACAGCTATTCTCATTGTCTCTGCCTTCTTAAAAGTTCTTCATAAGGTGATTTCTGATTACAGAGAGGTTTTCGCCAAACCATATATTTCACTAACTCTCCAGAGAAGGATTTGTCTCAGTGAAAAATCCTCTGCAAGCATTCATGGCCGATTCAAACGTGATTTCAAGAATGCATTTTATTATCAATACAGTCTAATAGTATATATTATCTTACGGTCGCTTCATTTTCATTTGATATGACAGTATTCTTTATAGGCAGTCATGTTTGCCCGTGAGTTTGGTCACTAAATCCATCATTTTTTGAGAAACGACTTTTTTTGCATATCTACACTGTACATATTCAATCAAAGTTGCCTGTTCTGGAACTACAAGTTTTCCTTCCAAATAATCCTGCAGTTTTGTTCTCATGGCCGTTACGTTGTTTGCAGGAACGATAAAATCCGGCAGTATCGGTTCGAGGATTTCCGATATTGCTGCAACGTTGGTAGCAACTATCGGACAGCCCATAGCGAGAGCTTCAAGAATAATCAGCCCGAAGCATTCCAATTCTACGGTCGGCAAAACAAACAGATCGGCAGCCTGATAAGCCAGCATAAGTTTCTTGTCGGATAAATGACCTGTGAATACTACTTGTGCAGGACCAGCCCCAGCGTTTCTTGCTCGTTGTTGGAGCATTGTTCGCATTGGACCATCACCAGCCACTACGAAAATACAGCGTTTTTGAATTGCAAGTGGTGCAATTGCATCGATTGCGATATCAAGCCCTGTACGTGGAATATGGTTTCGGATGGTGAACAAGACCGGAATGTTTTGAGGCCAACCCAGCAGTGCCCTGGCTTCCGCTTTTTTTTTAGTTCGGATGTATTGTGGCTGAATCCAGTGAGGGATAATCGTGATCTTATCCGCAAGACCGTGAAAATACTGAATCTGCGATTTGGTGAATTTGGACAGGACGTGAACAGCGGAAGCCTTATGTAGAATTTTGTTTTCGAGCTGTTTGAGAATTCTAAGACCGAAAAGCAACTTTACTTTACCGATAAGTCCCTGATGTGCCCAGTTGATCTTCTGTTCGGCAACAACAGGAGAGTGGACGGTGTAGAGATAGCGGGGATTGTCGCCCAAGGCCTCCATAACTCCCGCTCCTGTGAACAAAGAGTGAATATGGATTATGTCCCATTTTATATTCGGCAAAAATTTATGTACGGCTTTTTTGACGGTCTTTATTTGGTTTTGGGCGTAAAAAGGGCTCCAATTATTAAAGTTGGTTTTCGTATAACGAAGGATTCGAATTCCTTCGCGTTCGATGGCAGTTGAAGCATCCTGATGGTCATTCTCAGCTTTGCATATCATGGTAACATGATGTCCATATTCGCGCATCAACAGCGCAATATCAAACGCGACCCTTGCGGTTCCACCCGGACAGTCATGAAAACAACTGTCAACTGCACATAGGTAATTCATAATTCACTGTCATATTTTGTATAATCGGACAAGATTCCCGTGGTCAGTTAGGCACCATAGAGATTTCAGCATTAACATCCTATTTTATTTTCTTTTGACTTAACATGCTGTTGTTTTGCGAGATAAAAATACAGAAGTCTGAAGGCGCTCAAAAGTTCTGCAATTACCAATAACATCAACACATTTCGACAGAACTCCCAGTATTGAATCAGACTTGATTCGACCTGGGACAAACAGAGCATCATGCCTCCGATAAGAGTCAAGCTTAACATGGGATGTCGCGACAAGACCGCCTTTGCGCCAAGGCCGATGAAAGCAATCCACAACCCGACAATCAGACCGGCAATCAATCCTCCCGGAATTCCAAAATCTGCGCAACCCGTTGCGGGCCAGGTAATGGCAGTATCCTCCAAGGGATAACCAAAATGTTCCTGGATCATCTGTTCAGGTGGAGAACGTGTGGCCTTGTTGGGAAAAACGGCGGATGGAATTATATATTCAAAACTACGCAGAAGAGCCCTGCCCATCATCGGCGATTTCTTATCCAGCCCTTCACAAATACGGCAGATGAATCTGCGGAGAAAAAGAGGTCGCATGCTCATGTTCTTACTGTAGTTGTACATTGAGTCTATTGGGACATCATTGTCGTTTCCAAAAGCTTTAATAGCCGTTTTGCCAATGCGTTCAACAGGATTAAATTGTTGCTGTTCTATGGAGTAGTAATGAAATCTGAACTTGAGGAAAAAAGGAAACAGGAACTGGAGGACAAAGCCGAATATGAGCAATAATAGAAGCAGCTTTTTTAGATTAAGTCTGCGCCAGGAGGATAAATATCCGAAGGCAACAAAAACGCACCACATTAAGATAAATCGTCTGCCAAAAAGAAACATCCATAACAATTCCAAGAGCAGAGCACATGCGGCCACATATTTGGTAAAAAAACGTTTATCAGACCAAAAAGAGGCAGAGCTCCAAACGAGACAACCCACAGCCAGAGTTCTCGCCAAAGAGCCAAGAACCACAATATAGTATGGTTGACTTAATACTCTCTCTCTGGTAGCGGTGCCCGAGAACAAAATACCATAACGTAGGGCAACAATCATCCTGAGAAGCCAGATGAATGCAACAATTACAATAACATATTGCCATTTAATCGTCTGGTATTGGCCAAAGAACTTAGTTATCGTGAAATGTTCCTCGGAAAACGGCAGAATAGAACCATGCTTTTTCAATGGGAGAAAGATTTTTCCTATGATCCATATTCCGAATATATAAAGCGCTATGACCAGATAGGCCTTGATTAGTAAATTAACAGGTTCGAGTGGAGAATTAACATTATCGTGGACAAACGACCAATTACCATAGATAAATGCAATCCATGGACCAAGCCCAAAAAAAACACCGGCAAAAATCAAAGCAAAATCAAATGATTTAGTACGTGCTGGAGCCAGAAATGCACGTCTGGCCCCAAGTACAACTAAAATGAGAATACCCGTTGCCAATATAAGTTCCGCTTTATCACTGTCAATCATCATTTTTTTTTCGATTCACACACAATTCGAAGCATCCAGTTGAGACGCTCACGGTAGCTGTATCCGCTTGTCAAACAACGTTCTCTACCAGCTGCGGCGATACACTGCCGCTGCTCGGAATGTGTCAAATAATAGCGTACTTTTTGCAGTAGTTCTTCTTGGGATGAAAAAAACTCTGCTTCTTTACCTTCCTGGAACATGTTTATATTTTCATTGTTTCTCTCTGCCAGCATAAAAGTTTCGCAGGCAGGGATCTCGTACATTCTTGAATTTTCCTTGTCTCGGTTCCATTTAGAATAAAAACAAAGAGCAATTTTTGAAGAAACTAAAGCCATTGTGTAATCCTGTCCAAAGACTCCACCATTGATAAAAGTCTTTTTAATGAGTTTCCAGAACCGGCCTTTTCTCTTCCAATCACTACCCCCGGTAATGGTTACAGAAATCCCTTTGCGCAACAATAAGGCTATATCCGCCTCCCTTTTTTGCTCCCAACGCCCGGGGAAAAACACATCGTACGATGGCGCCCCTGGCGAGAGTGTCAGGGGCCTATGAACCTCAGGATCAAATCCTTTATAGAATCTATATACCTGTTTGGCTCCCATTTTTCGCAACTCAGGGATGTTTTTATCCCGTGCCACAAAATGCAAATCATAATACGGAACCGCCCGAAGAAATCTTCGCCAACGAGCCCCCTGTACTGGAAAAGGATCGTCCATTATGAAGCTTACCAGGAAAGATTCGGGATGTTTACTGCGAACATTGATAAGTGTCCCGGCACTGATGAAACGAGGTGCGTCTATCCATATTATGTCATAAGATTCGTTATTTTCGTCCAATATTTTCCTGTTAGCTGCAGCGTGATCAATAGGAAATCCCAACCGATGTGCAACTCGACTGGCAAGCCTTTTGAGACCTTTTGGAGTTCGTAAGGGTAAGATGTCGATAGCGGTTACCTTATCACACAGTCCACACATCGCGTTGAATCGCATTTTGCTTGTGCTACCTTCCCAAAGCTCACCAACATACAAGATATGTAATCCTGTACTCAATCTATGTCCTTTTCCTTTAAAGGTGTGGGCTTTAGGCCGGATATCAGAAAAACACGTGTGAACACACCGCTGCCGCCATCGCCGGTTTCCACAAGATTCCATATTTTTAACACGATGCGTATTCCCTGCCATATCACGTAGCGCACCGCTGATGCAAAGCCGTGTATGACAGGACCAGCTTCCCTTGATTCGGCGAGCTGAAAACCTACCAACTTCAAGAGCTTGCCAAGCGAATTAGCATTAAAATACACTTCGTGTGTAAAATCCCCGTAGAATATGCTCGGTCCAAAAGGTGACCGGGCGTTCGGAGTCTGTAAAATAATACGGCCACGTGGCTTAAGTGCCTTGTAACAAGCGTCGAGAAAACGCAATACTTCATCTTTTTCGAGGTGTTCGATAAAATCCAGGCCGATTATCAAGTCATATGTTTTGTCAACGTTTTCCAGGAACTTCAGTATGTCGGCTTGAATTACAGCTTCTACAATCTTCTTTGCCAGTTGCACCTGTTCGGGGCTAATATCAACTCCTGTAATGTTGGTATATTTCCTTGCTTTGAAAAAATGCAGCAATCTACCACTACCACAGGCAATCTCCAGGATGTTCGCATTTTTCTCTGAAGGCAACCACCCTTTCAAATAGGAATCATAAGCCTTGCCCCATTTATTTGCTGCGGTTACATCAAAAGTCTGTTTAGAGTCTTGAAAACAAGAGGCATATTTACTATATATGCGTCGTCTGTAGTCTATCATATCCGCCATCTATTTTTGCTTTTAAGGATTCTTACAAAGCGAGACCACAATATTTATTCCATACGATTTGAGTTTGCCACAGAAGTGTTTAGAAGGTGGATATTCATCAACTTTTACCTTTTTCCAAGAGCCCAGCTATTTGGAAAATCTGCGACCAGCGAGCGTAATAACTATGCTTGTTTAAGCAGCGTTTTCGTCCGGCTTTTCGAATTGCTTCAGCTCTGTCAGGGTCAGCAAGCAGCTTTTTGATAACATTGGCACAGTCATCTTCATTTCTGTATGTAAGAATCTCGTTACCAACATTGAATACCAGCGATAGCTCAGGATTATTCTGTGTCAGATAAAGCACTCCACTCATCGGGACTTCAAAATCACGGCCTTTCAGGCACATCAGTTTTCGTGAATAGCCGATACCTGCAAAGCCGAGGTTAATTCGGCTGCGGGAATATAGTTTAATCATTTCCTCAGTGGGTAGGGGGCCATTTGGCCAGCCGTGCCCAAAACATTCTACTTTGATATTATGCTTGGCAAGTTTTTTGATAAAAGACGGACGTTGGCCATAGCAAGCACCTGCAAAACTTACATCAAATTCAAAAGGAGTATTATAGGGCCGGTGAACGTCGGGTTGGGCCGCTTCAGGCCAGAACATGGCCAAGCCAGCATTTAGAGCATATTTAATCAAAGAATCCGGTGAGTTTGTCAGGTTTAAATCCACTGCGTGAGCAATTCCAGCCGGGCCTGTATATCGTCCGCCCAACTTTTTTCCAGAAAAACTTAGTTTGTCATCCCAACAAAAATTGAAGATAACAGCACCTGTTTGTGCCATTTTGTGTAGCGTTTTTGGCGAAGTGTTATAGCCTGATAGATAACCGATTACTACATCAACCGGCTCAGTGTGATTGGCCTGATGAAAGGTTTCCAACATTGCTGTGTTCATCTGATCACGTTGGTTGAGCCAATCAGACTGCCTATCATCGAAACCACGTGTTCGCCAGTCAAAAGTTGTTACTTTTCCAAATTGCTCCAGCGAATAAGGTAATATTCTTTCCCAATTTGAGATATAGTAAGCCAGGAAGATATGTAAATCTCCTTTGGGCTTTGGCAGGCATCCAGACAGACGATTTACCAATCGTTGGTGAAGTGACTGTTTCAAGGCCTCTTCATCAGGCTGTATTAGCCCTTTTTCGAGAGCCTTAAGCCGGTGACGTGTCAGCTCTCGATGGGTTTTTTCTTCCTGAAGATATCCTTTGACAAGTGAATTTGCCTTGACAATGAAAGAGACTTTCTTAAGTGCTTTTTTTATGATATTTTTAGTGCAGCTCCCAACCTTCAGGCTCAAAAAGCATGGAACCATCTTTGGCAAATAATATGTCCGACTGAGTCAACTCCCCATCAAAAGGACGTTTTATGTAGGTACATACATAAAGAATTCGAAACCCTTTTGAACCAACGTATGATATTACCTCGTGTGCAAGTGGGCCATTCCAATAAATTCTTCGATATGAAACCTCAAGCAGGAGAAGCTCTGTATTTTCCAGACATTTCTCCGCGCCCTTGAGCACTTCGATCTCGAAGCCCTGTACATCAGCCTTAATCATATCAGGTTGCTGTATGGTGCCATCTTCTATAAACGAATCCAATGTGCGCACCTGCACTGTTCTGGTAGATATCTCGTTGGATTGGCCGTATTCACTCGCGAAGAAACTGGACTGGTCCCCATGTACGTATAAGTCGAGTTGACCAGGTCGGGATCCCAAAGCTCCCTGCCAGGCCTTAACCTTGGGATTGGTTTGCTGTAACTCATTAAGTAGGGCGCTGTTTTCGTCAAGAGGGTCAACAAGGAAATATTCGGCGTCGGGAAATAATTCAAGACAATTTCTGGTCCATGCTCCAATAGCTGCGCCCGCATCAATTATTTGATGTGGCACAACACCTTGTTTTTTCACCTTACGCAAAGCCTCAAGGATTCCCAGTGGTCCCTGGGAGATATTAACAATTTTCAGGTTCATTATTCCGAGCAACTTGTTAATAATTTTCTTTGTGGTCCGGCGTAATGAACAAGTTGACATTTCCACCATTATCAAAATTTCTCCTACCAGCTAAAATTCTTGCCAAGTAGAGAATAAGATCAAGTCTGTTATCTTATATTGTTCTTGCATAAATATCTCCTTGTGTATTGTCAGGAAGGGAATCAAGTTGTTCAACCAACTGCTTATGAGTTACCCATTTGGGTAATATGAGATGTGTTGGTGTGCCGATTGAGTAGTTCAATTCTGCTGGTCCCTGTGCCACTAAATGACCAATACATTTCTTTGTATCGTCGAGAAATTCTGTTACAAATTCAAAAGAAACAACAGGGATTGGCTGTCTCAGCCCTTTAAGAACCGAGTGCTCAAAACCTTCCACATCAATTTTACAAAAAGCGGGTACGCCAAACTTGAGAATAAGCTCGTCGAGTGTGACAACCTTTACTTTTTGCTTTTGAGACCACGTGTATTCTTTGGCAAAGCGTCCCTTGGTTATCCAGTCTTCAGACATCGATGAGATAGTCGTTGCGGTATCGCAGATAGCAATTTCCGATGTGCCGGCACTTGCTCCTAATGCTGCTTCAACAAATGTGATATTAGAATTTTTTCCAAGCCATCTTCTTAGATGTTTTTGACATTCCATTTGTGGTTCGACGCAAATAACCTTAGCTCCCAGTCCAATGAAAACCCTCGTATATTCTCCCAGATTTCCACCAACATCGAAACATAGATCGGTTTCTTTGATAAATTGCTTATAGAAGTTCATCAGCAGCTTACGTCGTCGAATGGCTTCAGGATAACAAGACTGCATCTGCCGGTAAAATGACGTGAAAGTGACCAGCAGACCCCAACGTCTCAAAATAGTTTTGATAGTGTTTTTTATAATGTGAACTATTTTCATAGAGAATTATTCAAATATGCTGGCCAAAGAAGTATTCCCATTGAGCTGTAAGACATAGACGTTATTTACAAGTATTAATACCCTGCCTTTCTTGTGAATCTTGTCAGGAACATACTGATAATAAGCATACTTGAATAGTAGATCGGACATGCCACAGCCGCTCCAACCAAACCGAACCGGCTAATTAAGCAAACAACAGACACAACACATATGATTGCCCCAACCGAGTGAACGAGGAGGACAAAGCTGGTTCGCTTGTAGGCAAAGAGAATATTTTCAAAGATTTGGGAAATTACTTGAAAACCGATTCCGGCTGCAATCCAGGGCATTAGCAATGTTCCGCTTCTATATTCCCTGGCAAGAAGACACACAGCAATCCAATGCCGGAAGTAGTAGACGGCTATGACTCCAAAAAGACAAACGGAAGATGTTGTTGTGAACCATACAAGAAACGTCTTTTTTTCCAGAGATTTATTATCAGTTGAGACACTTTGAAAATACAGGGGGCGTAGAGCCTGGCTAACGGCACTGCTTGTTATTAGGAATGGCGTACTAATAAGGCCGTAGCTTGCAGCATAAATGCCCACATCTGCCATCCCCAAAAGGCCGCCAATGATATAACGGTCGCTTAGAGAGATGGTCCAACCAACAATTGCCAGCGGGATAAGGGGTATCGCATACGATCTAATATTGCTCAACAGTTTCGAGTCCAACTCGCCATGCTTCTTTGGAAGATTCTTTCCTTCAGCTTGTATGGGCAGAAGATTGAAGCAAAGCAAAATTCCACCGATAGCGATGAAATATCCCAAAAGAACAGATTGTGGTGTGGCGCCGAGCAAAGTAACCAACAAAACGGTAATTACAGGTTTAGCCCATGCTTCCACCGTATCCCATATTGCAGCTTCTTTTTGCCGGCGTGCAGCGGTCAGGAAACCAACCTCCAGATTGCGCATTACCTGAACAACGATAAAAGCGGCCAAGACCACAAAGACCGGATATGATATGGTGCCGGGTCGAACAAAAAGACCCCCCAGCAGGATAAGACTTGCAAGGGTGCCAACAGTCCATTTCAAAATGCCAACAATAGTGCGGCGAAGCTGTGGGACTTTTCCCGACAATGCCATCTCCGGATGAAATCTTTGGGCAGCGGATATCAACGGATATGCAAAAAGATTACTACCCAGTGTTGCAATACCAATCAGCAAGATGATTTTTCCATAGATTTCTTTAGGGACAAATTCTGTAAGCAATCTTACGCCAATCAGTGCGCCCAAGGCAGTGTTTATTTTTCCGAAAGCAGACCAAGCTCCTTCTCTGAATATTATTTTGGGGGCAAAAGATAAGTTTGTCATAAACTTGTTGTGTTACAATGCGTTGTCTGAGAGGTAAATTACTGTCAGTGTTTATTGCCCTTTTCTTAATAAAACGACAGGGATTGTCTTGAATAAGATGTACAGGTTCAACAGTAGAGACCGTCGCTGAATGTATAAAACATCATATTTTATTTTATGATTTGGGGGTAAATCATAATGATTTCTTATTTGTGCAAAGCCGGTCAGTCCCGGTTTGACTGCAAGTCTTATCTCTCTCAGAGATTGATGGCATTTCACAAAGTGAGGCCGTTCAGGTCTTGGACCGACCAGGCTCATTTCACCGTGTATGACATTTATTAGCTGCGGTATCTCGTCTATGCGAGTATCTCTCAGGAATCGACCGATTTTTGTGACTCGCAGGTCATTTTTTGCTGCTAATACGGGGCCACTGTCGCGTTCGGCATTGTCTATCATCGTTCTGAATTTATATAGGACAAAATTTTTTCCATCTTTAGCGATTCTCTTTTGTTTGTAAAAGACCGATCCGGACGAAGTAAGTTTAATGCCAAGTGCAGCCAGAACAATGAGCGGACTTAGTACAATCAACATGACGAGACTGCCTATTATATCAAGAGCCCTTATCATAAACTCTTCGTAATCGGTTTTCCTTCCGAGGAATGTTGCAAGGAATTGTATTGAGTTTTCGTTCATTACATTTCCCGAAATTAATTCAACATAAATAGACGGGCTGAATACTACATTTACTTTTAGTCTGAGCAGCAGGTAAATAAGGAGATTCAACTGCTTAGTATCGTGAATTTGTTTGCAAATTATAATTTCATCGACATCCTCACATTGAAGGAGTTCTTCAATTGAGTCTATATACCTCTCTTCAACCAGAGGATTTTCATCAATAGCCCTCTCGGATTTTTGTTTTCCAATAATAATTACTTTCTTTTTGATTTTTCCGGTAAATCTTAAAACCCGGCTGTTAAATATAAAGACAAATAGCAATGCAATAGGAAAGGAAATAACGAAGATGCTGGAAGGGAAATCCGACCATTTTATTCTAAAAACATAGACAAGAGCTATGCCGAAAAGAGCACCTAAAAGCAAGCCATTGAAAGCCCTCTTGAACAAGTGCCAGTAACTGCAAAACCTGTTTTTGAAAACGCGAGTAAAAACAAGAGCCAACATATATATAAATGTGAGGAACGGGAAATTATCCTTGTATGGCAGAAAATTTATTTCCGGGATGTTCAAGCCATATCTGACAGGAAAGGACAAAAGAAAAGCAGCATTTAGTAAAAATGCGTCAACAATAAACAGGAAAATCTGAAGAATCATATTCTTATGCATTGCTTTTTTGTATAGTGAGAATATAAGTTGAAACTGTAAAAAGTAAGCTGGATATACCCTATCTATTATCTAAGCCATGCCAAAAACTTTCTAACATCCCCAAATAACGCGGTAGGGTCTTTACGGTATAGAATACTTCGAGCTCTGGCTCTTTTTAAGATGCGTGCCGTACCTCTGTTGTAATTGTGAAAGCTGGTTTTCAGATACTTTTCAATCTGTCTTAATTCCTCGTTAGTCATAGTATCAATCCGATTGTCAGAGCGTTTCATGAAATAATACTTCGGTGATATAGAATAATAATCGTCTAAAGTGCGGTCATCAATCATGTAGCCGGCAGCAATACCTATATCAAGCAACTCGGTTCCGGGATAAGGTTCAAAAACCGAAAGGGATGCAAAATCAGGTTTGATATGCAGCATTAAGTTGAGGGTCTGAAGCATTTCCTGCTTAGTCTCCGTTGGAATGCCCATCAGAAAATAGCCTGTCCAATGAATGCCGGCCTTGTGAACAAGCCTGGCGGCTTGTTTGATCTGTGTTGTCGTTATTCCCTTCTTCATTATGGTTTTGAGAACACGGTCACTGCCTGATTCTATGCCAATCTTAATACTATTGCAGCCGGCGGATTTCATTTCCTCCAATAACGATTCATCAATAAGATTCACCCTTGCGTTGCATTCCCAGTTTATCTTAAGATTTTTATTCCTGATTGAACTGCAAAACTCCAAAACCCTTTTCCGGTCGACGGTAAAAGTGTCATCTTTAAAGCTAAACTGAATAGTGCCGTATTCGGCCTGAATCTGTTGAATTTCCCCTATGACATTTTCAACCGATCTAAATCTTGTTACTCTTTGCCAAACTCCGGCGGAGGAACAGAACGTACATGCGAACGGACAGCCGCGTCCGGTCATTATCAATCCCATATCTTCCGAGGTATATGAGTTTTTATTTATAAGGAGGTCTTTTGCGGGATAAGGTATTTGGTTTAAATCATGAATAAATTTGGCATCAGGATTATGATGAATTTGTCCGTTAATCTTAAAACTAAGCCCCAAGATATTATTAGGAGGCATTTTGTTTTCGACAGCATCAACTAACTGCGAGAAACAAGATTCGCCTTCACCCCTCACTGCGTAATCAACGAAAGGGCTTATCCTTAACACTTCATCGGCCTTGACGGATGGGTGCGGGCCGCCAACTACCACCGGAACATTATTAAATAAGGTTTTTACAATCTCGGCCGCTCTAAAAGCCGCAGCGGCTTTGGTTGTAAAAACATTTATACCGACCAGGTCGGGCTTGACTTCATTTATAGTATTGCGCAACTCATTCCATATCGGATGAGACATATTGTTGATGCATTTAATATATTCAGGATATTTGCTCTCAAGGTCGGAATAGTCCATCTGGCAGGCCTTGTCAACATTTGCATCTGCATCATATATAAGGACTTGATGGCCCTTATCACGCAATACAGCCGCTAAATAAGCAAGTCCCAAAGGGAAATAGCGATTGTAGTATTTTATGAATCTATAAAATGGAGGGTCGATGAGGAGTATTTTCATGATTGTTATGCGGTTCAGATAACTTCTATAAAATCATACTTGTCGAGAACTAAATGATGAAAAAACGAATCTTTTGTACCTCGATTATCAGGCAGAAACGTGTATAATAATATTAATATTGGTAATGATACAAATTGTTAAAAGCTTTTAGGGGGCTCAGCAATGGCGTTTCCTTTACGGAATCTTTCAGAGAATATTGCCCGGGCATTTCGCTTAATCCGAATCGTCAACTTTGATCCACGGAAAACTACCGGGCCTCTTTCGATAGAATTAAGTATGACCTCAGCATGTAATTATAAATGTTATTTTTGCAATGCCCACTCATATCTCAAGGAGAAGTGTCCACAGGCCCAGTCTCTATCGGATGAAACCATTGATTGTTTACTGGAAGATATTCGTCTGCTGAAGATTCAGGAGATTCTTTTTGCCGGGGACGGAGAACCTTTTCTTCATAAGCGATTCCACGATGTCATAGATGCATGTAAGGAACGCAAGGTCAAAATACTTACCAATGGAAGCAAGCTCAAACAAGTCTCAGCATCTGTGTTCGCCAATATTCATAAACTGACGATTAGTCTGAATTCCATCGACGATGAAACACACCGCCTTATACATGGTTACCAGGGTAACAGTCAACTACCATATATTCTTGAAAATATTGAGCGTTTACTCTCTCTGCCCCGGGCAAGGAAAAAACTACAGATAAACTATGTCGTTACAAAAGACAACCTGGAAGAACTGGAAACAACATTTCAACTAAGCCACAAATGGAACGTATTTTTTGCAGTTCGGCCGGCAAGCATTGTATTCGATGAGTTCCAGCCAAAAGGATTATCACCTTACCAGATGCGACTTGTTAAGAAAAAAATCGGACAAATATTACAGAAGCCTTCGTTATCACCAAACGCTATCGCTTCTCTAAAATATTCACAACATTACTTTCGGTCTGAAAAAGCATACAATACACGAGACCACCTTCTTCCATGTTATGCAGGTTTCTACGGTGCTTATCTCGAAAGTAACGGAGACTATCTAATTTGCGTCCACTGTAAAGAGCCGATGGGAAACATTAATCGGCAGCGTCTTGCCGATCTATGGAGAAGCAACCAATTTCAGGAACGTGTTTGTGCTGCTTCTTTGATGCACGAAAACAACCAAAGGACCTGTGCGGCATGTGTCAACTGCCCTGACGTAGAGACATATTCGGCGCTTTTTCACAGATTCTTCTCACGAATACCAGGGCAAATGTTTCTTCTGCGACATCGTTATAAGAAATACAAAAATAATCGGCAACAAATAGGGTAGCACTGTTGGCGTTAATGAACTTGAAACTATGCGTCATTCCCGGAGTTACTCTGATAGAGCTCCTTGTGTGAAAGTATTTGCGAAACAGCCCGTTTGACACTAAAGGTCTTTTCAAGTATGGCCCGACCATTGTTGCCCATTTTCTGTCGAAGGTCAACATCTGAGGCCAGCCGCTCGGCGTAGGCACAAAATACGCTGTGCTCTCCTGCTAAACAGATGAAACCGGCATTTGACTCTTCTATGATTTGTTTTAAGTCGTTACCGGGATTGATGCATGCCAGTATCGGCATAGAAAAGTACATATAACCGAGCATTTTGCCCGGAAAATTATGGGTTTTCAACTGGCGGTCCAAGGAAATTAATCCAATATCGAACTGCGAGAGCATGCCGAGATACTCCTGCTGTGTTACGGCTGGATGGATCGTGATATTGCTCATCTGTTTTTCTTTAATCATGGCTTTAAGACGGGGCACTTCACTGCCCTCACCTACAAGAAGGAAATGTGCCTGTGGGTTTTCACGCATGTTTTCAGCAAGGCGGATGATATTATCCATATCCTGAGCAACGCCAATATTCCCACCGTAAAACAAAACAATCTTGTCCTGTAATCCCAGTTTCTGTCGATAATTTCGTCGGATAATCTTTTTTTCGTTTGCAGTTGTCCAGTTATACAAGACTTCCAAATTGTACTTATCTGCAAATCCATGTTCTGAGAAATATTTCAGATTTTCCGGTGATTGGACCCCAATAATATCGGCTGTTGCGTAATGCTGTCGCTCCTTTAATCGAAAAAACCGACATATCAGCCCCTCTTTCATCTCACCTGTATCGACAGCCCATTGAGGGAAGATATCCCGTTGGATCAGGTAGGCCTTGCAGTTCCACAGCTTTTTGAGTTTTTTAATCAGAGATGCAAAGAAGATGCTTGGAGCGTACAGCACAATTAAGTCACACCGGTTTGATTTAAAGAATGGTTTGCCTGCTTTCCAAATAATCGATGATAATCTTATTTCATTTATAGCTCTGGTTATCCTTTCGGCTCCTTTGATCGGGCAGCTTCGAACTCTTAGAACTGTCAGGCCTTGCTCTACTGTGACTTGGCTTGGCGCAGTCAAAGCATCATCTGGAGCCGTAATAATTATCTCGTGTCCCTGACAGTGAAATTCCACCGCCAAGTCGTGAACCAATTTTGCGCTGGATTTCTTATAGGGAAAGTAACAGTCAACAACGATTAATATCCTCATAGACAGCGATCTGTATCGATGCAGCTCAGTTAAACATACTTATGCCAGACGGTTCGATTGACATAATCAGTATAACTGATAATAATGCGAACAACTTTTCTGGAGACGTTTTCACTTTCATAGTCACTCACCAGTCGAAAGGCCCGAACATTGCGGTCAAACTGTTTTGTCACGACTTCGATGGACTGTACAACTCGCTCGCTCTTAAGTCCACACATAATAACAGTTCCCTCGTCCATTCCCTCCGGGCGTTCATGTGCCTGACGGATGGTTACGGCGGGAAAATTCATTATGGAAGATTCCTCCGTTATTGTGCCGCTGTCGCTAACGACACAAAAGGCATTGGTTTGAAGACAAACATAATCCGGAAAACCCAGGGGTTTTAGAAGGTGTATTCGTTTGTCCAATTCGCAAGAGATTTGCGGTGATTCGAGGCGCTTACGTGTTCTCGGGTGCGTTGAAATAATCACGGGCATATCATAAGTCTCTGCAATTATATTGAGAGAGTGTAGCAGATCATGAAAATTGGTATCCGAATCGACGTTTTCCTCGCGATGAGCACTTACGACAAAATACTTGGTTGGGTACAGCTTAAGCTGCTTCAATATGTCCGAGGCTTCAATATCGTCTTTATAATACTCCAGGATTTCCTTCATAGGAGAGCCGGTTTTGATAATTGTCTCAGGGCGGATCCCTTCGGCGATAAGATACCTTCGAGCATGTTCGGTATATGGCAAGTTGATGTCGCTGATGTGATCGACGATTTTGCGGTTAATCTCTTCCGGAACCGTTTGATCGAAACATCGGTTGCCAGCTTCCATATGAAAAATTGGAATTTTTCTTCTTTTGGCCGAAATAGCAGAAAGACAACTATTCGTATCGCCCAACAGCAGGAGGGCATGGGGTTTTTCTCTTGCCATTACGTCATCAGACTTTGCTATTACGTTGCCAATAGTTTCAGCTGTAGTACTACCTACAGTTCCAAGAAAGTAATCCGGTTTTTTCAATTTTAGTTGTTTGAAGAAAATCTGATTGAGTTCATAATCATGGTTTTGGCCGGTATGCACCAAGATATGCTGAACGTGGCACTGTAGCTCGGCAATGACCCTGCTAAGCTTAATGACCTCAGGCCGCGTGCCGACGATAGTCATAACTTTCATTTTCTTTGATGATCGGGTGTTTTTGTTCATCTCAGCAATTCTTCTGTCTCAGGCAGTGCCTCCGCTGGCACGTTCAGGTCATGTTTAGCCATAAGTTCAATCGTGCCTTCCAGATCAAGAACATTATCTGCACTGCAGAACTCACTGTCCAAGGCATTTGGTGCTTCTTTATTTACAGTTCTCAACTCAGGGAGCATAGGTAAAATTACATAGTAATCTCCACGTTTTATGACATGATGACATTCTTCTTCGCTGACAAGAATTTCGTGCATTTTCTCGCCAGGTCTGATACCAATAATCTCGGTTTCGATATTCCGTGAGCCTATAATAGCCTTTGCCATATTTTCAACCGTGGCTGACTCTACTATTGGAACGTAGATTTCCCCTGAGTTACCCTCCGAAATCACCGCAAAGATGGTATCAACTGCCTGGTCGATACTGAGAAGAAATCTTGTCATGCTCGCTGCTGTTACTGTAACAGGTCCCCCGGCTTTTATCTGTTCGTGAAAAAGTGGAATCACCGAACCTCTTGATGCCAGGACGTTTCCATATCGAACACAGTTGAATTTTGTCTTGGGGTTCAAGACGTTGGCTGACACGAAAATTCTCTCCTGAATCGCTTTGCTCATGCCCATAACGTTAACGGGTTTGCAGGCCTTATCTGTACTGATTCCGACCACTGTATCTACAGAATAGCCGTTTTCTCGTATTGCGCGAACAATATTTGCCGGCCCGAGGCAGTTTGTCCGGAGTGCCTGTTCCGGAAAGTACTCACAAAGAGGCACCTGCTTTAGCGCCGCTGCGTTAATAACAATATTTGAGTCTTTAACCGCAGAGCAAACATCCGCATAATTTCTGACATTTCCAATACGAAATTCGAGCAGTTGCCTAAAATTGTTATAGATAACTTCGTCGGTTGTCACTTTCCTGTGCATATACGAGACCCGCATTGCCTGCTGCTTTGCTTCATCCCTTGACATAATGATGACTTTACTGGGTTTTCCCAGTTCGTCCGTGAGAATTCTGCGCACCAACACTTTACCAAGGGAACCCGTCCCGCCGATTACCAGAATAATTTTACCTTCAAAAATCATTTAATGCTCCTTAGGAGATGTTGCTGGAGGTTGCCAGCTCTAATCGTTTTTTCTCTTACTATCATAATCTGTCGGGTCTTTATACATCTTACGGATCATTTCTTCCCAACTCGGTGCGATATAACCGGTTGTTTGTGCGAATTTATCCATGTTTAAACTGAGATCACAGCAAAAATCCTTGTCACAGGTGATATTCACATCTAATTCAAAGATTTCCTTAACCAAATGCAGCAGATTATACTTGGTAATAGGCTTGCTTGCAACCTGATAGACCCCACAGATATTCGGGTAATTCTTTATAATCAGAGCAATTATTTTTGCCAATTCAATAGAGGTGAAGCCGGAATAAACCGCTTTTTCAAATCCCCTGACGGTCTTTTTCTGCTGTGCCAAAAACCATTCAATTAGTCCGTGAGTGGGTGTCGTTAACTCTCGGCCGATGAAGGAGGTGCGCAGCGTCACGGCCGCTGTTTCTTCAGAAGTCGTCTCGCCCAGGAATTTGGACTTTCCATAAAGATCACGGGCATCAGAGAAATCGTTTTCACGGTAACCGCCGTGAGTGCCGTCAAAGACACAATCGGTACTGATTGTAATCAATCTTGTCCCAATATCAGCACAAAGAGTCGCCAGCTTGTGAGGCAAAAATGAGTTAATGGCAACTGACAGAAATGTGTTATTCGCCTCCTTCAACTGCTTGACAATTCCAACGCAATTGATAATGACATCAGGAGCTGCATTCCGAATTGTCTGTTCCAGTTTCTCATTATCGAGCACATCCACGCCGCCAATTAGTTTTACGTTTTTAAAGATTTGGTGATACTTATCATAAAATCCTGCGTCTTTTTTAACGGTACCGACAATCTCATGATGCTCTGAGAGGCCCTGACACAACTTATGCCCTAGCATACCCCCGGCTCCTAAAACAAGTACTCTGCTCATAATCTCTGCATTTTCCGAATTGTAATCATTTTTGTCCAAGACACCTAAACAACTTCCTTACTAAAGTGACATAATTTCTCGAACGATATCTTGCTTCTGCGTAGTCCCATCACGTCATCAAGATAACTCCTTGGAACATAAACGCATAAGACATGTTCTTGCAGCAGGTCTTTTCAGGCTTTAAGCAGTCATCTGACAATCTCAAGGAATTCCTGCTTAATTTTTTTCCTTTCAATTATATCGGATTCCATAGTTTCTTCGCCACAATTCAAAGATTACCAGTGCAAACAATCGCTGAGAATTCAAAAAACCACGGCGCTGATAATTGATCAATTGGCGAATGACCGTCTGGTCAAACAAACTGCTGTCTGCCTCTCGGAGCACCTGCTCGAAATAAGTGCCCCAACTCCCTTTGAACCATTGGTGTAATGGCATGGTAAATCCCTGTTTGCGTTTCAGGTCCAATTGTGTTGGCAGGAGACTTTTTGCTAAAAGGCATGGGAGAATTTTGCGTTTGCGTAGTGTCGCTCTGAAGTTGTCCGGTACCTGTCGAAAGGCAAATTCAATAATTCTATGGTCCAGATAGGGCGAGCGAATCTCAAGTGAAGTCAACATGCTGGCTCGGTCCACTTTCACAAGGATATCTTCCGGCAGATATGTCAAAAAAT
>Ga0307378_10005116_pt1 | contig 18394 bp, 16 predicted proteins | sample UN1MG_FD_202238 | JGI IMG/M metagenome (GOLD analysis project Ga0307378, IMG submission 202238) | Soil microbial communities from Risofladan, Vaasa, Finland - UN-1 | ecosystem: Environmental > Terrestrial > Soil > Coastal area > Acid sulfate soil | place: Finland: Risofladan, Vaasa | collected... | reverse complement strand
GCCATGAGTACTCAGAGTGGCGCGCTGGGGCTGGCGATTCTAGAGTATGCCAGGAACCTGAACATTGGGCTTTCCACATTTGTCAGCATCGGAAACAGGGCTGATGTCTCCAGCAACGATCTGCTCCAGTACTGGGAAAAAGACTCGTCTACCAAGGTCATTCTCCTTTACCTTGAATCTTTCGGCAATCCTAAGAAGTTCGCCCGCATAGCCCGCAGCATCACGCTCACCAAGCCGGTGGTTGTGGTAAAAAGCGGGCGTACTTCGGCAGGCTCCCGGGCTGCTGCCTCACATACCGGGGCGCTGGCTACCGCCGAAGTAGTTTCTGAAGCATTATTTACCCAGACCGGGATGATCCGGGTGGATACACTGGAAGAGCTTTTTGATGTGGCTAACCTGCTATCTAATCAACCTATCCCTCAAGGGAGAAGAGTGGCTATTCTCACCAATGGAGGGGGCCCTGGCATCATGACCGCCGATGCATGTGCTGACAGAGGACTGGAAGTGCCCACTCTTTCAGATGAGAGCGTCTCAAAGCTAAAGAGCTTTCTCTCATCTCGAGCCAGCCTTGCCAATCCCATTGATATGACGGCTGACGCTTCCGCCGAGGAGTACAGGCGGGCACTGGAGGTTCTGGCTCATGATGATGGCATAAATATTGTGATAGTCATCTTTATCCCCCCGATAATTTTGCAGTCTGAGGCAGTAGCCAATGCCATAAGGGGGCTGGCACCGGAGTTTCGCAAGCGCGGCAAGACACTAGTAGCTTCATTTATGGGTTCGCGTGGTACTGGTATTGAGTACGATTCCAAAGATGGGGGATGCATACCCAATTTTACCTTCCCGGAGCATACCGCGGTTGCCCTCGCTGGGGCGTGGGATTACAGTCAGTGGCTACGAAGACCAAAAGGGGTGGTTCCCGAACTGACAGGGATCAATAGAGAAAAGGCCCGTGCGGTAGTGGCATCAGCCTTAGAGCAAAGCTCTACCCGACCCCTCTGGCTGGAAGCTTCCTCCATCTCCGAACTGCTCAACGCATATGGAATCCAGCTCGCGGTGTCGAAGTCAGTAAGTACAGCGGAGGACGCAGCCAGGGCAGCTGAAGAAGTTGGCTTCCCGGTTGCGGTTAAGCTCCTCTCAGACAAGATAATCCACAAGACTGAGGTTGGAGGAGTGGTCCTCCCATGCCACTCAGCAGGTGAGGTAAAACAGGCCTTTAACCAAATCAGAGAACGCCTTGAGGGTCTGGGAAGAGCCGATGAGATGCAGGGTGTCACCATTCAACCAATGATATCTGAGGGAATTGAGGTAATTGTTGGCCTAACCCAGGACCCTTCCTTCGGTCCTCTGATCATGTTCGGTATGGGGGGCATTTACGCCGAGTTCCTCAAGGATATTACATTCCGTATTCACCCGTTGACCGACGTTGATGTCCAGGAGATGGTGCGCTCAGTGAAGGCTTACCAGCTCTTTGCCGGCTGGCGAGGCTCCAAGCCGTCTGACGTTAAGGCTCTCGAAGACCTCCTGCTGAGAGTGTCTGCTATGGTGGAAGACTCACCCCAGATAGCAGAGATGGACCTCAATCCGGTGAAAGCTCAAGAGCAAGGGAAAGGGTATTTTGTAGTTGACGCTCGAATTCTGCTCTCTTGACCATGTTGTGGAGATTACTCAGGCTGCACCGGAGCATAGTAGTGTTGAGGAAGAGGATATCGCCTTTCGTGGTGCTGTGCCAAGACATGGTATCCACTCCAAGGTCCCATCTCGACAGCGACTTTATCCAGCGTTATAGGGATGACAAACCTTATTCTATCATCAATTTCTGGACGCTGCGTTTTCAGATAAGAAAAGGAGGGGTTTGAAACCAAGTGAGGAATGTTCTCGTAGGTTGTTGGAGTAGTAGATATAACCCAAAGCTTTATCTAAAAGGTCAGCATCGCTTCTAATTCTCATAGCCCTAGGAATATAAAACTCGTCGTCATCGGTACGATGTGAGCGTTCCAGGTGAGTATTTTCCCCGCAGTGTCCCTTGTGGTTTTGAATTAACCGGCAACCAAAACCGCTGATGAGTTTGCGCAGCTCTCTTACCTTTAGCCATGATTTCCCGCCAAATTTCTTTCCCTTATTCACAGTGAAAACAATGGTCGGCTTAACCCCATGTGAGCATAGCCAGGAGATAACCCACAGATACCAGCATAAACCGTTGGTCCAGGATTTTTCCCGTGAATAGCCGAACAGCTTAAACCAAGAACACACATCCAGAGCACTCCATTGATAGTTCGGTATATTGTAGCGGTCGAAATGGCTAATTTGTTCCCGCGTCAATGCCTTCTGGTCTCTGATGTACTTTAAGTCCACCTGGACGATTTCAAAGGGCTTAGCTGAATACCAGTCGACAAATCCCCGCTTCTCTATATCCAGTCCCAAAAACTCTAGCATACTCCTGATGTATTCCGGGTACCCATAGCTCAAAAACTGTATAGTATGTCTTGGACACCGCACACTGAATTGACTAAATAAGGAGAATATCGGCAGGCGATATGACCACAGATACGCGCCTTGAGGGATTCGAACCCACGTTCTCCAGGGCCACAACCTGGCGCCTTAACCACTGGACTACGCCCACCACAACCACAAATATTATACTTTGAAATTGACCTGGTGGAGACTTTTTACCCTCGGCCTGTGCAGGCCAAGAACTCAAGCTGCCCGAACATTTATTATACTCTACGCCTGACTAGATTGATAAAAAAGTCCCTCACATTATATCCTCAAAGTTAAGAGTAACATATTCATTCTCGCAGGGAGGCCCTTTGGCAACATCCATGGTTTTCTTATTAAGGTCAATAACAAACGAGGCGTTCGTTAGCCATTGAAGAGCCTCATCAAGGTGCGGGTCTATATGACAACATATAGACCCCGGTCCTTTCTTGTCAAAGTGGTCTCTAAGTACCTTTTTCATGACATCCATATCAATATGCCCACATTCTTTGGTCAGAAGCTTAGTTGCCCTGCGCTCTCTATTGAGCGAACCAGGATCCAGAGGAGGCAATAGGTCTTTGATATTAGAATTGGTGACCGAGAAATGGTTGGCATGAGCTATGATACCACTATTTGGCCATATAATATTGTAGTAATCCGGCGCGGTTTCAATATCTACAGCCTCGCTACCTTCACCGCCAGTATATCCTATTAAATAATTGCCCGAGGAGCCTCTTTTAGCCATCAAAACAGCTCCCATCGCATCTACTAAACTTTCTTGACTCATTATCTTACGAAGTATAATCTGCATGGGGACACCCAGGTGCCATCCATCAGAAACCATAATATTTGCCAATACACACACACCTGCAGAGTTAAAACCCATTTTCCCGACTATCCCCGCCTCGACAATCTGGATAATATTAGGCCCATTTTTCTGTTTCTCCTTCAACATGACTGTCACCTTTGCGGCAGCGGGCTTCATGTCCCAATTTTGCGCCATAAGCATATGTCCAGACAAAGTAGCCTCGGGCGTTGCAGCTAGCGTTGTACATTCTTCTACGCCTCCTGTTCCTCCTAACAACATCAATTCAGTCCTCACATTGAGAGCTAAGATATTGTCAAAACTTTGCTTAGCTCCTTCGGCTATGCCTCGCATCTCTTCCATACTAGAGGGGTCGTATTCCTCAATAAAAGAAGTGAATTTTCTGGCTAATTCTAATGCTGGCTCCCAATCAAGGTTCGACTCGGCTTTGAAGATTCTGCGATATATACCCAAAGCTTCTTCTATAAGTTTATCGCATTGAGAGCCATACTGATATCCCCTCTCATAAGCATCCCCTTCGACGGAGATTATGGGAAATGGCACTTGATTTATCATTTATGTCTCCTCATTCATTTATTGCGTATTGTCCAAAAATTATAGACTCAACTTCCTAGATATACACGTAGCCCAAGCACCCGTCACCTACTCAACTGCTTCAAACACAATTCGGCTACCTGACTATAGGTAGCAAACCACACATCATATTCTTTTATAATGGATAGCATGCCTTCCAAAATAGGCGTCCTGGACACTCTTCCCATATCTCTAGGATGAATCACAAGATTGAAGAACCCTACCTCCTCATAAAGGCTATCAAATTCTTCTTTCCATAGGTCCAAAATCCATTGTGGCTTTCTTTGAGGTAACACAAGAGCCATACCGGAGGAAAAGGGAGGCGACATGAATGAAATATCATTGAGAGGCCAAGCCCAGGGTATTTCAAGCATATTAACAAGTTTACCATCTATTCTCGCTTGATAAAGCTCATCATCATCCATAAAACTACTGTCATAGATATAACCCATGTCCAGACAAAAACTTAGGGTTTGTGGTGATATAGGGCGGCCATAAGCCGCAGCCCTAAACCCTCGAGGAGGTTTACCAGCGACAGCAGCAAGGATTTTGTGGCTCTTCTCAAATATTTTCCCTTCCTCCTCAGGCGCGAGTTCAGAAAAATTCTCATGGAGATAACCATGAGCTGCTATTTCGTGTCTAGCCTTTGCGATTTCCTCAATGCTATCTGGATAGTGTTCTGCATCCCAACCAGGAACAAAGAAGGTGCCTTTCACATCATACTTGTCCAGCAATTCCAGGATACGCGGTACCCCAAATTTGGGAGAAAATCCGCCTACATCGCTACCGGAAGCACCCAGAACACTTTGCCTATATCCCCACTCCACACTTTCAGCATCGAATTCAAAGGATAAAGCGACCGCACATTTTGCACTGTTTGGCCAGTCGAATTTCATTTCACTTCCCTCCTTTTTACCTCCTTAGCACCCAATTAACTATCTCGCGGTAGTCAGTGATCCATACACCAGGAGTAGCTTTTATATGGCGTATGAGCATTTCCAGAGTCCTCAGCCTCGAAACCCTCCCAATAGCTCGAGGATGGTTTAGGTGACCAAAAAACCCGCCTAGTTTATGGATACCGTCAAACTCCGCCACCCAATATTCCAAGACATCCTTTGGAGCACTAACAGGCATAAATGCAGGTTCCGGCTTATCCTCATATCCACCCCAGAAGTATGGGAAATCATCCAGGATCCAGGAGAAAGGTATTTCAACCATATCTATCTCTTTCCCTTCCAACTTAACCCTCGAGGGAAAGTAATCCTTGGTAGAACAGCTATCGCAATCATAACCCCTGTCCACGAGCATTTTCAGTGTTCTTGTGGGTTCTAATATAGATGTGGGAGCTCTGAATGCCTTGGGGCGTGTTCCTGTTATATCAGTAAGAATTTGGGTAGTTTTGTCGTGAATTTCTCTTTCTTCACTCTCGCCCAGTTTGCCAAAGTCTTCATGGAGGTAACCGTGAGCCCCAATCTCGTGGCCTCGGTCATGAATTTCCTTAATTCTTTCCGGGAAGCGTTCGGCAACCCAACCAGGAGTAAAGAAAGTAGCCTTCAAACTGTATTTATCAAGAAGGTCTAAAATTCGCGGTACTCCGACCTTTGGCCCATAATCACCTACAGAGTTATGCCCTAAGGTATTTCCCTCGTGAAGCTGCTGTTCTGCACATCCATCAACATCAAAGCTGAAAGCTACCGCACTTTTGTATCCATTCGGCCATTTAAACTTTCCCATTTCCCTCCTTCTCCTTTTTCCCTATGCTTTTTCACGGCTTCATTACCAAGCTCATTACCTAATAAAGAACAGCTTTCAGCCCAGTCCAGTATAAGTACACGGTCCATATTAATCCAATGCACCCAGAAATAGCAACTAGGTGTGCTGGCTGACTATATAGGCAACACTGGACTACGGATTTCAGCAAGTTCTTTTTCAATACACTCCATAGGAGTAAGATAGGCAAGAGATTGGTGCGGGCGGTTGAAGTTATATTCTATCAGCCATCCAGACAAATCGGGGATACGGAAGATATTAGCAAAATGTTAGCAAAAGATGGTGACTCAGATAGCGCGCCTAGAGGGATTTGAACCCACGACCCCCGGTTCCGAAGACCGGTGCTCTTGTCCGCTGAGCTATAGGCGCACCGTAGCTGGGCTCCCCCCACTTTTACCGCTTACCACCGCTTACGACCCCCGGCGGTAGCAACGACCCGAGCTGCTCCGCAGCCGCCCTCTGCATCCCTGGGACGGTGTGGCTATAGGTATCCAGAGTTATCTGGATAGAACTATGTCCCAGCATTTCCTGCACTATCTTGGGATGGACGCCAGCTGCCAGCATCAGGGTAGCGCAGCTATGCCTCAAATCGTGGAATCTAACGTCCAGTCCAGCCATCTTGACTATTCTACCAAATCCATGGCTCAGGACGCTAGGGTCGATAGGTTGACCAGCCTCATCGGCGAACACAAGGTCATTGGGAGAGAGAAGCCTCCCATTCATCAAGTACAGCGATTCCCTGTCTGCTCTATATTCCCTCAGATAGTCAGCCAGAGAAGGCGTCATAGATACCTGACGACGGCTATGCTCGCTTTTGGGCTCCCGCAGCTCAATCTTGCCGTTACCTTTATACAGAGCGTGATTGACCGATATGGTCATGCCGATTACGTCTATATCCCGCCACTGCAAACCGAGTAGCTCGTTCCTCCGTAGGCCAGTGCTGATTGCAGCGTAGATGATGGGATAGTAATAGCTATCCTGGGCTGCCTCAAGCAGCGTCCCGATTTCGTTCTGATTGAGTGTGCGTGCTATGTATCGCTTGTCCTTCGGTGGATCCACATGGTCACGACTTGCGGGATTGGCGCTCAAATATCCCTGGCGAACCGCCCACCGCAGTGCCTGAGATAATACTCGATGAATACGCAGGACTGTCCTACTCTTTAGTGTCTGATGGTTTCGCTCATTCACCTTTTGAACACATTGCCCGTAGAAACCCTGGATGGTTGCGGGGCGCAAATCCTTCAGCTTAACGTGACCGAGAGCAGGAACTATATGACACTGGATGACGCCCTTATAGCCAAGATAGGTACGCTCCGAGACGTTAGTGAGGCAGTAGGTCTCCAACCATTCATCGAGGAGCTTCTCGACCGTGTGTCTGCTTGCCGGGAGGATACCCTTGTCCACTTTAACCAGCATCGCCCGAAGCTCCCGCTGTGCGTCTGCTCTGCTGCCAGAAACCGATTTATACTGGCGTTCTGGTTTACCGGTCTCTGTTTTTCGGCCAGTATAGATGGTGATGAGCCAGCCACGGCCGGAACGACGTATATTACCACTACCACGCCTAGCTCTTAGTTTCCCGCTCATGATTGGTCTCCTTTCTACTTGTTAGCTTTCTTCGCTTCGGCAGCAGCTGCCTCTTCCCGCTCTTTCCGCTTGCGCTCCTGGCCAGCTACCAATCTGGCTCGGATAGCTGCCCGTTGCTCTGGACTGAGATCCTTTCTCCGCTTCGTCTTGGCTGCGGTGCTGCCCTGCTCTAGGGCAGCTAGTCGCTGCTCAAGAGAAGCCATACGTGCCTCCAGGGTCGCGATTCTCATATTGGTGATTTGGTCTTCCATCTGGTTCCTCCTTCCGTGTTGCCTGCCTCTCTGCGGTCAGGTCTTGGCTCTATTATATACTATATTGGAAACTGCTGTCAATACCCCATAACCGGCTTATAGAGGTTGTTTGGCGTTGTAATGGCGAGTCATTGACAACTTAGGGATTCTATGTTATGCTTAAAGCATGATTACATTAACGATAAGGAGGCGATATGGGAATACCAAGAAAGTACCCTGAGGGAACGGGAGCTGTCACGGTTGAGGAAGCGGCCCGAATTCTGGGCATCAGCAGGCACTCTATGGATTCCCGTGTGAAAGACGGGACTGTGCACAGCTTCAAGATCGGAAGGCTTCGGCGTATCTCACGAAAGGAATTAACGAAAATAATGGAGGGGAATAATGGAAACACAGAGAGATCAGGATAGGCAGATAGTATGCCAGGACTGCCAGCTACCATTTACCTGGACGGCGGGGGAACAGGATTTTTATTATAGTTTGGGCTATTCTGCGCCGAAGCGGTGTCAATCATGTAGGGCTATACTGAGGCGCAAGATTCGCCAGCATGAGGAGCGCAGGGCAAGGGAGGTGCAGCGATGAACCTCTCCAATATACCCCAAGAAATGCAGGCGCTACATCAGTGGGTGGTCTACAGGGGGGACAAGCACCCACGCAAACCTAATGGCGATCACGCATCAGTGAACGACCCATCTACCTGGTGCTCCTTCGATGAGGCTGCTCAGGCCGTGAAGGATAAGAGGGCTCTAGGCCCAGGTTTCGTATTCACAGAGGACGACGACTATTGCGGGATAGACTTCGATAAGTGCGTCGAAGGCGGAGTTCTGGATCCAGAGGTCGAGCAGGTAGTCCGAAGGCTCAATTCATATACAGAGCGCAGCCTGTCTGGAACTGGGCTGCACGTCATAGTCAAGGGGAAGAAGCCAGGTGGCCGATGCCGAAAAGCGCAGCTGGAAGTTTACGATCATAGTAGGTATTTCGCCATGACGGGTCACTTGTGGCAAGGCCACGGCATCATTAACGGGCAACAGGAGACGCTGGATTCTCTTTATGAGGAGACCTTCGGCAGCGTAGAGACCGAAGTCGCTCCTGTGAGTGTGGGCGAACTGGTGCTTGACCCGTTTAGAGAGCCACCAAAGGACGAGCTGGCGGAGCTGCTCGAGGATAAGGACTTCAAGAGGGAGTGGGAGCACAAGAGCAAGAGCGAGGATCAGTCCCTTTCCGACTACGATTGGAGGCTGGTCAAGACGGCTATCGAAGCAGGCAAGGACGACCAGTGGCTTGCAGATCTCATAATCGCTCACAGGAAGAAGTGGGGAGATAGGGATGATCTGAAGAAGGTAACCGAGAGGGATGATTATGTCTCTCGTACTATAGCGAAGGCAAGGACAGAGACGAGCTCCGATGCCCTGCTAAATCTGCTGCCGTTCAAGGTTGCCGAGGTTATCCAGATTGGTGAGGTAAACTCTGAATATGAGCTGATACTAGATAACGGCAAGAAGATCGGGATAGGAAGCACGGAGACACTCCTATCCGTCAGGAGAGCGGGTAACAGGTTATTTGAGCTTGACTACCATCTCTCTAAACAGGCCAGGGCAAAGTGGAGAGAAATAACGATAGCCCTGCGCAAGATGGCGGAGGTTAGACCGACCATCACACGTGATGAGACTACAATAGCGTGGATTAAAGGTTATCTTAGATATTTCTGGAATGCCGTAATGCCTGTGAGCAGTGAGGATGAGCTTGAGAAGGTCTTTGCTACTATTGGTGTCGTTGCGGCGAGGGGTGAGAACGGGAGAGTTTATGTGAGTGTGCCAGACATGACCAGGTATGCTAGGGCGCATCTTGGCTGGAACAAGAACGTTTATAGTGTGGCGGCTGATCTTGTCAGCGCAGGCTTTACCAAGATGCAGCTAGACTTCGTAAAGGAGGGAAAGCGCAAGAGGCCATCTGTGTGGCTGTCTCCGCCAGGGTTCTACGATAAGGTTGAATAGGATGAGTATCGTCACCCCGCATACAAAGACTGGAAAATTAAACTTACTGCATTTGAATTCTATGATGTGTGTCAATATGATATGTATGGCATCATATGAGAATTGAGAGTGATATTATGATTCAGTTGTATGACAGATGTGTGACACAGAGAGGAAATTGTTCTCATATCCTAAGGCCACGACTTCTCGGTGTATGGAATGTATGTCAAAGTTTTAAGTCTTTGTACGTCAGCGCCAAGGATGGTAGGATCAAAGTGAACCTAGACGACATCTAGGAAGAGAGCTCATAGTGGACAGTGTGGACAGTTCATACGTGAGACCCAGTAGTTTCCAAAAAGTAGCCCTTGTCCTGCCTCGCGGGAGGACTTTTGTAAAGTCGTAAACTATCCACGATAAACTGTCCACTAGGGCTCGCCTGAATGCATACAGGTTGTTCGTCTGGCAGCCCACTCGATAATTTTACTAGTGAAAGCAAGCATGCATCACTTCAGGGAGGTATAAAATGCAAAACGATAATCGAAGGGAGAAGGCTGCAATGGAAGCTCTCTACTTGCAGCGGATAGATGGGCTTGGCAAGTGCTTATTGTTATGGTCTAACCTGTGTTCCAAGTTAGGTGCAGCCGACCCTTGGCATTACACTGATCAAACTGTCTATCATCTGCGATTTCTCATAGGAGACATGGTTTTAATCGCTAGTCAAATTGACGAAGACCTCCTACCGTTTTGGCAGCAGATGGAAGAAGTATTATCAAGAGTAAAGTAACGAGCTACTGCAAAATACCACGCTTTTAGTCTTTTGGTCAAGAAGCGCCGTCAGGTCACCAAGGCGTGCCACGGGGGGAGACGGGACGCCCTATGTGACATAGCCTGCCTGTGCCGAGGCCAAGCCTGCCTCACCTGGGTGCAGCGTGGTGGCAAACGTAACATAAGCGTCGGTAAGCGTTAGGCAGATGCGACCGCACGATTACCTCCGGTCTGATAGACCGCTGTCGAGCCAGCGACGACGTAGCCGGAGCGCCCAACCGAGCGTAGCGAGGGCGGGAGAGGGGGTGGTGTTGGATATATGGTGGGGTGAGACCTAGCAGCATTCCCGTTGGCATCCATCTGACAAGAAAGAAGTGTTGACAATTCATTCAATGTTGATAGAAAATAGTGCTCGCAGGTTTACAAAATGAAGACGGTTGGCATCTTCTTAATTGCAGTAGCCATGATTGTGGGGATGGCTGGATGTGATGGTGATGGTACAGTGGTAGGACCAGCCGGTGGCACGGTTATAGGGCCAGGTGGTGCGATGGTTACAATTCCCCCAGGTGCACTAGAAGAAGACCAACTCATCACAATCAGCGCAATAGACACAGATGACTTACCACTTCCTCTTCCAGGCAATACATGTCTATTGGGTGGCGTTAGAGTTGGGCCTAGCCTCATTTTCAATGCGCCGGTTACAGTCACGATCCCACTCACAGACTCGTTTACAGTTGGAACTAAATTTCCGGTTCTAGTGTTTAACTTGCTAACCGACGAGTACAAGCTTGAAACTGAAGCGTTGGTGACTGACTCCGGCAATAGTGTGTCGTTCAATGTCAGTCACTTCTCAGACTACGTCATCCCAGGCACTACGGCGGCACAAGCCGATCAAATGACACTGAAATTGCAGATTGTTTCGCAGATCTCCGAGTTCCTTGAGCAGCATTGGGCATGCTATTTCTACCGGGAAGGATTTCTCAGTCTCGGAGATATCGCCAAGGTCAGGGACAGACTCTATGACGACGATATACAGGTGTACATCTACCCGGAATACTTGGAGGCCAGAGATGCTGAAGCTTCTTATGTTGATTTCGATATATGGGTGCACCACTGGCCGCCAATTCTGTTCCACAACGACATCGTTATTGCTGTGGATCCTCTTGAAGTTGACGGAATTACCCTGTACCACGAGGTGATGCACGCGATCCACGACGAACATGACGCGGAGTTGGAGGCAAAGGGAGTACCGAATGATGAGGCACTTACCTGGTACATGGAAATGGCCTGTGCTTATATCAACGGCGCGTTGATTCCGGCGGATGTGGAGTTCAGGAAATTCATACAGGGACTGCCTTATGACATCAATACTATAGGAACAGGTCTCGCTGCTTTTGTCACTTTTATGGAGGAGTATAGACAGGATCCAGGGAAACTCGCTGTCAAAGAAGGTTCCGGAACACTCCCTCCTCTTACAGCAGAGGCTCTTCAATTCGAGAAACAATTGACTGGCCTCGATGTCGACCCCGCTGGAATCAAGGCCAAGTACGAGAGTTTGCTTGAAGAGGCAGTGGAGTTCCCCGATCCCAATCTTGAGGCGGCGATAAGGGAGGCCATCGGCAAGCCCACGGGTGACATCTACCCTTCAGACCTGGCAGGACTTACCCTTCTCGTTGCTTATCAAAGGAATATTACTGATCTCACCGGAATTGAGCACTGCACCAGCTTGATATCGCTCTACCTTTGGTCCAATCAGATCAGCGATATATCGCCTCTGGCCAACCTCACCAGCCTGACATCCCTCACGCTTAGCAGCAACCAGATCAGTGATATCTCACCAGTAGCAGGCCTCACCAGCCTGACATATCTCGACGTTGGGCTTAACGAGGTAGTTGATATATCGCCTCTGGCCAACCTCACCAGCCTGACATCCCTCACGCTTAGCAGCAACCAGATCAGTGATATCTCACCAGTAGCAGGCCTCACCAGCCTGACATATCTCGACGTTGGGCTTAACGAGGTAGTTGATATATCGCCTCTGGCCAACCTCACCAGCCTGACAAGACTCTACCTTAACGATAACCAGATAAGCGATATCTCGGCACTGGCCAACCTCACCGGCCTGACATATCTCTGGCTTTACAGTAACCAGATAAGCGATATCTCCCACCTCGCCGGTCTCACCAGCCTGACCTACCTCTCAATTAACAATAACCTAATAAGCGATATCTCGCCGCTGGTAGAGAACGCCGGGATGGGAGGAGGTGACCTCGTTGATTTGTGGAACAATCCATTAAGTGACGATTCTATTAACATATATATACCTGGGCTTGAGGCCAGAGGGGTGACTGTCTATTATTATTATTAAGGCCCGGACGGTACGATAGGGATCGAATGTGGGACAAAGGAGATTCTTCGCTTTCCTCAGAATGACACAAGGTTAGTTTTTGAGTCCCCCTATTTCCTTTTAACGTCTCTAGTTATTTACTCTCCCTTTCTTTTTAAGGGGCTGTCACAATTCCGAGACGAATTCTCGGCAATCGAGGCAGCAATTGAGGAGGCGATAAAAAATGGGCAAAAATCCATGGCTGGCCTTAATGATATTCCAGAGTCAGGCCTGGTTTCCAATGAGGACTTTGCCCTCACCTGCGTGAACGCGGGTTCGGGGTTGTCCTCGATAAAAAAAGGGCGAGGCCCCGGCGGGCCTCCCCTCTCGGACTTTAACGCTTAACTACTCGCTTACCGTGGATGTTAGGGGTCGTGGTTGGGTGTAAGTCTTCGTGGTGCAGCGTTGTCGGGTCCCATTTCGACACGATTGAAACACCACTCCATTCTCAGCCTCCGAAGACCGGTGCTCTTGTCCGCTGAGCTATAGGCGCATAAGCTAAATTTTAACCCTCAGCTAACTTTATGTCTAATGAAGGCGTTAATTTGGCGTTATTTTTTCGCAAACACCCCATTTTTAGCTTTGGGCAGCAAGACCCTATCCAGCAGCATCATAGCGTCTTGCTGCATCCCCTCAATTATATGAGAGTAGACATCCATTGTAAAGGCAACGCTGGAGTGTCCCAAAGCCTCTGAGATAACCTTTGGCAACGCACCGTACGTAGATATATTGGTTGGGCTTGCTGATGGCGCAGCTACACTTTCCTTACAGGTAAAGACATCGTACAGGGCATTACGAACTCGGGGTAGAGGCGAAAACAAACATCCTGACCATTATGAATGGGATGTGGGTGAAAGGTCAGCCAAACTGAATCGAGTGGATTTGTTTTTTGCCTTTGTTGACCTAAAGGCTAGAAGTGGAGAATTGCCAGACGTCTTCGTCATTCCATCACAGATTGTATACAGGTACTTTGAGCGATACTTCAAGACTGGTCTTGGTCGCTGGCGTTATCATCCTAAAGTGGACTCTATTTCACAATACAAGAATAACTGGAAAGTGCTTGAGGATTATCTTTCTAACAAGGACAAGTCCACGATATGATTACCTGACAGAAATAACGGTCGAGTGACTAGATACAGCCTACATCCCGCAACAAAGCCTCAAGCTATCCTCAAACTTCACTAAAAAAGCAGATTTCCATATTGCGTCTAGTTAGATATTCCAGTTGTTATCCCTATTGCTGTTTTTATTGCTATGGGCGGTCTGTCCTATCTTTGATGTGTTGCTTCTATTCTCATCTCATTACACCTTCTAGCTTATTGTTTAGCTTAGGCAACAATTGCCTGTTTTGTTACCTAATTGCACAGACCGTCAAAATGTGGTGATTCTAGGCTTGTATCCAAAATGAGCTTAGAGTAGTATATGATAAATAATTTGTTCCAATATTAGGACTGTAGGAGGACTACCATGGCATGGTGGAGCTGGATTCTTATAGCAGTGTTGATTGGCCTGATAGTGCTGTTAGTTGTGATAAGACGGAGGCGCTAAAGTCGAAGTCACCAAAAGCCAAATTGGTGAGAGACAGGCATTTGAATATCAAGAAGGGGGTATGCCTTTGGATTGGGCGATGGGATGACCCTAAATACCAGATAATCTAACAAATTATCGAGATTTCGATAACCACTTGCCAGCGTATATTGCTCGTGTTAGTTTTGCGAAGGTCTTTAGCTAATTACTTATTATATTCTTTCCAAGACAACCATCTCTACATCTGATTCTTCATCTAGTATTGCTCTCTGACGGTTAGGGATTACACTTTTGTCTGATTGTCATTAAATTGACACTGTTTCTCAAACATAGCTGCACTTGGTTCTTCTTGACGTCTGGATCAATGATGCCTATACTCAACTATTATGAAAAACGACGGTGGGCTGAATATTCCAATGGAAGTAGTTGAGGTACTGGTTACTACTTCGTTAGATGACGAATGCATACGGCAGATTACTACTATCAGCCCTAAGATAAACTTGAGGGATGTTTCGGGTTTTGCCAATGCCGAAAAAAGAGGGGACTTCTCCTCTAGAGAACAGTTTGATGCCCATTTGGCTGAAGCTGAGATAATCTACGGGCCTGGTCCTCCTAAGAATGTAATTGCCCGAGCGCCCAAATTGAAATGGATTCAAACCACGGATGTCGGGGTAGATGACTTTTTGGATAGCGATATTATGGGAAGCTCGGTGATAGTGACCAATACGAGTGGTATAACTGCCATCTCAATTGGTGAATGTGTTCTTGAAATGATGCTTATGTTTGTCAAAAAGATGCCGTTATGCTTCCAATTGAAGCAAGAGAGGCAATGGAAAACGTTTAGTCTAACGGTACTACACTCTAAAACAGTCGGTATAGTGGGACTGGGTAGTATTGGACGACAAGTAGCCAGGCTATCTAAGGTCTTTGGTATGCGAGTGTTGGCTACTCGTAGATCGACCAGGTCAGCAACGCGTACCAGAAATGTCGACATACTGTTTTCTCAAGACCAGTTGCCTCAGCTACTCTCAGACAGTGATTTTGTGGTGCTGGCTTTACCTCTTACTCCCGAAACGAACAATCTCATTGGGGAAGAGGAACTTCTGACTATGAAACCCACCGCTTACCTAATCAATATCGGTAGGGGTAACATAGTGGACGAAGCCGCACTAACTCGTGCTCTTGAAGAAAACTGGATTGCTGGGGCAGGTCTGGACGTCTTTGTGACTGAACCTTTACCTGTTGAAAGTAGGTTATGGGAACTACCCAATGTAGTCTTCAGCCCTCACGTTGCTGGTGAGATAGAAGACTACGACCTACAAACAACTAGGCTGTTCGCTGATAACCTAAGACGCTATTTGAGCGGGAAAAGGTTGCGGAACGTGGTAGACAAAAAGAGGGGGTATTAGCTATTAATTCAGTGAAGAAATACTGGCATAACATCAAGGAAGGTAAAGGTAAGCTTTCCGTAGTACTTTTACTATCAGTATCTGTAAGATTACCGAACTTACATGTACAGGTTTGAGGGTTGGATTGGTGATGACTGCATAGAGGCATCAACGATACCGATATGCGTTGATGTAGAGTAATATGAGTATACTCCTCCAATCGACTGCCGCCTGACTTATCATTCCGATCCCCCGTATTTGGCTAGGTGTCAGACAAGGGAAGCCCCCAAAGAGTCTTCCCCTGTTCCTGATCATGTACCTCTTGGATTGGGCGATGGTACTCGCTTCTATCACCAAGACCACACGATTTTCCCCCTCATTTTAGCTATAAAAAACCCCGTTTAACGCTTTTATAGCTACTCTTCTTTTCTTATTTCCTTTTTATTTTGCTTTTATTTGGTGAGTAAATCCCTATTCTCCTCCCTTACATCATGCTCTTAACGAACAAATAAGAGAAATAAGAGCCTTTTTCTACCGCTTTTTAATACAAGAAAAAGATTTATTAGCTTCAAATAAAAAGAATAAAAACCCTAAAAACACGCTAAAATACCTTGAGCCAAATCAGACAAAACCGAAATTTTAGGTTGCAGTTGCGAGAGCCACGGATGCTTCCAGCTTAGTCGTTGACTATCAGCTTGATTGTTGGCTTTAAGATGTATGAAGAACCAGCTACGACCACAGCTTTACGCACATCAAAGTCCGCGGTAACCACCACAGTTCCATTAACCGGCACTTCGAATCGGCCTATTCCTTTATAGCCTGTCTGTCCACCGCTCGGGACGAAGAGAGGCTCTGTGGAGTTATCAGCAAATTCGATATAACAGCCCGGACTGGTTGGGGGTGGACCTATTTCTTGAATATCAAGCATGAAGCGAATTTGAGTGTAATTCCCAGAAGGCAATGTCAACTCACCCAATAAGGTGGAATTTCCCCCGGTTAATTCCAATAAGTCATATTTTTGAGGGCCTTCAAATTCTTCACACGTTATCCATTGACCAACTAGATGATATTGAATTTCGTTAATAGTGATATAAACACCTGTAACATTTTCAGCATCTAGCGGTGCATCACAAAGATAGAGCTTTAAGGTTCCTGTTCCCAGTGCTTGTTCAGGAATTGCTTGTTCAGGAATTGCTTGTTCAGGAGTTGCTTGTTCAGGAATACTATAAACTAATCCTATTACACCCAGCACCACCAGAATAATCCCCACTAAAGGGAATAGTTTGATTTTCATGCTCTTTTTTCAAATTCAAAACTGTCTAGTCTTGTGGATTTTGGTCGTAGGATACTATTTGGAATCCACATATTAGTATTTGAAATTCCCCTCCCAGATTACATTATAATGTGGTTTTCTTTGCTGTCAATCACCCATTAGTAATGGTTCTATCCAGTTATTCACCTCACCCCCCTTCGTCCGTTATAGGTTGTTAATTTTGATTTTCCGTTCAATTTTGGGTATTTTGGAAACCCTTCATCATTTTAGGGTTGTCGCTGGGAGAACAACTTTTGCCCTTATCAGTCCTTGCTGTTTTTATTGCTATGGTATTATCAGTATTTCACTCCGCTAGCTTCAAATCCAAGCTCCAAAATTGGCGTTAATTTGGCGTTAAAATGTTTGGGACGGGTTGTTACCAGTTGGCACTTTACGAACAAAACAGGGTTTTGGTAATTGACACAACTGTTCTATTTTATAAGTAAAATGACATTTTGGGACATCTAACCTAGAATCCGAAGACCGGTGCTCTTGTCCGCTGAGCTATAGGCGCATAAGCAAATTGGGGTGAACGGTGGGATTCGAACCCACGATCTCCAGGGCCACAACCTGGCGCCTTAACCACTGGGCTACGCTCACCACAACTACAAATATTATACTTTAAAATTGCCGTCACTTTCAACGAAATGAAGAGACAGGATAGACCTGAGATGGCTTAATCATGGTGGGCAATACTGATAGTCCCCTTAAAAATAAAGCTTCCCGGCTTCAGCTCAAGGAGTTATCCCTGAAAAACAGAGTTTTTCAGGGGCTCCCCGATTTATCCACGGGCGTTGTGAGCCCTATGAAAAGGAGCGAGGCAACCTTTCCACGAGGTGCTAAGCAAAATGGCCAATAAGCGCTATCACGCCCCACAATATCAGGATGATGCCCACCAAATAATTGAGGATTTTAGGAAAAATCAGTACCACGATACCGAAGATGAGACTGATTATTCCTCCAATCAGACCTAAATTACCATGTAGTATATCTGGCATAGTTATCACCTCCTGTAATCAAATTGCTCTAATATGCCATGAAAACAAGTATTTGTGCAATAGGCATATTCCCCACTGTCCTGATTCTATCGGGACAAACTTGAATTTGGGCATGCCTCCGAGTAAAATAGCAAACACTATGATTGAATTTGAACACATGAAGAAAATATCGCGGACATCTCCGTCCAAAATAGTGTTCTTGATAATAGATGGCGTAGGAGGTTTACCTCACCCGGAAAGCGGTAAAACAGAACTGGAATCAGCCAGGAAGCCCAACCTGAGCCGCATAGCCAGGGACTCCCTTTGCGGGCTCATTGACCCGATAAGCCCGGGAATTACGCCGGGGAGTGCGCCCGGACACCTGGCAATCTTTGGCTACGACCCCATCAAATATAGTATCGGGCGGGGAGTCGTGGAAGCGCTAGGAATAGATTTAGAACTAAAGCCAGACGATATAGCAGCCAGAGGTAATTTCTGCACCGTTGATGACAGGGGAATTATTATCGACAGGAGGGCAGGACGGGTTCCCACAGATAAAAGTACCGAGTTATGCCGCTCATTGAATA
>Ga0307378_10005115_pt1 | contig 18400 bp, 10 predicted proteins | sample UN1MG_FD_202238 | JGI IMG/M metagenome (GOLD analysis project Ga0307378, IMG submission 202238) | Soil microbial communities from Risofladan, Vaasa, Finland - UN-1 | ecosystem: Environmental > Terrestrial > Soil > Coastal area > Acid sulfate soil | place: Finland: Risofladan, Vaasa | collected... | reverse complement strand
CGTTCGCCCCGAAGCTCACCAGCAGCGACTCGCCGATCCGGGTGACGGCGAAGTGCTGCCCGATGTTCCCGTCGCTGCCCAGGTCGATCGACATCCCGAACGACGAGACCCACTTGTCGCTCATCCGGTAGGTGTAGGACGTCGAGAGGACGGTGTTGGAGAAGGGCCCGTCGAGGACGTGGATTCCGGCGTAGAGGCTCCCCCGGGGAGGCCGGTCGAGGAACCCCCCCACGGTGACCACCTGTTGGCCGTCGTCGAAGAAATCAAAGGCCCCGGAGGAGAGCACGGTGAGCCGGTCGCCCAGGTGCCAGCGGAAGTCGTAATCGACCAGGCCGAGCACCTCACCGAAGTTGTCGCGATCGTCCTTGGGGAAGAAGGTGGCGTGGGTGTCGAACGTGATCCAGTCGAGGATCCGCCGTTGGCCGGGCATCCCCCGTTTGGTCTGCCACCGCTGCCGCACGCCCAGCCTCAAGGCCAGCAGATCGTCGGCGATCTCGGTGCTCGGCGAGGTGACCCAGCCGCCCAGCCCGGACCGCACGGCGTAGTACCGCTCGTCGAACTGCAACGGGATGGCACCGGGGAACGTGGTGTGAGTGAACCGGCGGCGAAACGCCTCGATCGAGTCGTCGTCCAGCGGGTCGTAGAGCGGCAGGGCGTCCAGGTCCTGGTCGGCTTCGGACCAGGAGAAGTCGAGGTCGAAGACCACCTTGTGAGCGAGCCCGTGCAGGTTCCACAGGTCACTCTCGACCATCGGGTTGACATGCCAGATCGGCAGGCTCGCGCGTACGCCCGCCTGCCCGTAAAGGCGTTGCAGGTCGTCCCCCGCTCGATCTTCGCCCCAATGGGCGGCCTCGCCCAGGGCATAGGGGACGACTTTGACCGGCCCGAGCTGAAGCGGCAAGTCGATCTCCTGGCGAGTCGCCACGCGCTCACCACGCACGCTCAGCGGATCGCCGCCGATCGGCGTCGTCTCCCAGCGGAGCAACGAGAAGCCGGGGCCGAGGTCGTCCGGCGCCGTGGCCGTGCCGAACCGGGCGTAGCCGACGTGGGTATGCTCGTACCAGGTGAACAGGTCCCGAAAGAGCGGCTGTCCGAGCCAAAAATGATCGGCCCGGAGCCAGTCGGTCTGGGTGAAGAACTTGTTGAGCCGGTAGTCGGTGGTGATGCTCCAGGAGCGGTTGTCCCGGGTCCGCTTCAACTCCATCCCGGTGGTCTGATCTTTCAGCTCGTCCCATTCCCGCTCGTAGTACTGCTCCAGGAAGTTGCGGTCGCTGATCCAGCCGGTCTCGGTCGAGAGCTGGAAATCGCCGGGCAGCAGGTACCGTTGTCGCCAAAACAGGCGCCAACGGTAATCCTTCTCCGGCACGACGCTGCGGCGGTCGCGGCCAAGGTTGTCGACGCCGTCGTCCTGGATCCCCCAAAAGTCGAAAAGCCCTGAAGACGGCCCCGGAAGCCCCATGAAGTCCGGGCGGCTGTAGGTGAACGTGGTCCCGTGGCCGAAGCCGCGCTGGCCGAGATAGTCGGCGCTGAGGTCCCAGTCGGTCCCCTGGGGCTGGTTGCGGATGCCCAGAAGCTGGAAGCCGTCCCAGTTGGTCAGCACCTGGGTGCCGAAGACGCTGTCGTTCTTGACCCGCGCCCGGCGGATGTAGAACGACGGCTCCTCCAGGTTGGTGGCCAGATAGGGCCAGTAGAAGATGGGAAGCTCGCGGAGGTAAAGCAGGCTGTTCCGCCCGGTGACCAGCCGGTCGTGCTCGATGAGCGGCTCGCCGGTGAGCGGATTGATGGCCGGGGCGCCGCTCAGCGGGTCGAAGAGCGGCCGCTTGTGATCCTCCAGGTAGGCATCGCCCGTCTCGATGCGATAACCGGGACGGCCCATCCGGCTGGAGGTGATGAACGACTTGCGGGCGTAGAATCGATCCTGCCCGACCTGTTGGAGGACCTCGCTCTTGATCCGCAACATGCCCTCATAGTTGGGCACGGGCGTGAGCATCTCCGCGTCGAGCACGATCCCGATGCGGTTGTTCACGTCGTAGTACATCCGGTCGGCATGAATCTTCCGCTCCCCATCGTCTTCTTCCCTGAAGACGATGTTGCCTTCCATGTAGATCTCGACGGGCACGTCGTCGGGGATCGGCTTCTGACCGGTGAGATCGGGCACGCCGATCCCGCGGGTCCAGATCACCAGCCGATCGGTCGAGACGTCGATCGTCGAGACTTCGACCGGGCCGACCTCGACGCCCGTGAGCCCCTCGATGATCACGTTGACGCCCTGGTCGATCACCGCGATCCACTGGTCCGACTGGGGGTCCGTTCGAAACCACTCGAACTGGAACGCGATGTCGCCGCGGGAGAGCACGGTGATCCGACGCGATCCGACGGGCGTCGGTTCTGCGGCGGGCGCGACGGCAGGCGAGGCACTCGGCGCGCCAATGGGCCCGCCACCGGGCGCCACGGCATTCCAGGGCTGGCCCATCTGGAAGTCCGGGCTCCGCGCGCCGGTTTGGGCCCCAACCGGACCTACACCCCAGCCGGCCACAGCCAGAACCACGACCAGCGCCGCCACGGGCCCTCTCGACGCACCCTCCGCGCCCGCGCGCAACCATGGCGCTGCGCGCCGCGAGCCGGCCGGTTCCTTGCGAAGGTGACCTTTCAGCGGACTGGCATCCGTGCTCCGCCAGGGCCGCGCCCCAAGAGGACGGCACCGGCTCAAGACCGTAGGACGATTCGACGGAACTCCCTACGGGAAGGGAACCCTATCCCGAAGCGGGCCGGATTATAGGGGTCCGCCCCCGCCGGATCAAGGCGGGTTCGGAGGGCAGGTCACGGACGTAACCCGTTTTCATCAGAAGACTTGCGCACACCTGCGCCGGTCAAGATCCACGCCGCCCCCGCCGCGGCCCCCAACGCGACCACGGGTATCAGGGGGGCCCGCATCCGCATGTTGCTCCAATACAACGCGTGGACTACGGTGAAACAGGCGACCATCGAAAGTCCCCAAAACCACGTAGTTTGCCAAGGTTGACGCCACCTTTCGCGCGGGAAGAGCGGATAGACCGCGATCAGACACAGGATGAGCTCGCCCAGATACCACACGCCCACCAAGTAGCGCGCCCCTCGTCTCGCGGCCCCCTCGTACGGATCGACCTGGTGCGGGAGCGGCGCCCAGAGGCGTCCCACGCGGACCGCACACGAGTAGGCGAACGTCCCCGGCCGGCTCCGCATGGTCTGGAGCGCCTCGGCGTAGGCAAGCCGATCGTTGCGAAGCTCGTCGGCCGGTCGGGACCGGGTGGCCCGCGCCTCCCACGCCCGGTTGAAATCGTCGGCGTCCCAGACGGTCCCCCACGCCCCGGAGCGGAGGTAGTCGTAGAAGCTGGGGTTGTTGCCCAACAGCAGCGTGAACCCGCCGTGCGTCGTGGCCGGGATCGGCCGGCCGAAATGGACCTGGTTCCGCACCGCCCAGGGCGCCAGCACCACGGCCACGCCGACGGCGAAGGAGGCAAACCGCCGCAGTCGCTCCGTCCGAGGCCGGGAAACCGCAGGCAAGAGGATCGCCACGAGCAACGCCCAGGGAAGGAACGACGATCGGCAAAGCACCGCCAGGCCCACGCAGGCGCCGGCGATCAGCGCCCGAGACGCCGCGGGGCGCTCGGACGCCGACGTCAACGCACCGAGCGACAGGACGGCCAACAGCACGGCCAACGTCTCGGTCATCACCTGGGTCGATTGCACGAGCAAGATGGGGTCGCACGCCACCAGCGCGGCGGCCGGAAGCGACCATCGCCCCAGTCCCCAACGCAATCCCAGACGGTAGACGAGCCAGACGGTGGCCAGCCCCAGCACCAGGTGCAGCCCGGCGATCGCCACGTTGCTCATCGGGCCCAGGGCCACGCAGGGCGTTAGCATTAGCGGATAGAGCGGCGGGCGGTACGCGGTGGGAACGTGCCCGTATCCGTACTCGCCCCGCTCCAGCAGGTTCTCGGCCAGATAGCGGTAGCCGTCGGGATCGCGCGCCATCGAGCCGGGGGCCAAGGCCAGCACGCCGCCGCGCACCAGCAGCGTGAATACGATCAGCCCGACGACGCCCCATCGCTGGGACGCGGGAGTGCTCGGCTTGTCGCGTTTTTTGCGTCTGGTCACGGGAAACAGGGGTCGGGGGGCAGGGTTCAGGATTTCCAGTCATCCGTGCCGACCTGGGATACTCCGCTTCGGACGTTAGCTCCGAATGAGTCAGGTCTCTGGGGTTCGGGGTTCGGGATCTCTGGGGACGCCTGGAACTCCAAGTCCCGAACCCCGAACCCTGAACCCTTTTCTACTGCTGCAACGAATACAGAAGGACGTTCAGCCCGATGCGGGCGGCGTCTTCGCGCACGTACCCCTGGCACTCCAGGGAGTCGTGCTTTTCCAGGGCGCAACTCAGATCGTAGGGCGAGAAGAGCACGCCGTAGCGATCGCCGAACCGGATGGCCTCCAGCTCCGGCGCCACCTGGCGGACCTCGTCTCGGAGCGGCTCGCCGGGCGACCCGCGCTGGGGATCGCGCCGCCCGACGGTCGCCAGGTCGAAGCCCCCGTATTCGCGGGTAAACAAGGGGTCATCCTTGGGGATCGGCTTCAGGGGGTGATCGGGAAACGTCGCGTCCATCTCGCGCCGGAACGCGTCGGCAAAGCGCCGGCTGGCGCAGATGGCGTTGGCAAACACGATCCCGCCGCGCTCGACGTACGTGCGAAGCTGCTGGCGCTCGGCGTCGGTCAGGTGAAAGTCGTTTCGGCCGTGCATGAAGACGAGGGGGTAGTCGAACAGCGCATCGTCGCCGATGCTCAGCTCCCGCCTGTCCAGGCCGACGCGGATCTTCAGCTCGCGCTGGGCGGTCTCCAGCAGGGTGACCAGCGCCCGCGGCGCCGCGTCGCACCCGCCCGTGTGACGCAGGTTGGCGATGTAGAGCCGCCCTCGCGGGAACGGCTCCCGCGCCCCCTGGTTCACGCGTTCGGGCGTGGCGGGGTCCTTGAATTTGAGCCTCCGATTGGTGGCGTACGCCAGCACGTTGGCCCCGATCGCCAGCCCGGCGTCGATCCGGCCTTGCACGCTCGGGTCGAGCGGCTCATCCCGTCGGCCGCCCGACAGCTCCCACAGGCACGAGAGCGACGGGCGCGGGTCGCCGTCCGACGCGTCCGGCGGGCAGTAGACCACGCTCGTGCGGCAGCCGAACTCGACGCCCCACAGCGGCCGGACGTATTGGGCCGCGACCATGGCTTCGGTCCGCCAGATGGGGTGCCCCGGCGGCAGCGGCACCAGGCGATACTCCGGCTCGGGAAACACCCGCTCGTCGATCAATTGGCGGAAGCCGCGATCGAAGTCGGCCCCGCCGCCGTACGCCTCGGCAAAGAGGAATCCGCCGCGATCGAGGTAGTCTCGCAGCTTTCGGGCGACCTGCTCCTGAGCGGCGGCCGATTCCGGCGTAGGGTTTTCGCGTCCACAGAAGTACAGCACCGGCGATTCCAGCAGGTCTTCCACCGTGGCGGCCTTCAGGTCGATGACCTGCCAGGTCATGTCTTGCTTCCACAGGGATTCCACGTGGCGGGTGAGGTTGTTCACGTCGCTGGGATGCCGGTTCCAGTCGTCGCCCGTCCCGTGTTTCAGCTTGGACAGCAAGATAGGCCGGCGACCTTTGGAGAGAAACAGCAAAGCCAAGCTGGTGGCGATCAGACGGTTATCTTCCTCCAGGGCGCCGACCCAATGGTCCGAGACGGCACCGCCCTTCATCCGCAACAGGAAATCGGCGCCCTCGCGATACCAGTCGTGGGCGCCGATGAACCGCTGGGCCGTGAGTCGTCCCACGCGCTCGAGGCCGTACAGGTAGTAGAGCAAGTGCGCCTTCCCCTCGAGCGCGGCGCCCGGGTTGCCGCCTACGGCGAAGTTGTGCGCGAGCCACTGCATGGCGCGGCGGATCGGGCTGTCGTCGGAGCCGGCCTCCAGACAGCAGCGGATTTGGTCGCCATCGACCCGGGCGCTCCCTTCCTGCACTCTGTCGGAGGTGATCACCAGCGAGGCGATCCCGGCGCACGTCATGCTGCCGGTGCCGAACTGTCCGGGCTTGTAGCCCCAGGAGCCGTTTGCGTTCTGGGTCTGTTCCCAGTAGGCCTTGGCGATGCGCCAGGTTCGGCCGTCCACCTCCACGCCGAAGCGCTCCGCCTCGTGCAGGGCCAACAGGGCGAACTGCGAGTTCGAGTTGTCGCCACTTTGGCCCAGGCCCGGGTAGGACCAGGCCCCGCGCATTTCGCCCTCGCTGAGCTGCGTCTTCTCCAGCCACGCCACTCTATGGGCGACAAGCGGGCGGTCCCTCTCCAGGCCCGCTTTGCAGAAGACCATGATTTGGAGCGAGGCGACGTACGTCCGCTCCGGCCGGATCTTCCGCAAGTACTTCAACGCTGACTGGACGTGCTCCTCCTCCGGCTCGACTCCGGCATGCAGCAAGGCCAGCGTGCAAAGCGCGGTCACCCCGCCCGGCTGACGCTCATACTCGGGCCGCCAGGCGCCGTCGGGCTGCTGCTGCCGGACGAGATACGCCTTGGCCCGGTCGATCGCGTCGCGAACCTGCTCGGCAGTCACGTCCGCCCTAACGGGGGGTAATATAGCCCCGCCTAAGAGTGTAGCCAACAACAAGAGGGAGATCGCTCGTCGCATCTTGCCTCTCCCGATACGGACGAAACGCGCGTTCGTCATAAGCTTAGTAGATTCCCCAGGTTAAGACAGCCCGACCGGGCTGCCCCCCGTGGGTGTTCCCCGACTCGGGCTATACAATAATAGGGGTTGGCAATCCGCTCGGGAATCGGGCTCACTCTAAAAGCGTCGAACGAGGAGCAGCGTTGGCCGGCAAAACACGCAGTATCGGAGAGGTCCTCCAAGACTTCAGCCACCATCGACGGCTGATGCAGGAGGAGTTGCAGAAGATCATCGTCGGTCAGGCGGACGTGATCGAGCAGATCTTCGCCGCCATCTTCACCCGGGGACATTGCCTGCTGGTCGGCGTGCCGGGCCTGGCCAAGACGTTGATGGTCAGCACGCTGGCGCAGATTCTCGACATCCAGTTCAAGCGGATCCAGTTCACCCCCGACCTGATGCCGTCGGACATCACCGGCACCAACGTCCTGGAGGAAGACGAGCGCGGCCGGCGCGATTTCCGCTTCGTCCAGGGCCCGGTCTTCACCAACATCCTGCTGGCCGATGAGATCAACCGCACGCCGCCGAAGACGCAGGCGGCCCTGTTGCAGGCGATGCAGGAGCGCGAAGTGACCGTGGGGCAAGAGACGTACCGCCTGCCCGAGCCGTTCTTCACCATCGCCACGCAGAACCCGATCGAGCAGGAAGGCACCTACCCGCTGCCCGAGGCGCAGTTGGACCGGTTCATGTTCAACATCAAGGTCGATTACCCCAGCGCTGCCGAAGAGGAGCAGATCCTGGCCGTCACCACGCGGAGCGAGAAGGTGGAGGTTCACAAGGTGCTCTCCGGCAAAGCGATCCTCAACCTCCAGAAGCTGGTCGGCTCGGTGGCGGTCACCCAGTACATCGTCCAGTACGTCGCCCGACTCGTCCGCGCCACCCGGCCCAAAGACCCCTCGGCGCCGGAGTTCGTCCGGGAGTGGATCGAGTGGGGGGCCGGTCCCCGCGCCGGGCAGTTTTTGATTCAAGGGGGCAAGGCGCTGGCGGCCATGGACGCCCGGCACTCGGTCGCCATCGAAGACGTCCAGAAGATCGCCGTCCCGGTGCTCCGCCACCGGATCAGCACCAACTTCCAGGCCCAGGCCGAAGGGATGAGCAACGAGGACATCATCGAGCGGCTCGTGCGCGAGACCCCGCCGCCGGTGATCCCGAAGTATGAAAAGCCCTGATCCGCAGGGTAGCAAGCAGAAAGCCGAGCCCCTGAACTTGTATTGATGGAGGGCCCCAACATGATCGGCAAGTTGCATGGTGGATTGTGGTTGCTGGCCGGCGCGACGTTCGTTCTCACGGGATGCACGTCGGAGATGCCGAAACCGCAGCGGATGGAGGCGGCGAGAGCCCAGGTGAACCGTTGGGCGGACCAACTCGACGCGCAGACGACCGAGACGGGCGTCTACGTTCGACCGACGAAGGAGCAGCTTGAGGAAACCGATCCGTGGGGCAAACCGTTGATGGTCAGCTACACGCAAGACGGCCTATCGGAGACGCTTGTCGTACGCTCCGCCGGACCGGACGGACGGTCGCACACGGCTGACGACGTGACGGCGCAACGCATGGCGGCGAACCTCAAGGGAATCGGTGAAGGCGTCAAGAAAAACGTCGCGACAGTCGCGCAGGAGGCAAGCAGAGGAGCGGTACGCGGTATCATCCAAGGAGTCAAAGAGGCGGTGCAAGACGCTCGCGCGGCAGAATCTCGCGATCAAGAGTCCCCCGATGCTGTCAACGCCCCGAAGGAAGAGGGGAGGTAGGAGGCGGTTCGCGTAAACCAGTAACCCGACGACCGCTGCATCCTGGACCCTGAATCCTCTATCTGCGAGGACCGAACATGAAAGTCGCAACTTACGAAGGCGTGGTGGAGAACGGCCAGGTTCGATTGCCGGCCGGGGTGACGTTGCCCGAAAAGGCCAAGGTCTACGTGGTGATTCCAGGGGTCTTCGACATGGAGGTTCAACCTGTCGTTAAGATTGCCAGCCCGCGGCTTGTGCACCCCGAGCAGGCGGCGGATTTCGTCAAGGAGGTCGTTGAGGAGAAGACCGATGCCGGGCTATGACGCTGAGCTATTCGATCCGCCCGCGCCGATGGCAACGGTTGCGCTGCGTACCCTCGATCGTCAGAGAAGTGTCCCTGATGTCGTGATGCTGATTGACTCCGGAGCCGACGTGAGCCTGGTTCCGGAATCGTCTGTCCGCCGCCTGGGGTTGGAGACTGACGAGCAACGCGGCTATGAAGTGATGGCCTTCGACGGCAGTAAGAGGGTGGCCAAGTCCGTGCACTGCGATTTGATATTCTTGGGAAGAGCGTATGGGGGAGTCTACCTCGTCGTGGAAGGCGCGTGCGGAATCCTGGGCCGAGACGTCCTCAACCACCTCTCCTTGGTGCTTGACGGGCCACGGCTGAACTGGCGCGAAGAACACGCCTCCGAGTGATGATTGGGTGCAATCGGGCGAAGAAGAATTCCCTCCAAGAGCGAGACCGCCCTTACGCCGCCATTTCGGTCCTGATCCGCCGATCCGAAGGCCGTTGTTCGTCATGCCGACCGCCGAAAGCTATCTCAAGCCTGAAGTCATCCGCCAGATCAAGCGGCTCGATCTGCGCGCGCGGTTCATCGTGCAGGGGTTTCTGCACGGGCTGCACGCCAGCCCGTTCCACGGCTTTTCGGTGGAGTTCAGCGAGCATCGGAAGTACACGCCCGGCGACGACCCGAAGGACATCGACTGGCTGATCTACGCCAAGACCGACAAGTACTACGTGAAGAAGTTCGAGGCCGAGACGAACGTCACCGGCTACCTGGTGATGGACCTGAGCCGCTCGATGGGCTACACGTATCGCCAGGAGCTCACGAAGTTCGACTACTCGGTCTGCCTGGCGGCTGCGCTGGCGTACCTGATGATCCACCAGCAGGACCCGGTGGGGCTTCTCACCTTCGACGAGAAGATCCGGCACAGCCTGGCGCCCAAGTCGCGGCGCAAGCAGTTGGGCGACGTGCTGTCGCTGTTGGCCAACCTCAAGCCGGAGGGGAAGACCGACGTGGCGGCCAGCCTCGCCCAGATCGCCGCCATGCTCCGCCACGCGAGCCTGGTGATGGTCTTCTCGGATCTGTTGGCCGAGCCCGAGCCGATCCTCCAGTCGCTCCGCCGCCTGCGACACGGCGGGCATGACGTGATCCTGTTTCACGTGCTCGACGAAGCCGAGGTCCGCTTCCCGTTCGACGGCATGGTCGAGCTGGAGGAGCCGGAGACGCGCCAGCGGCTCCAGCTCGACGCGGCCGACTTCCGCCGCGACTACCTGGCCGAGCTGGAGAGCTTCCGCGCGACCTATCGCCGCGAATGTTCCCGGACGCGGATCGACTACGTCGAGATCGACACGAGCATGCAGTTCGACAAGGCGCTGACGGAGTACCTGGTCAGCCGGAGAGCGAGGAAGTGAAGGAGGGTTCGGGGTCTATCGCTTACGCTCACGAGAGTGGCAAACATGGGCGAGTTCATGCCGGTCGAGCATCTCAATTTGTGCCAGCAACGCTATCACGTTCACATTGCGCCATCCGAGCCGACGCGCAGCTCGCCTACCGAGCAGCGATCCGAAACGGGGCGTCAAATTCATGATGCATCGAACACTCCTTCAGGTAACGTTCCGGGAACAGATTGTGTTCGGGCGACCTATTGGCAGTCTGCCGTAATGAGATCTGTCTTGACAGCGATTTGCTGCCTCGCATTACTCTCCTGCGCCGCGCGCGAAGAGCGGAGGTGCTATGGCCAGTGCGCCATCACCGTGGAGTGCGGAGACGCCGAACCAAGAGCCGTATGGGCACATGTACGACACGTGCTGGAGGAGCAGTCGATCAAATACACCGGCAGGGCGCAACTGATGGACGGGACCCCCGCCGGGACCTTCTTCGAGCGAGAAGGGGAGGTCGAGGTTGCCGTCTCGCCACCAAGAAAGGGGACGATCTGGATCAACTTCTTCTGGCTTCATCCTTCCATTGAAGCGTTCGGGGAGGAGGTCCGTCACATCCAAGAGGAGTTGGCCGAACGTTGTCCCGATCGAGTGAGACTTGCAGAGGAAATCAGCACAGGACCATGGTGATGACGCTGAATGGCGAGCACGGCGCGACGCCCGCGCGGAGTGACCGCGCGCGAAGCGCGGCGAGTCGATCCGTTGCAGAATCCGTTGCGTTATTGCGAAGCGAGTCATCGTCTTGACCGCCAACTGTCCGTAGAACCTGGACGGCACAGCCCCGAACCCTGAACCCTCTCGATGGCCTTTGTCCACCCCTTGCTCCTTGCCGGAAGTGCGTTGGTCGCGATCCCGATCGTGCTGCACTTGATCATGCGCCGCAAGCCGCGGCACTTCGAGTTCCCGGCGCTGCGGTTCGTGCAGGGGCGGCACGACGCGAACCGGCGACGCCTGCGGCTGCGCCATCTCATCTTGTTGGCGCTTCGGGCGCTGGCCATCGCGCTTCTGGCCGTTGCCCTGGCCCGACCCAGCGTGAAGTTCTCGGGCGCGCTCGGCAGCCAGGAGGCCCCGGTGGCGGCGGTCCTGGTCTTCGAAACCTCGATGCGCATGGAATACCAGCACGAAAACCGCACCCGGCTCGAAGCGGCGCAGGAGCTCGCCCTCTGGCTGTTGGCCCAGTTTCCCGGCGAGAGCCAGATCGCCGTCGTCGACACGGGCCCCGGGCTGCCGGCCTTTCAGGTCGACCGGGGCGCCGCCAAGCATCGGATCGAGCGACTGTCGACGGTGGCCAACTCGCGCCCGCTTTCCGCCACGCTGGACGACGCCGTGGAGCTCGTGCGCGAAAGCGACCTGGCGCGCCGGGAGATCTACGTGCTTACCGACGTGGCCCGGGTGAGCTGGCCCGCCGAGTCGGCCCCCCGACTCCGCGACCGGCTGGCCCGCGTGCCCGACGTGGGCGTTTACTTGATCGACGTCGGCGTCGACGAGCCCGTCAACACGGCACTCGGCGAATTGCGGCTCTCGGGCCAACTGTTGTCCACGGGCAGCTCCCTGCGGATCGAGACCGACGTGTCTCACCGTGGCCCGGACGCGGAGCGGACCGTCGAGCTGTACCTGCTGGAGGCCGGCCCGGAGGAGCCGGCGGAGGGAGCGAGAACGCCCCAGAAGACCCGACAGACGACCGTCCAGCTCGGGCCCGACCAGGCGGAGCAGGTCCGGTTCGATATCGGCAGCCTCCCGATCGGCACGCACCAGGGGTACGTGGCGATCGCCGGCCAGGACGGCCTGGCCTGCGACGACCGGCGGTTCTTCACCGTGGAGGTCAAGCCGGCGTGGCGGATCCTGGTTGCCGCGCCCGAGCCGGCCGAGCGGTTTGCGTTGTTCTTGACCCAGATGCTCGCGCCGGAGTCGTACCGCCGCACGGGCCAGGCCGCCTTCGATTGCCGCGTGATCGACCTGGAGGAGCTGGCAAAACACAGCCTGGAGCCCTATGCGGCCGTGTTCCTCGTCGACCCGACGCCCCTGGACCGGGATACGTGGGGGAAGCTGGGCGAGTTCGTCTCCGGCGGCCGCGGCCTGGCGGTCTTTCTGGGCCGCAAGGCAGGCGCGATCGCGTCGTTCAACCGCCCCGAGGCCCAGCGGCTTCTGGCCGGCAAGCTGTTGCGGCAGGCAATCCGTCCCGACGGCGACGTGCATCTGGCCCCGCAGGATCTCCAGCATCCGATCCTGGCCGCCTTCCGCGACCTTTCGGAATCGGTCCCTTGGCAGGACATGCCCGTCTTCCGCTACTGGCAACTGGCCAAGCCGGGCCCCGGCGTGGACGTCGTGGTCGCGCTGAACGACGGCCGGCCGGCGATCCTGGAGCGGCCGGTGGGCCGAGGACGCGTGCTGACGATGACCACGCCCGTCTCCGACGACCCCAACCAACCCGACGCGTGGAATCTCCTCCCGGTGGGCCTCGGGCAGTCGTGGCCTTTCTTCTACCTCGTGAACGACATGGCCTCGTACCTGGTCGGCTCCAGCGATCAGCAACTGAACTACTACGCCGGCCAGGCGGCCACGGTGAGGCTCGACCCGTCGCGGAGCTTTCGCTCCTACGTGCTGACCGCGCCCGGCGCCGCCGGCGTGGAGCTCCGGCTGACCCCGAACGCGCAGGACGACTCGCTGACGATCACCTCGACGGACCAGTTGGGCAACTACCGGATTCGGGCGGGCGGGGGGAGCTCGGGCGTCGAGCACGGCTTCAGCGTGAACCTGGCCCGCGAGCAAACGCGACTCGAACGCCTTTCCGAAGAGGAGCTGGCCGACCTGTTCGGGCCCGTGCCGTACCGCGTCGCCCGGGACCGCAACCAGCTCGAAGGCGACCGCAGCCGGCAGCGCGTCGGCCGGGAGCTGTTCGCGGCCTTGATCCTCCTGGTGGCGATCGCCCTGGGCATCGAGCACGTGTTGGCGAATCGGTTCTACAAGAAGGGATGAAGGAGCAAGGCATGACTAGCGAGGCAGGGCCTCAGACCGAGGCGAGAGGTCAGTGGTCAGGGTTTGGGGTTCAGGATTTGCGTGTATACGTGGAACTCCAAGTCCTGAACCCTGACCCCTGAACCCTGGACCCCACAGACTTGACTCATTTGCAGCAAATGTCCGAAGGCAAGTGCGATAGACCGCGACGATCTGTGCGAGCCGGCGGATGGCCGGTGAGGCGCCGTGTCCCCCGTTGCCCCGCGCACCGAGAATCGCCCCTTCGCGTTCCCTCCACCGCCAATCATCAATCGTCGTTCATCGGCCTCCCATCACGGCTTAGCATTCATCATTCGTCATTCAGCATTCAGCATTCAACATCCGTCCTTCATCCTCCATCCTTCATCCTTCATCCTTAGCCATGCGCTGGTCCCTCTATCCCATCGCCGACAGCTACCTGCTCGTGGGCGCGGCTGCGCTGGTGCTCTTGGGGCTGTTGCTGGTGGGACCGGCTCGGGAGAAGGTCGCCGGACCGAAGCGCAGGGTCCTGGCGGGGCTCCGCCTGGCCGTCGTGGTGCTCGTTATCCTGGCGATGCTCCGGCCGACGCTCGTCTACACGCGGACCGAGCATGAAGCGGCGACGTTGGTCGTGCTGGCCGACCGGTCGCGGAGCATGACGGTGCCCGACGAGGTGGGCGGCAAGACCCGCTGGGAAGCGCTGCGGCGCACGCTGGCCGGCGCCCAAGACGCGCTGGCCGCGCTGGCCGAGGATCTGGAAGTCGCCGCGTTCACCTTCGACGCCGAGGCCCATCCGGCCGACGTGGTCCGCGGCGAGGTCCGCCTGGGGCAAGAACCGGACGGCGACGAGACGGCGATCGGGGCCGTGCTGGAAGACGTGCTGCGCGGGCAAGCCGGCAAGCGGCTGTTGGGCATCTTCCTGCTCAGCGACGGGGCACAGCGGGCCCGGCCGGCTCGCGACGTGTTGCCCCAGACCGCGGCGAGCCGGCTGAAAGCGCTCGGCTATCCGCTGTTCGCCGTGCGATTCGGCAAGTCGCGAGGGCTGGGCCAGGCCCAAGACGTGGCCGTCAAAGACCTGGTGGCCAACCAACGGGTGTTCGTCAAGAACGAGCTGACGGTGACCGGGCAGGTCCGTGCCGACGGGTTCACGGGCCGCGAGATCTCCGTTCAGTTGCTCGTGGAGACCTCGCCCGGCAAGATGGAGCCGGTGGACCAGAAGAATCTCAAGGTGATGGCCGACGGCGAGCTGATCCCCGTCCAATTCACCTACGTGCCGCAGTTGCCCGGCGAGTACAAAATCGCCCTGGAGGCCGTGCGCCAGCCGGGGGAGCTGGTGATGACGAACAACCGGTTGAGCACGTTCGTCAACGTGCTCAAGGGCGGGCTGAACGTGCTCTACGTTGAGGGGTTTCCGCCCCGGTTCGAGCAGAAGTTCCTCAGCCGGGCGCTGGACGCCTCGGAGGACGTCCAAGTCGAGACGTTGCACGTCGACCCCCGCCGGCCCGGCGACACGCGCCCCTCCGACTTGCGCGAGCGACTCACGCCCGGCAAGTACGAGGTGTACGTCCTGGGCGATCTCGACTCGTCGGCCTTCGAGCCCGGCGAGCTGGACGCGTTGGCCGACACCGTGTCGAAGGGGGCGGGCTTGATCATGCTCGGCGGCTTCCACAGCTTCGGGCCGGGCGGCTACGCGGAAACGCCTTTGGCGAGCGTGCTGCCGATCCGAATGAACCGGTTCGAGCGCCAGGGGCTGGACGACGAGGTCTCGGAAGACCTGCACGTGCCCGGTCCGCTCAAGATGATGCCCAGCCGGATCGGCAGGCTCCACTTCACCCTGATGCTGGCCGGCGACGCGCCCGGGAGCCTGGCGGTCTGGGAGCGGTTGCCGCCGCTCGACGGGGCCAATCGATTTCGCACCGATGCGATGAAGCCTCTGGCGTTGGTCCTGGCGGAGGCCGGCCGGGAGCAGCCGCTCCTGGTGGCCAACGACTACGGGCGGGGCCGGGCGATGGCCTTCGCCGGGGATACCACGTGGCACTGGTGGATGCGGGGGCACGAAGCCGCGCACAAGCGGTTCTGGCGCCAGGTCGTGTTGTGGCTGGCGCGCAAGGACGAATCGATGGAGGGCAACGTCTGGATCAAGCTGCCCGGGCGGCGGTTCCGTCCCGGCGGGCGGGTCGAATTCAGCGTGGGGGCGCAATCCCCGGCCGGCGGGCCCGTCGACGACGCCGACTACCAGGCCGAGGTCGTGCTCCCCGACGGGTCCGAGCGGGCTCTCACGCTGGTCCGTGGGCAAGAGCAAATGACCGGCTCCTTCCAGGCCGGGGAGGTCTCGGGCGACTACACCATTCAGGTCACGGCCGCCAAGGACGGCGAGCCGTTGGGCAGCACCCGCTCCCGGTTCTTGGTCATCGAGCAAGACCTGGAGCTGGACAATGCCGCCGCCGACGCCACGATGCTGGAGAGCCTGGCGGCGATGACCGGGGGCCGGTCGCTCGTGCCCGAGGAGCTCCCCGATCTGATCGAGCGGCTGGCCCAAGACGCCGAAGGCCTCGAGGTCCGCACCGAGACCAAGAGGCCGCTCTGGGATACCTGGGCTTTCTTCCTCCTGCTGGTCGGCCTGCTGGCGGCCGAGTGGTATCTGCGGAAGCGGTGGGGGTTGGTGTGAGATCCCTCAGCGTCTTAGTGAGCGTTGCATAGCCAATGAACGGACGGCTTCCACCGGAAGCCCGGGACCGAAGGGTCCGGTCCACGTCGGGTGATCATTGGCAATGCAGACGTCAATGGTGACCGAACCCCCCCGCCAGGGCGTCCCGGCCGGGCAACACGTCTGCCCGACGGGCGCCAAGATCGAATCAAGTTGCTACACTGAAAGGACTAGCCCGTAATCCATCGTTCATTCTTCGACCATCCGGAGTCAGGCGACCCGTTGCGCAGATTGGCCCAGCGTCTTCCGGGGATCTTTTTTTGGGGGGGGGAGGGCTCGCGACTTCTTTGGGGCCTTCCTCCGCATCGCTGAAGTCGCCAGACTCCCCAAAAGACCGCGGTTGGGCCCAAATCCCGGCCAACATGCCTGCGGGCGATCGCCAACAGGCTTGAATTGACGATTGGGGCGTGAAAAAGGCACCGCCTGCCCATCCGTTTCCCGAATAATGGTAGGACGGGCCCAACGAGGGCGGCCGCGGCGGCACGAAGGCGGTGGGCAAAGCCGATCCCCCGCGGGCAGTCTCACGTATCTTACCAATGTCGGCGCGATCGCAGGACGCAGTGTGAGCGGGGGGCGGATATGCGGATTGCGCAGGTTGGGCGGGAGGCGGGAAGATTGACGCCCCGACGGTTGCCTAACCCTAAGCTACCTTTGAGCATAGCGCAGCGTAGCCGCAACCAACAGGGTTCGGGGTTCAGGACCTCGAAATAACGGTGTGAAGCGAAATCCTGAACCCTGAACCCTGACCACTGAACCCCAAACCCGTTGTCACTAAACACGTTGCGACCTCGCCGCGTGAGACTTTGAGGACGTTTCCTCAATCCTGAGAACTAATGGCATGGGGCACCGGCGGGACACACGACAACCCAGTCGCGCCGGCCAAACGGGGTAGCGCTCGGCCTGCTATCCTGGCGCCGCGCCTTGACGTAATTCCCTAACCCATCGCTGGGTCGGGCAGACTTGAGCCCGATGGATGATGAGGACATGAGCAGCGAACAATCCCTCGACCCGCAACTGATCGAACAGACCAAGCAGCAGATCCGCATGCTGGTCGGCGAGATTTCCCAGTTGGCCAAATCGGAGATCGCCCCCGAGGAGTTCTACGGGGAGTTCCTCCCTCGGGTCGTCTCTGCCCTGGCGGCCGTCGGCGGAGCCGTTTGGGTCATGGAAGACCAAGGGCGGCTGGCGCTCGGCTATCAGATCAACCTCCAACAGACCCGGCTCCGTGAGAGCGAAGACGACCAGATCCGCCACGGTCGCCTGCTGCAAAAGGTCCTCGCCAGCGGCGAGGGGGCTGTGGTGCCACCACACTCCGGGGCCGCGGGCGACGATCAGGGGGGCAACCCGACCGAGTTCCTCTTGGTGCTGGCGCCCCTGAAAGCCGCCGAGGAGACCGTGGGCGTCGTGGAGGTCTTCCAGCGCCCGAATACCCGACCCGCCACCCAAAAGGGTTACCTGCGGTTCCTGATGGAGATGTGCGATCGGGCGGGCGAGTTCTTCAAGACGCACCAGCTCCGCCACTTCACCGATCGCCAGGTCCTCTGGACCCAGTTGGAAGACTTTGCCCGGGGCGTGCACGCCAGCCTCGACCCCCGAGACACGGCCTACACGATCGCCAACGACGGGCGGCGGCTGATCGAGTGCGACCGGGTGAGCGTGGCGATCCGGAAGGGGCGCCGGTGTCACGTCGAGGCGGTCAGCGGCCAGGACCTGTTCGACAAGCGATCCAATACCGTGCGTCTTCTGGGGAAGCTGGCCACCGTGGTCGTGGCCAGCGAGGAGCCGGTCTGGTACACGGGCGACACGAGCAACCTTCCCCCGCAGGTCGAAGACGCGATGCAGGAGTACGTCGACGAGTCGCACTCGAAGACCGTCGCCGTCCTGCCCTTGAGGCGTCCTCAGCCGGTGGGAGAAGAGGAAGAAGACCCGGACAAGCGTCTGGAGCCCGAGCCGCCGATCGGGGCCCTGATCGTCGAGCAGATCGAGGACGTTCGGGTGCCGCAGAAGATGGTTCAGCGGGTGGAGGTGGTCTGCGAGCACAGCTCGATCGCGCTGGCCAACTCGTTGGAGCACAACAACCTCTTCCTGATGCCTTTGTGGCGCACGCTGGGCAAGGTCCGCTGGGTCGTCAAGGGCCGAACGCTGCCGAAGACGGTTGCCGTCGTCATCCTGATTTTTGCGCTGCTTGCGGCGATGGTGGGTCTGCCCTGGGGATTCAAGATGCAGGCCAACGGGAGCTTGGAGCCGGTCGAGCAGCGCGAGGTGTTCGCCGAGATCGACGGCGTGGTCGAGGAGGTGCTCGTCAAGCACGCCGACACGGTGGAAAACGGCCAGTTGCTGGTCCGACTCCAAAACACCGATCTGGAAATCATGATCAAGAAGCACCTGAGCGAACTGGCCGCGATTAGGGATCGCATCGCGTCGCTCGTGACCGACCGCTCGGCGGCGAGCGGCCAGCGGGACATCCGGCAGCAGCTTCGGTTGGACGGCGAGCTTCAAGAAGCTCAGACAAGGAAGAAGTCCCTTTTGGCTCAGCAAGCGCTCTACGAGCA
>Ga0307378_10005114_pt1 | contig 18400 bp, 27 predicted proteins | sample UN1MG_FD_202238 | JGI IMG/M metagenome (GOLD analysis project Ga0307378, IMG submission 202238) | Soil microbial communities from Risofladan, Vaasa, Finland - UN-1 | ecosystem: Environmental > Terrestrial > Soil > Coastal area > Acid sulfate soil | place: Finland: Risofladan, Vaasa | collected... | reverse complement strand
CACTGCGACGTAGCTCAGTCCGGCAGAGCAATCTCCTCATAAGGGATAGGTCGTGGGTTCGATTCCCACCGTCGCAACCAACACTCCCTATGGCATGGGGAAGCCCAACAAGTCAGAAGAGTAGGAGCTGCGACGGTGGCTCTGAGAGTACTGACCTCTCTGGGCTATGGGACGCCTGACCTTTTGGATCTCCTGCCGCCAATCTCGTGGGCTTGAGCCCGTCACATGACGGGCACGTCACGTAGTCCCCTCGGTTGAGGGCACCACATCGGTCACAAGTCCAAAGTCTGTCGCGGTCCATGCCGCACCCTACCCTCGCAAACCGAGGGATCAGTCCCGAAATCTCGCTTCAAAGGAAGAACCGGCCATCAACCGGTGCTTTTGGGGCTTCCTGCTGCTTCCAGACGAAACAGCCTTCCCCAACCCACTCGGGGCGTAGAACAACCGACGCCCCAGCAAGAACAGGAACGAACAAATGGAAAACAAGGAAAACCTCGGACCTGCTGAGACCATCATTCAGTCTCTCCTGGCGCACTCGGACCACATGGTCCACAACCGCCCCGGCGTCGTCGTGCCCGATGCGCGCGCCGCCGTTGGTGTGCGTTGGGACCCCGTCACGCACAAGGAAAGCGAAGGCGGCCTCCGTACCGTCTACCGCATCACGAAGGCGGGCAAGAAGAACGTCCGCACCGAGATCGGTGTGATGAACGGCGACAACACCGTCCGCAACGGACGGACCGTCGTGGGCACGTACCGCAAGAGCGGTCTGTTCCCCGAGGTTGCGACTTGGTTCTACAAGCAGGTCGCTGAGGTGTGGAAGATGGACAACGAGTTCGCAGCTCGCTGGGCCTCGTTCGCCTTCCGTCAGGAGCACCGTGACCTCAAGGTCGTGCTCGCTGCGTTCATGCTTGTGCAGTCGCGCAAGGGCGACCCCATCATGGACGGCGGGGAGCACCTGTTCGACGACGAGGACTTCCGCTCTGTGGGTGAAGCCATGATGCTTCTCCAAGAGAAGGGCAAGGACCTCAACCCGAAGCTCCTGCTTCGCATCTACGACGTGCTCATGCTTCCTGAGATCGCGGCCATCAACCGTGAGCTCGGATTCGGCAAGTCGGCCAAGCGTCCGTTCCTCGGTCGTTGGCCCAAGGCCGTCGAGAAGTGGCTGCGTTTCCGTGAGGAGAACCCGAAGATGCTCGAGGGTCTCGTCAAGGCGGGGTTCCGTACCACCGTCATGTCCCTGGCTCGTCGGGTTGGCTACAAGCCTTCCTCGGACAAGTTCTTCGATGCCCTGCGCTGGAAGCAGAAGCAGTCGGAAGACGGTCGTCGTGACATGGCCATCGGCAAGGCGGTCAAGGCCGCGGAGTCGTGGGAAGGCAAGTCCGAGCGCGAGGTCTGTGAACTGATCGAGAAGACCAAGCCCAACTGGAAGCGGATCGTCGGTCTGCTCCCCAAGGAGGTGGGGGTCACTCGTGCGGTCATGGCCGCGGCCATCGAGGCCGGGTCCCTGTCCGACAAGGACCTCATCATCCTGACTCCGACCCTGGAAGACCTCGGTCTCCTCAAGGTGCAGGAGATCAAGGAGCGTCTCACGGCGGCCCTTGGTCGGGCAGACGACATGCGTGCGCGAAACATCGCTCGCAACGTCCGATCGAAGGATCTCAGGGAGGAGATGGAGACTGCTTCCGACAAGGTCGGCCAGAAGGCCGTCGAGGAAGAACTTCGTGGTCTGCGTGCCTACTTCATGGTGGACATCTCGGCTTCGATGCAGGGCGCCCTCGAGGCGGCCAAGCCTCTCATCTCCAAGTTCCTCCAGACCTTCCCGCTCGATCAGGTCCATGTCTCCGTCTTCAACACGGCGGGGCGTGTCGTCACCATCAAGCACCAGTCCACCAAGGGCGTCGAGGCTGCATTCCGTGGCATCAACGCGGGCGGTGGAACGGACTACGGTGCCGGTGTTCGTGTCCTTGAGCGATTCAAGCTCAAGGACGGCGAGGACGCCATCTTCATCTTCGTCGGAGACGAAGAGGCTCGCCCCTTCCAGGACCACGTCGTCGCGTCTGGCCTCAAGCCCCTCGCGTTCGGCTTCCTCAAGACGGTTCCCCATGGTGGGGCGGCCGGCTGGCGCCATCGTCAATGGGGCGCGGACAACAACTCCGCGGTTCGTGACACGGCTGCCCGACTGGGCGTCCCGTGCTTCCTGATCGATGACCGTACCTTCGATGACCCCTACGCGATCACTCGGACCATCCGAGCGCTCGTGGCCGCAACCCCTGTTGGGGAAGCAGCCCGGGGAGCAGTGGCTCGTCCGCGTGTCACTCTCGTCGATCAGATCCTCCAGACGGAGCCTCTCCAGAAGCCCGCTTGGGCTTGAGGTCATCATGGGTTGGAGGGATCTACTCACCAACGACGAGGAGCGACATACGCTCCCTTGGACTGGTGGTAGGTCCCTCCACTCCGCAACCCGCACCTTCAAGCTCGAAGGTCGGCTGCGGGAGCATGGCTGGTACATCTTCACGATCGACGGCAACACTGCCACCAAACCTGAGCCCTGCGATCCGATGCCTGAACTGCTCAAGCACCGCATCACGGGCTACCTCGTGGGGGACCATCTTGTCCCCGACGACACCCCCATCGACCCCGACCCTTCCAAGATCATCAACCATTCCGAAAAGGTCTTCTCGCTCCCTGAGGAGCTCGATCGATTCTCCCGCGTGAAAGCCGGAAGGATCTACCCCGAAGGCCCTCTCCTTTTCCTCGAGCAGGAGTTCCCGCTCGGGCCCGAAGACGATGTCATGAACGCGTTCCTCGACAACCTGACGGAAGTCCACAGCATCCCTGGAGTCGTACCGGCTCTGGATGCGGCGTTCCGTATGGAGGTCTACCAGCGCGAACAGGCTGAGCTGCGACGGCTCGAGATCGCTCGGCGTCGTGCTGAGGAAGAAGCACGTCGAGCCCAAGAGGAGCGCCGCAAGGAACTGCTCGAGAAGCTCGGGGACGGGGCAGGTCGTCGTGCGATGGCCAAGGAGAACTTCGTGGACGCTGCCAAGGCTGCTCTTGCAGTCGGAGGCGCAACGTACCTCGACCACCGAAAAGGTCGCCGCAAGGATGAATGGATCGTGAAGTATCGCGTCGATGGGCAACGCCTCGAGTGCACCTGCGACACCAACCTGCACATCATCGACGCGGGCATCTGCCTCATCGACCACGACACGGGCGAGCGCGGCGACACCTACTTCACCCTCGAGTCCCTGCCGGCCGTCATCCGGCAGGCCATCCGCGAGCACCGCCTCGTAGTCTTCAGGCACGTATGATCGAAGCAGGAGTAGTCATCACCGACGTAGGCGTTGTCCACTGGCACCTTCCCGAAGGAAGGACCGGAGGCAGCCTCCCTGACAGCCGTCAACTCTGGGATGTTCTGTGGGCACACCGCAGGGCTCCCTTCTTGGGGTTCGCCCACAGCCACCCCGGCTCTGGGGTTCCGGGGCCCTCCATGACGGACCTCACCACCTTCGCCGGAGTCGAGATCGGTCTCGGCCGACGACTCACTTGGTGGATCACGAGCTCCACGCACATGATTGGCTTGGCCTACGAGGGCCCTGACAAGTACAAGTACAACCCTTTCCTCGTGGAGGAGCCCGAGTGGGCTGCACAACTCCGCGAGCATTCCAAGGAGAATCGAAATGGAAAATAACCAAGCACGCGTCAACATCACCTACAAGGGCGAGAACGGGGACCTTCCCGATCCCGTCTTCTACGATGCCGGCGACGCCGACATCAAGACCTGGGTCACCGAGGCCGTCTCCAATGGCTCCGTTCCCGGCATCCCGGCCGACGACGCCGTGGACTTCGGAGACTTTGTGGTTGATCGTTTCTCGGCCAACGCCGAGCGCGAGTACAACCTCATCCAGGTTCGACCGAAGACCCCCTTCGGCGAATGAGCCCGGAACCCATGGACCTCGAGGACCACCTGATCGCGCCCGAGCGGTGGGACTTGGAAGTTCCTCCTGAGGTCCGTGTCGAGGGCATCGACGACGAGGGCTCGTACCCGACCGGGTACGGGCGCCATCCTGAACACGGGTGGTTCGTCTTGGGTGCAGGACAGGGCCCCTTCATCATCTGGGCTCAGTGGCTGCAACCTGCCGTCGTCAAGATGGACTTCGCCACGCCCACACCGCCGCCAAACCGGCTCCGACAGCCTCTCATCGACACACTCACACGCCTACAGAAAACCCTACAGGACACAGCACCATGATCATCGAACGCTTAGGCGAGGCCACCCCGGTCCTTGAGGAAATGCTGGAGGCTCTCGGCGCCAAACTTGAGGGGGACAAGATCGTCATCCCGACTCACGGCATCCGAAAGACCGAAGACGGCCTCGAGGTGAATGTCCGCCACCACTACTGTCGGTGTGTCGAAGGCAAATGGGCACCCCTGTTGCGTGTGAACGCGGAGACCGTCACATGAAGATCGTCATCATCGGAGTCGGCGCGCTCGGCTCACACTTGGTACAGGCCCTCCGCAATGAGGACGTGACCCTCAAGGTCATCGACTTCGATCGCGTGGAAATGAAGAATGTCGCCTCGCAGTTCCACTGGAAGAACGGGGTCGGCAAGAAGAAGGTCGATGCACTCAAGCAGGCGATGCAGTTCGCCTATGGGCGAAAGCTCGAGATCGTCGGCAACAAGCTGACGGCCGACAACGTCACCCAACTCCTTGGGGACGCTGACCTGCTCATCGACTGCCTGGACAACGGAGAAGCTCGTAGGCTCGTTCAGGGCTTCGCTCGGGCTCAGGGGGTTCCGTGCCTGCACGGAGCTCTCGCGGCCGATGGGGGCTTCGGTAGGGCCATCTGGGACGAGAACTTCGTCATCGACGACGAGGGCGATGGTTCGGCTCCGACCTGCGAGGACGGGGAGTTCCTGCCCTTCATCCAGCTCACCGCAACCTTCGTCGCCTACGCGGCGCAGCGGTTCATCAAGGCCGGCCGCAAGACCGGTTACTCGATTTCTCCGGCCGGGGTAGAAAAAATCTGATCTGAGGGGTTGACTTCCCCTGTACCCTGATCCAATCTCCTCCTCCTAGGCTGTTTCACACGCGCCGGTCTCACAAGCCTCAAAAGTTTGACCCCCAGACCGCGCTCTCGAAACTACCTACACCACATGGCGGACCACTGACCCCGACGGGGGGTCACCCGACGGTAAATCGGTATAACCGACACCAACACTCGCTTCTCTTGGGAAGCACTCGGTTGAAGGTCCACAAGCAACTCCAGGTTCGACTCCTGGGTCCGCCACTAAGAAACGGCCTCTTCGTAAGGCTCACAAGCAAGACAGTTCAGTTGGTTGAACGTCGGTATCGCAAACCGAAGGTCGTGGGTTCAAGTCCCACTCCTGCACAAATCCAGCTTTCCAACTCGGCCGTTTCTAACTTTTCCTTCTTCAACACACGCCGGACATGATCCCTGGTGGGATCGACAGACTTCCAATCTGTTTTCAACAAACCGACACCGACACTCGCTCCCTCACCGGAGCATCGGTTGAATGTCCACAAGCCTCCAAGTTCGATTCTTGGGTCCGGCACCAGAGATGACCACCGCCGTTAGGCTCACAAGCAAAGTAGCTCAGTGTAGAGCGCTTCCCTGATAAGGAAGAGGTCGCGGCTTCACCGCCGTCCTTGCAACAAACTCAGCCTCTCTACTCGGTCATCTCTAACTTTTCGATCAACGCCATCAGAACGATCTCACAAGCAAATTGCAGGTTCGAGTCCTGCCCTCGGCACTCTATGCCGAGGTGGGCGAATTGGTAGAGCCACCTGACTATAGATCAGGCGTGAAAACGCAACTCAAGGTTCTTCACTCGGCGTTGATCAACTTTTCCTTCCCGGGCGCAGCTCACAAGCCGCCCGGGATTTCTTTTTCCGCACCCTGAGCCATGTTCGACAAGCTGCTGGTCCTCGACATGGATGAGACCCTGGTCCACTCCTGGGAGCTCGCGGACATGAACCAGTATGCGAGGGAGCGGTCCCCTGACATCGTGCTCAAGGACGGCTATCGCTCCTTCAAACGCCCCGGTGTTGAAGAGTTCCTCGCCGCATGCTTCAGCAAGTTCAAGGCAGTCGGGTTGTGGACCGCGGGCACGCTGCCCTACGCGCTCGAGCTACTCCCTCACCTGTGCGAGCTGGAACAGTTCGCTTTCGTGTGGGGACGCGAACGATGCACCTACCGACGTGACCTTGAGACGCAGGACACCTACTGGCTCAAAGACATCGGAAAACTCCGACGCTTCGGGTTTCCCAAATCGAAGATCCTATGCGTGGACGACAGCCCTGAGAAGTTCTCTCGCAGCTTCGGCAACTACATCTACATCAAGCCCTTTGAGGGCGACCCCGAGGACACGGAACTCCAGAAGCTTGAGCAGTTCCTCGAGGAGCTCGGGCCGGTGCCCAATGTCCGTACAATCGAGAAGCGCGGCTGGCAGCGTAATTTCACGAACCGCTAAATCGTTTCACGGGGTAGCATGACCCCATGAAGACGATTTTGCGTGACCGTAACGAAGGTCTCGTCGAAGCCTGGATAGGTTGGTTCAAAGACGAGCCTGGTGACATCACCATCGAACAGGGGGACATTTTCGATAGCCCTGCAGACTGTATCGTGAGCCCGGCCAACAGCTTCGGCATCATGAACGGTGGGATCGACCAAGCCTACACAGATCGCTTCGGCATCATCGTCCAAGAACGCATCCAGAAAATCCTCCGCGAGCGCTACTGGGGCGAGCTCCCTGTGGGTTGTGCGGTCATCGTGCCAACGGATGACCCGGAGTTTCCTTGGTGCGCGAGTGCTCCGACCATGCGTGTGCCGGAGTCCATCAGCACGACGCTCAACGCCTACCATGCGTTCCGAGCTGTTCGTCTCGCCATCGCCCAGCACAACGCGGACCCCCGTGCCGAGGAGCATCCGAACTGGACGATCAACAGCGTGCTTTCTCCTGGGCTCGGGACGGCAACCGGCAAACTAGACTACGAGCTCTGTGCTCGTCAGATGATGTGCGCGTACCGAGCCCCGGAATGGCCCGGTGACTGCTCCGTGAACTTCACGACGCCGTGGGCGATGGGTCGGTTCATGCGGGGAGAGGCGGACATGGCCGGAGTCTCGACCATTCATCAGCGCCCACAGTTCAAGGTCATCCAGGCCGACTAGGAACTCGCCGTGACGGTGATGAGCGTCCCGTCGAACTTCCTGATCTGGAACCCGGCAAACGTCTCGTTGTAGGTCGCTGCCACATCCTTGAGATACTGGATGGCGACCTTCTCCCCGAGGAGGATGCCTTCGTCCCCGTCGCTTCGATAGTGGACTCCGGCCATGTTCCGAGCCGTGGCGATGTTGCTGGCAAGTTTGTTGAGCTCGGCGCCGACCGTGAGAACATCAACAACCGCCGGGTCCGTGATCGCATCTGCTTCGAGAGTAGCCATGAACTCGTCACCGGTGATGGACTCAATGATCTTGAAGGTACCGCCGGCGAGATCCTTCATCAGGACATCAGCATCGAAGAACGCCTTGAGGAGTGTGGCACACGCTCCCGCGAGTACGGCGTGGCCAGCCGGGTAACTCGGGTGCGTGGGGCTTCCTTCGGGGTACATGAGTGGGAGCAAGTAGGTGGCCGCACCCTCCCCGGTGTTCTTGGCCAGGATGTTCGCAGTCGTGGTCGCCCCCAACACGGACGCATCGAGGCTGTAGTCTTGAGCCTCATCGAGGGTGAAATGCACACGACCCGCGTAAACCTCTGGTCGCAACCGCATGTGAGCCATCCACTTCTGACGCCATGCGGCTTTGAGGGCCAACTCTCCCACATGGAGCACTCGAGTCAAAATATCCGCAGCCCCCAACGTGACAAAGCCGGCTTCGTTCGGAAGCACGGGAATGTTGGAGTCGAGGGGGGCTCCATTCCCAAGCAAGATCAGTGCAGCATTCAGGAAAGCGGTGCCGGGGGGATCGTTGTGAACGTAGCTTCCCAGCACACGGGGAGAGAAAGCTCGCTGGTAGGTACCGGTCAGATTGGCGCCGTCAGGAGTGACCCCGTTTTGGATGTCGAGCCACCCCGCCACGGTGATGGCTGCTGCCGCGTCCGTCTCCGTCTCCATGAACTGCTCGACGGCCGTGTTGCCAAGTCGGAAATCATGCAGGAGATACTGACTGACGTACGGTCCGACGAGCCCATCGTAACCGGTCCCTCGAAACAGGGTCTGCCGGGTGACGAGACCCCCGATCTTTGGACCCTGGAAAGAGCCTCCAAGGGCGTTGAGATCCGTCAACAGATCGTCCACGACCGACTCTTGCGATGTGGTGCCGTCTTGAAGCGCTTTGAAAGACTCATCACGCAAAAGGGCCATGCCGTAGACCTCGAGCATCTCACCGGCGGCTTCCTCCGAGGTCATTGAGGGAGCTGCGGGCATCGACACCGAATAGGCATCCGCGCCACTCAAGCCGAACGCCAACGCCGCCTGAGGATTGGCGAGTTTCCGAACGGCCCCAGAATCCCTGACAATCCGATTGAAGTACTGCTGGCCCCCGCTGCGCAAAGCCACCTCAACCTTGACCCAATCGTCATCGGTGACTTCACCGTAGCCGTTGTGCGGCAGTGTTTTTGAGAACAGCGCCGTCCGATAGAAAACCCCGGCCCGCTCGACCATCAAACTCCGATCGTTGTTGGTCAGTTGGGCTACGTCTGCCTCCGACCGCTGGAAGTTCGCCCGGTCAACACGGAAGTCGTAGGGGAGACCAGTCGGGTTCGAGGGATCTTGGCGTTTGGTCATCTCACAGGGGGGAGAAGATAGGAAACCTAGCGAAGAAAGTGATTGCCGGGGCTTGACTTCGCCTTAAAGGCAGTCCATGTTCCCCTCTCGCGGGTAATTCCAATGTTGACGCAACTCCATACCGAGCCCCTCTCTGAGGGCGACATCCATCACCATCTCATGGTGAGTGGAGCTCGGCAGGTAGAGCGCTGCACTGTGAATGCAGAGGTCGCGGGTTCGAACCCCGTCACTCACCCCAACTTCGACGGCATGCTCTTTAGCTAGCCGAAGGCCCCTGTTCCTGCGTGGAATGGGGAGGACTTCGGCGAAGCCAATTTGCATGCCTCGGTAGCTCAGTCAGGTAAGAGCTGTCGGTTGAAGCCCGGCGCGCCTCCGTTCGATTCGGAGCCGAGGCACCAAGACCTACGAACACGAACCTGGAGCGGTCCACACGACCGCCTCGTGTTCCTTTCCAAGAAGAACAGAACGATGTCACTACTTTTCACTCACTACGACCGCACCAGCATGTGCAACCACGAAGGGATGCTCGGACGAGTCACCCCAGAAGGTTCGCGCATGTGTTGCCGTTGCGGCAAGACCATCACCGTCGAGCCCGGGAGCTTTACCGAGCCGGTCGGACGCAAGTCTGATCGGCGAGCCATCAGGACTGCGGTCGGATAGCTCAGTTGGTAGAGCACTGGACTGAAAATCCGGGTGTCGCTGGTTCAAATCCAGCTCCGACCACCATGGGGTTCCCCACAAACAATGTCGGGCATGCAGCCATCCGGCGATGCCTTCCTCAATGTGGTGCCGCGAGCATCGCATCGAGGTTTCGTACGTCCGCGATCGCGTGACGGACGAGATGCGGGAGCGCGGCTACATGTACCCGGAAGAGTTCATTGGCTGGTACTGGGTTGACCCTGTGACGGGCGAGCCCATCAATCCGCTCGAGGAATGAAGCATCTGGATTGACGATTGAGTCAATTCAGATGCTTTTCAAAAGAGCAGGTTCAGCCACCTGGACGCGAGCGCATCGAAGTACCAGTCGAGCGCGAACACCCCAACGGTCAAGACCCCCATGAGGATCATCGCCGCCAAGAACACCGGGGGCATCAGCCACCACGGCTTGACCATCGGTTCAAGCGTTCCACCATCCATGCCTTGAATTCTGCATCTTCAAGAGGGTGTGTGCCACTCGCGCACCATGAGGCCGCGAACTTGGCCCGGTGACGAGTATAACGGCCCCATGCCCAAGTAGCTCAGAAGTAGGTCCAACCGGACCTGCTGCGGTAGAGCGGCCGGCCTAAACCCCGGTGCGTCGATGGTTCGAGTCCATTCCTTGGGCACCTCATGTAAATCCTTCCCCCCTTCCGTACAGAACTCAGAAAGGAGCAACTCCAAAATGGAAAAGATCAACGTAGCCGGAGTCACGCTCCAAGGATTCGCCCAAGGTGGCATCCAGACCTCCATCCACTGTCCCGAGGTTCGGGCCGTGTTCGACACGGGCTGCATCCTGCCGGGCGTCAACGTGGACCACTTCTTCATCACGCATGGGCATCCCGATCACATCGGGGCTCTGCCTGCCATCGCTGCCAAGCGCAGTGTCGGGAGCAGGAAGAGCAACATGCAGATCCACTGTCCCAAGGTCATCGCCGCACAGGTGGAGACGGCCTTGTCGACCATGGCCGACCTGTACGGCGACCGTGCCGAGAACCGCATGTTCCATGTGCACGGTGTCGAGCCCGGTGAAGCGATCCAGCTCCGCGGAGGCTTTGCTGTCCGTGGTGTCCAAACGACTCACCGCACCGACTCCATCGGGTGGGCTGTCGAGCAAACGGTGTCCAAACTCAAGGCCGAATTCGTCGGCATGGAGGGCGCGGAGATCGGTCGCCTCAAGCGAGAGGGGACGCAGATCACGGACAACGTGATGAGCACGATGCTGTGCATCCCCGGCGATACGCAGATCGAGTTCTTGCTCGAGCAGGAGCAGGCCCGCAAGGCCAAGGTCTTGGTCCATGAGGTCACGGTCTGGGAAGAGGACGAGATCAACCTCGACGGGTGCCGTCGTTACGGCCACACGCACATCTCGGAGATGGTCAAACACTGCGAGAAGTTCGAGGGCGAAGCTCTGGTCCTGTGCCACCGTTCGATGCGGTGGACTCGTGCTCACATCGAAGAGATGGCGAAGCGCCGTTTCCCGGCCTCGATGCTGCCCAAGATCCACTTCTTCGATGGCGGTGACCGGCAGTGAACTGGGACAGCGACGGGGACACCATGTGGTGCACCTACCGCGGACTCTACGTGTCGTTCGATGCCGGATTTTTTCACCTCTCCGATTCGGAGCATGAGGAGGAGTTGGTGTCCGGGGAACGTAAAGGACACACCGACAACGAAATGGTGGAGTTCCTCACCAAGCTCGCTGACGCCTACGCGGACTTTCGGGCCCAAAGGGAAACACCATGAGCAAGCCGTCCACAGCCAAATGGATCGTCAACGATCTGCTTGAGAACTGGACGTACTTCGCGGACGACGACCCCGTCATCCCCGCTCTGTGGGTGAAGGGGTCGTGTCCGCTTTTCATCGTGCTCGGAGAGAACGCAAGCGGCAAGAGTTTCTTCCGTCGTTGCGTTCACATCTCCACGAAAGAGTTCACATCCATTGAGGAGGTCATCCACCTCAGCATGGAGGGACGTGCAGGCGGCTACATGGGTGCCATTCGAGGGCTCGTCTACGGCGACGAGCATCGGAACTCGACGGGTTCCAACTCGGCCTCGACCGTGAGCACCGCCATCCGCACCTGCGAAGGCCGAGACAACTCGCACATCCTGTACTGGGACGAGCCCGACCTCGGTATGAGCGAAGGAGCCGCCCTCGGAGCCGCGCAGGCCATCGTGAAGTTCGTGGAGAATCTCCCCGAACACACCAAGGGCGTCTTCATCACGACGCACAGCCGCCCCATGGTGGCCGAGCTCGCCAAGATCAAACCCCACTACATCCACCTCGGAACGGCCCCCGACGAGGCGCCACCATCCCTTGAAGACTGGCTGAACCGTGAAATCGTAGCCATCAGTCCCGAGGAGGTCCTGGAGAAGAACCTCGCCCGTTGCCGGGCCATCCAGAAGATCCTCAACGAAAAGCGCAAGGACCAGGATTGAACATGGCCGACGACTCCCCTAAACTGACAGACGTGGACGAGCCGAAACAGCTCAAGACCGGCATCGCCGAGCTCGACGAGGTTCTCTCGGGCAAAGGTCCCCGTCGAGACCTGCACATCTTCGTTGGCGCACCCAAAGAGAATTTGCGGCACCGGGCTATGAGCGAAGCATTGGAGAAGGGGGCCACCGCCACCTTGGACTTCGAGATGGACGACCCCCCGGACAAGGCGATCACGCCCAAGCCCGGCTCTTGAGCATGTCGCTCTCGGGACCGGGCGGGCCGAGAAGGTCGCCATGTCCAAGAGAGCACAACGTCGTCATCACCGTGATCGTCTGATCGCACGAACCCGTCGCATCCGCCGTCGATGGTGGAACTCCTACGAACCCGACCAGTCGGAGTGGGTCCAAGGGGAAGGGCGCGTCTTCGTGTCCCGCAAACCCGATCACTCCAAAGCTGACACCGACGCGGTTCATCGTTTCAACCACCTCAAAGACTGCTCCTGTGTCGCATACGGGTGCGGCAACCGTCGTCGGTGCGGTGGTTATCAGGGGCCAGTGCTGACTCGACAGGAACGACTTGCGGAACTCCACTTGCGAGAGGAGGTCCAACATCTTCGGCTGGAGCGCGGCAAAGACAGCGGTGACGAACGAGCGTAGCCCATGAATTTGCGTCACGCTTTTAACAGATGGAACGGGGACGGCACACATGGCTCCCTCTCATCGGCATCCTCCTGTTCGTAGCGACCTGCGCCAGCGGACCTTCTTCAAGGCACGCATCGACCTCTCCCGACATCCAGGGACCAAGCATCATTCCGCTCTCGGTCCACTACCTCACCGACGAGAAGGACATCCGACACAAGTTCGAGCAGTCGCTCGAGCAAAGCAACCAGACCCTGATGCCCCACGGCGTCGGGCTCATCGTCTGGTCCGAGGATCGGCTCTACCGGTTACCCGAACAGGTCGCCACGAGGCACGACCGACAGAGGCTTGGGGGTCGCGTGGTGGAGGACGGCACCGTTCATATCTTCATCGTGGACAAGGTCTCCCTCGAGCCCGGTGACGGGCTCAACGGTCTTCATGCTCATAGCGGACGGCATGACTTCGTGATCCTGTCCAAGACTGCTCGGAAGACTACGCTTGCCCACGAGATTGGCCATGCGCTTGGCCTCAGCCACGAGACCGACAAGGACAACGTGATGTGCACCCAACGCGAGGATGTTGGTGCCCGCTTCACCTCCGACCAGGGGGACTCCATGCGATCCGCAGCTCGTGAACTCGTCAAGCGCGACTGGTAGTTTTTCATGGAACGGGCTTGACTTGCTCTCAGAGCACGGCTAGAACGTCCTGACCATGTTCTGCATGAAACGCAAGACCAAGCTCTAGCCCGAGGGGACGCATGCAATCCGTCCGCTTGGGCGTAGATAGCGTGTATCCCCGGGCCGGTAGCTCAGTCTGCGTAGAGCGACGGATTCTTACCCCGTAGGTCGAAGGTTCGATTCCTTCTCGGCTCACTCTGGGAAACACACACGTCTTGGGACGACCCCACCCGGGTGGGAGTTCGCGGTTTCGATGCCGCGGTGATGGACTGGTGTGTCTGAAACGAGGGTTCGACTCCCTCGCCGTGTTTCCCTTCTAGGGCCCATAGCTCAACCTGGTAGAGCGGCTGACTCTTAATCAGTAGGTTGAAGGTTCGATTCCTTCTGGGCTCACTACTTCCATGCGCACGAAATGTTTCATGCGCACGAAACTCAAGGCACCCATCATGTTCCCTCAACACGACACGCTCAAACGTACTCCCGCTCCATCCTTGGGCCGGTAGTTCAGTCTGCGCAGAACAGCGGGTTTTTACCCCGCACGTCGTGGGTTCGAATCCCACCCGGCTCTCCAAGGGCCACTAGCTCAACCTGGTAGAGCAAGGAGCTTTTAACTCCTGGGTTCCGAGTTCGAATCTCGGGTGGCTCTCTAAGACAATGGAACTCGAAGAACAACTTGTCGCTCTGGGGTACACCGTGGATCACGGCAACCTCATCGACGGCCCCTTCATCCCTGATGGCACTGTGCGCATCTATCGGGACGATGACCCTTGGGACATCGTGGGCCAGGGCGACACCCTCGAGGATGCGGCGTCGTCCGTGGCTGATCTATTTCCGTAGCGATGCTCGAGCACTGTCACAAGAGCACGAACATCAACGGATTCTTGCGGTCTACCGCAAGAGGGAGTAGAAAAACCGACATGGACACGATCCTGATAGAGATACGCGCCGCCGAGGGTGGCGCGGACGCAAAGCAGCTCGTCCGCGAGCAGCTCAAGGTCTACGTGAAATTCATGGCGTTGGAGCGGCTTTGACCACGAGGTCATCGACGCTCGCGAGGGCTTTGTCCTCGTTCGGGTGACCGGCAAGAACGTCAAGGAACTGTTCCGACATGAACCGGGAGGCCACCGCTGGCAGCGGGTGCCCCCAACCGAAAAGCGTGGACGCACTCAAACGTCCACGGTGACAGTGGCCATCCTCGAGGAACCGAAGGAGCATGAACTCCGTATCGACCCGAAGGATCTCGACGAGTCCTTCACTCGCGGGAGTGGCGCAGGCGGTCAGCATCGGAACAAGACCGATAGCTGCGTCATCCTCAAACACCTGCCCTCGGGCATCTCTGTCCGTGTGGACGGCGGCCGGAGTCAGCACATCAACCGTGAGACGGCCCTGGGCGTCCTGAGAGCCCGCCTCAAGGAAGCCGGGTCCGAGAGGACCACCAAGGACAGGAACGCTCGTAGGAAGCGTCAGGTGGGCTCAGGGATGCGCGGTGACAAGGTGCGGACGGTGGCCCTGCAGCGAGACATCGTGACGGACCACCGCACAGGCCGGAGCATGAAGGCCAAGGCGTACTTGCGAGGAGACCTTGGCGAGCTCTGGTAGCGTAGAGCATGGCCAACGAGTTCGTGGACATCGAGGAAGCCTTGACGTGGCTGGCCGACAACTGGGACCGCCTCAAGGAAGAGGGAAGGTTCCCGGAGCCCCACCAAGGGGACCTCGAGATCCGCGAACTTTCCGAAGAAGGGCGTGCAGCCTTCAAGGACATGAAATTCGAGACGGAGACGTGGATTCAGACGGACAAGGGAATGGTCATGATCCATCCTCAGGAAGGTCCTCTGTCGGAACTGCCTCCCCGCCCTCGTCATCGTCGCCGTCCTCGTCGTCTTCGATGATCTCGGCCTCCACGGGGATGCCAACCACGTCGATCACGTCGGCCAGTTCCTTCGGGATCTGAACGACGCGTCCTTTGGACTCCACCGACTCAAGGGCCTTCTGCTCTTTCCCGGCCTGGGCGAGTTCGTACAGTTTCTGTGCGAGCTGGCTCAGGTCGATCTGCGTGACGGTGCCCACCTGCTCCTGGAGCGCCTTGTTCTCTTGCTCAAGTTGCGTGATGCGAGCCATCGTCGCCTCGTGCAGAGCTCGTTGCTCAGCTTGGAGCTGAATGATGCGGAACTCCGCCTGCTCGGCGCGGATGTCTGCCTTCTTGGCTTGGACCTTGGCGATGCGAGCATGCTCTGTCGCTACTGGAGCTTCTCGCGCTCCGAGAACAGGACAGGAGAGTTCGACGAACGAACGGATTTCCATGCCTTTGCGGTCCCGGTACACCCACTCTTTTCCTCCCACCACCGTCTCGTCTGCCCGGAGAGAAGATCCGGGACTCATCACGTCACAGCCACATCGGATGCACGACTTGGTGATGTTGCCCCCCTCGCTGTTCAGCCAGGACGGCGCCCCAAAAGCATCGGCCCCACTGAGACCACCCTGCGACCAGACGTGCTCCCGAAGTTTGGGTTCCTCGCGCTGAGGGATCTCCCCCGGGAGGGCTTTCGGCTTTTCGGCCACTCCCTACGCTACCGCCAGCGTCGCTTGAAGCGTAGCCACCCTCGTCGGATGCGTCCTTTCCAAACCCGAAACCAGAACTCCGTAGGAGAGATGGGACGGACAAGGAGCTCTTTCACACCAATCGCACGAACCTCATGGCGACCGATCGAATCTCCACGATCGATCCAGAGGACATCCCCGACAGCGAACGGCCGCGACTCAAGCACCGGATACCAGAACCGGCCGTCTGCGGACTTCTTCCGCCGACGTTTGAGTTCTGTTCTCGGGAGACCGCTCACATAAACGGGATGCTATAGAAAAAGCACCGCGAACCTAGAACATGTCGAAGATGCCGCCGGTCACAGGCGGCGCTTCCTCTGGGTCCTCGTAGGTCCACTGTTCTTTGCGCTCTTTGAACCTGGCCATCGCCTTGTCGCCGGTGTCGAACCCAAGGAAATTGCGACGCAAGTTGAAAGCAGCTTCCCCACATGAGCCGCTCCCCGCGAACGGGTCGAGCACGAGGTCCCCTTCGATCGAGGACTGAGCGATGATGCGCTCAAGGAGATCCACAGGCTTCTCCGTCGGGTAGGCGGATGCGTTCTTGATCCAAGGGAGACGAAGGACGTTCCGTTGGCTTCGATCGTCGGCTGCCCGTCGTTGTCCCTTCTGAAAGAACAGAATCATCTCGTAGCAGGAGCGCCATGGGTAGCTCATGCCTGGCGTGCCTGGTCGATGCTGCTCAGTGACGTGGGCTCCGCAACTGGGGCAGCTCACCTTCTCGAGTTTTCCGACCTTTTCCCAGATGAGGCTCTTGCGCTGCTCAAATCCGATGCCCTTGAGGTCAGGCTTGAGGATGTCGGCCGTCTCCTCGTCGCACATGACGTACAGGTGGGAGGGCTTCTTGAGCACGCGGAAGCACTCCACGAACACGTCGTGCAGGTAGTCGAAGTCTACGGTGTCGAACCACTCGTTGCTTGAGGCTGTGGAGTCCTTGAGCCTGGTGGTGGTCCCAACTTCACGATGTTTCTCAAGCGTGTTGTACGGCGGATCGGTGAGGATGAGATCAACCGAGTTGTCCGCGAGCTCGCGCATCCCCTCGAGGGCCGCGATCTTCTTCATCTCGTGGCTCACTTGTCCTCAATTTCCTCAAGATACTCTTCAACTTTGCAGACGAGGTCCTCGCATTGGTCAGCATCGAACCGACCGATGTGCGCCTCGTCCTCGGTCATCTCCATCGCCTCCTGCATCCACTCGTAGGCGGCACCCCGATCCATGTGCTTGCCCTTCCAGAGCTGGTCGAAGGCTTCGTGCGCATCCATGCGGCACTTCTTGGTCGCCTTGTCGGCGGGGATGCCCAAGGGCTTCCCGTCCTTGTGGGCGCCGTGCGTGGCCTTGCACTTCGGAAAGGTGGAGCACCCGTAGAAGAGGCCGAACTTGCTGTTGCGCAAGACCATCGCCTCGCCGCACTCGGGGCACGGGTGGTCGAGCTTCGTTCCAATGGGGAGGATGTCATTCGTCGTCATCGTAGTTTCTCTTAGGGTCGTGGCGAGTAACCCCAGCCCATCTCATGAGCTTCCCCCACCCCACGAAGGGGACCAAGATGGCCGCGCTCACCCACTTGTGCTCTTTGAGGAGTTCTTCATCGAGAGTCACGTCGAGCGCTGCGAAGACGAGCAACACGACGACGACGGGCACGAGCACCGAGAGTGAGCCCCAAGTGAACCCAAGGTCCCGCGACTTGTGCTCGAGCTCTCTGGCCGTTTTTTCGGCGCGCTCCTGCTTGGCGATGACCTCTGCCAGAGTCAGGTTCATTGAAGCTGCCCCTCTCGGAGAGGACACGCCTCAAAATCGGCCTTGAACTTGTCACTCGTCATGGAGCCTTTGATGGCGTCGTCATCCCATCCGGGTTTCCCGAACGCGAAACCAGCACCACAGAGACTGTCGATGTGGGGATCGAACCACGCACACTCAGGGCACCGCTGGCACGGGAAAGGTCGCTCTCCTCCGAGCACCTGCATCACGTTCTTGCGCTCGGTCTTCTGCTCGGGGGTTTCCATCGGGCAGTTCTTGAAGACGGTGCAGCCGTGCTTCAACATTTCGGCCTCGAGATCTTCAGCTTGGTCCGCGGTGCAGAGGCACTTGAGGAGGTTCTCGACGCCGCCGTCGTGAACCATTTGCAGGTTGCCTTTGGGGTGGAGACGAAAGGGCTCCCCTCCCGAGACTCGGAAGATCCATAGCTTCTTGCCTGCCATCAGTGAACCCGCAACTCTCCTGGGCGGTCGCCCAATGAAACGACGCCAAGGGCTGCTTTTCTCCAAGCGTGCTGCGCGATCTCGTCAGCAGGCAATGAGGTGCTCTCGAACCCGAGGAACATGACGCGGAATCCATCGCCGTGGAGGAACTGTGATCCTCCAACGACGGTGACACGGCCCCCGGAAGGGAAGAGTGCCGTCCGGCCGCAGAGGGTTGCCTCGGGGGGCAACACACTCACGAGCATCCGGGAGAGAGTGCTCGACTTCTCTTCATCGGTAGGCGCGACCACCACGATCCACTCCCGGAAATGCTTCGCATGCTCCACGACAGCTTGGAGCGCGAAGATGTAGG
>Ga0307378_10005113_pt1 | contig 18402 bp, 13 predicted proteins | sample UN1MG_FD_202238 | JGI IMG/M metagenome (GOLD analysis project Ga0307378, IMG submission 202238) | Soil microbial communities from Risofladan, Vaasa, Finland - UN-1 | ecosystem: Environmental > Terrestrial > Soil > Coastal area > Acid sulfate soil | place: Finland: Risofladan, Vaasa | collected... | reverse complement strand
TCGTTTGTTTCGCAACGTTTAGCGTTGTTGAAAATGTCCGATGAAGTACAAACTGCAATTAAAGAAGATAAGATAACGTTTGCACATGCGCGGGTGTTGAACACACTAGACGAAGCTGACCAAATAAAAATGTTACCCCACGCACAAGTGATGCCGGTAACTGAATTTAAAGAAAAGATTGCGACGTCAGATACAAAAGAAAAAGTTTCAAAGCGGGGACGAAAAGAAAAACGTCCAGTTCTTAAAGTGCGGACACCTGCTGAAATCGGTGTTGAAATGGGAAAGATCGACGTCAAACGAGTCGCTGCACACGACGCAGGAAACACCAAACAGGAACACTTATTAACAGGTGCTCTGCGGGCACTAGGTTGGGCTACCGGTAACGCAAAAACGTCACATGTTTAACAGTGGAACAATTCTTTGGTAGCGTGAACGTCAAACCCACGGGATAAATCTTTACGGAGTGTTTCTAATGCGTCGGATTTTATTTGGCGTACGCGTTCAGACGATACCCCAAGTACGTTCGCAATTTGACGGAGAGACATCGTATCTGAAATCAAGCCAAAGTAAGAGCGCAAAACAAAACGTTCTTTGGAACCTAAGCTGAACATCAAACGTTCCAAGAGTTCTTTAGCTTGTTTGTTTATTGCGCGTCCTTCGTTTCCATTTGCAGAAAGATTAGCGGTATCAAACGGTACGTAATGAAATTTTTCAATGTGAAGACGGTCTAATTGCGCGAGGGAGATGTCAACCTTTTCGCAAATAGCTTCTTCAGGTAACTTATTTCCCGTAGCCGTAGCGTATTCGCTGCGTACCCGTAACATTTTACGTATCGTCTTTTGACGCCAAAGGGGCATCGCTACCAGCCCCACACGGTGCAGCTCGTTTCGGATATAAAGTAGTACATAGTGGGTCGCATAAGAGAGAAAACGTATATTGCGGTTAGGGTCGTACCGGGTAAGAGCGAAGAGCAGGCCCTCGTTTCCAGCGGCAACTAAATCTTCCAGCAGTTGGTTATCCGCGGTGTACCGACAGGCAAGCGTGACTACAAAACGTAAACAACCTTGGATTATGCGGTCACGCGCTTCGCTATTTACCCAGTAAACTGTTCCGTCACGTTTTTTCCGTCGGTATTTCAGTACTAAATTCCGTTCAGTTTTGGCGTCTAACATTTTCGTACGCCCTACTTCACGGTAGTACTGATCAAAGTTGTCGTTGATTTGATTACGTTTCGTCACTTGACTGTGTGAAACGCGTTGCAACGTTACTACTCCTACGGCTTGTGTATTGTTACATATGGTGACACCACATATAGTATTTTGCAAGCCCATTGTAACACCTTTTAGGGGGTAGGAAGCGAAGCCGTTGATTTACCTGGATTTTTTAGTACAAAAATAAAAAAAGCCCTTGACGTTTTTGGGGCGGCCGACTACTATTCTCTCGTCCAACCAGATCCCTTACGAGGAGGTAAGTCGCATGACCAAGAAAGATGTTGCCATTCCCGCCACTAACCCTGAAGCAAAACAAGACGCAGAAAAACAAGACGTAACCGAAACAGCTCCGCAAGAAAACGCTCTGGAACCGGATACGCAGGGAGCAAGTATCCAAGCGTTAGCGCGTATTACCGCAGGCCACACCCCTGAGATGGTGGAAAGTATCAAAGCGTTGCTTTCTGCGATGGACCCAAACAAACCGGGCTTTGAAGAGATGGGCGGTGCGCGCTGGCGCCCTGCGATTATCAAAATTCATCAAGGCATGAGTGGAGACACTCCTGGAAATTCAAAGATAGGGGATCTCTATACGGATACCGGCGATGTACTCCCCCATCCATTTGAACTCATCCCTATTTACATGCACTACTCACACGCGAAGTTTGAAGAGGGCAACAACAACCCCGCGTGTAGGTCAGAGGACGGAAAAACTTCCATCTATGGTGACCCGTGCAGTGAGTGTGCCGATCTTCCGTTTCGAAAAGGCACACGGACAGACTGTAACAAATCGATTGAAGTGTACGCGTTGTCGAAAGATATCTCGGTTTACCGCGTTCAATTTGCTAAAACGTCTTACCGTGCAGGCACTAAGTTGTACCGTCAAGCCAGCTCATCCTCGGTACCCTGGGCGCGTGTGTACGCGTTAGACTCAGAACAAAAAACACCGATGAGTGGCACTGGAAAATACGGGGTACTCAATATCAACGCAACGGGAGAAGTAACTAACCCGTTGCTCTTCCCGTTGATTTCAGAAATTTACGAAGTCATTTCGACTTTGCGTAAAGGAGCACTGGCACAAATTGTAAGCCGTGCGAACGCTGGTCAAGAAATTGTAGACCAGTTACCCACAGCATTCAGTACCCCCCAGAGTAGCGGGAAAAAAACAACACCTGATTTTACGGATATTGGATAGGTAAGTTACCCCGGGGTCGTTATGGCCCCGGGGTTTTTTTCTCTGTGGAGGTGCTAATGTCCTTACCCGTATTGTCTCCAGAAGCAGTACGTTACCATCCTTGGTCAATGAGTAAAGCTCAGCTCGCTAAAAACTGTAGTTATGCTTTTGGTCTCAAGTACGTCGACCGGGTTAAAGGCGTTGTTCAAGAGGACAGTGCTGCGGGGCGTATTGGTAAAGCCGCGCACGAAGCCCTCGAATCAGTTATCAAAGCGAAGACGGTGACCGCGTTGAAACGCGCGTTGGTAAAAGCCACCGTTGACCACAAGCTAACAACTACAGAAATTGAAGAGCTAACATCGTACACACATAACATCGCAAGTTTTCACGAGCGATTACTGCGCTATGTGGAAAAGAAAAACGTGACAGAGATGTCAGTAGAACGGCGTTTCGGTTTGCGGGTAGACATGCGTCCCACATCTTTTTGGGGCAAAGAACTTGTGGGTTCTAGTGCAAACAAAGATGAACGGGGGAGGCCCCGTAAGGATGTTTTCTTCCGTGGTGTGTGGGATTTAGTTTTGACCACCCATGGGCATACAATAATTATCGACCATAAATCTGGCGCAGTCCCCCAAAAAATCGAAGACGCAATATCTCAGCATGACCATCAGTTGAAACTCTACGCTGTGGCAGCGTTGATACTTTTCCCTCAGACGCTTGGGGTACAATCTGCGCTGCACTATTTACAAAGCGAAGAAATTATTTGGGAAGGGTCAATGCGCTCAGCCCAACAGATACGCGAAGAACTTTTTCCTTGGTACATCGAATACATTAACCAAGCTGCCGGGGCGGTAGCCGCGAGACGCCCCAGCAAAGGGTGGTACTGCGCGTACTGTGAATACACCGATAGCTGTCCACTACGTGAGGTGAGCTGTGGCAGATAAAGCGTCAGCTGAAAACGTCACCCCGTCTCAACTTAAAAACATTTGGTCAAAAATAAGTAACGATGACTGGTTTCAATTGTTGAACGAGTTTAAACCGGATAGCCGGTGGACTAAACGCGGTAAGATGATCGTTGGGAAGTGTATCTACCACGATGACAGCACCCCCTCTTTTCATGTTGATACGGAGCGTGGTTTCGCGCACTGTTTCGGATCCTCTTGCCCAAAGAAACACGTTTGGAATCCTGTAAGCTTCGCCGCAGACATCATGTCTTTAGGGTACGGGCAGGCACTGCGCCAATTGAAAAGTCGTTTCGGCGTTACCCTGCCAAAAGCGTATTCGAATAACGTAGAAAAAGTAGCTGAAAACGATGTGCTTAAACGGACGCTAAGCACAGTGATGAACCGAGAACTGTGTGACGCGCTTGTTCGACCCGATGCACCGGAATACACATATATCGTTGAGTCAGGGCTACTCCCCTGGTTGGCTGCACGTAAGTTGCCTACGGACGTAATACATCAGCTTCCTATTGGTGTAGTGCCAACACAACAACGCTTGTATGTGCGCTTAGAAGAGCTGCCCCACGGAAAAGACATGCGGGAAGCTGCGTACTCTTATTTACGCGATTGTTTTGCTACCCCAGGGAACCCACCTAAAGCTGAAGGACACTTCGTATTTATCAACTACCGAAGCCCCACAGAGATTGGGCGTTTTCGAGTGCGCCGACCCAATGGTAAAAAAGCATTCTATGCCATTACAGATCCGTACGAAAATGATGTGGGGTTTTTCGGGCTCAACATGTACCCCGAATTACTCGGTAATCTATCCGACCACCCATTACATGCGATGGAAGGCGAATTTGATGCGCTCTCTGTCATTGCACATCAGCTCGCAACGGGTCAAAGTGATATCTGTGTTGTTAGCACCGGCGGTTCAATGGATAACCATCTTGACCAGTTATCCGACTTTGGTTTTACAGACGCCCGCTTAATCCCTGATAACGACGCCCCCGGCATAGGCTGGACTAAAAATATCTTGGCGAACAATGTGAACGTTAGCCGCGTTTTTAAGTGGGAAGATGAGGACAGCCAGATAAAAGACGTCGACCAAGCGATACGTGCCTTTGGGTTTGAAACAGTTTACCAACGTCTCAATGAAGATAAAAACTACCAGTACAATCATGAGTGGGCAGTTGAACAAGCCGCAAAAAACTTGGGCGAAGTAGACCCAGGAGACGTTGACGCGCGGTACAAGGTCGCTATTGAATACGGCAAGACGCTGTCGAAAGAGTCCGAACGAGAAGCGTACTTAGACCTTATCTGCCAAGACCACGGGCTAACTCGGGGAACAATTGTCCAAGATCTGGTATCGGATGATACCCCCGCAGGGTTTAGACGGCGTATCGCGCAGAAACTCAAAGAAGAGTACCACTTTTTAACAGAGCAGGCAGAAAAAAATACGCCATCCGTAAAGGCGTGGAGTATTCGTAAACGTGTTGAACGTACTTTTGTAATGGACTCAGAAAAAAAAATTAGGGCCACGTTAGAACGGGACTTACGCAACTTAGACGACTACATCAGTGCCAATATAGGTGTCCCAGATTTTATTCGTTATCGTCCTGGCCCACGTGGGTCAATGGTAGAACGGACTGACATCGACATCTCTCGTACGCTGACGTACTACGCTTCGCAAGCAGTGTCGCAAGCTGCGGATGAAACGATACCAAGGTCACAACTGATACCGTTAGGCCAGGGAGTTCATTACGAGGAAAACGCAGATACCGGAGAAAAATCTGTGTTCGTAGTTAACGGCACACGTTTTTTCCATGGAAAAATAGTCGACGATAAAATAACGTATGAGGAAGTAGACTCTCCCCTTTATGGTGAACACATCTTTGACCTCAGTAGTAGAGAATGGTCACGCTATATTAAAACAGTTGCTGACGTACAAACCGGGGGTGAAAAGTGTGACCCTCGGACGCTATTTCTTTCGATCAAACGTATGCTAGACGTCGGTTGGAAATTTTATCACCATGAATTAGAGTCAACATTCCTGGCTGCCGACATTCTTTACACCACAATTGCAGACGTCTTTCAAACGGTTACGCTAACTGATGTGATGGGCGCAACCCAGAGTGGAAAAACCACGCTGTTACAATTATACGGCGGGAATAGATACCCCGGTTACCGGTTGTGCGAAGCGGTGCGTACGCTATCTGATTACTCGGCCGCCGGTGTACGCAATCTGTTGACGGGGTACAAGCTCCGTTTGATATTGGACGAGTTCGAGGACAACGACGCGGGCGGCGGGCGCATTAGCCGAAAAGCGTTAGCAGTTCGCGAGATATTAGATTTAGTGCGCAACATGGCTTCGGGCGGCGCTAGCATTATCCGTGCGGGTGATACTCAAGGAACCTGTGCTGAGTACAGCTTGAAGTTTCCACTAACGGTCAGTGGTATTTTTCCTATGCAAGAACCGCAAGATTTAAACCGTTTCGTGCACATAAAGACGCAACATGTTGATGGGTTTGGTAGCCCACTAGCTGCTATCCAACGTAAGTTTTCTTTGGAAGACGTTCGGACCATTCGAAAAGGAGTAACACTGTGTTGGCTCCCCCGTATTCCCGCCATCCAGAAAGTATTCAAAGAAATACAGCAAGAATTCACCGATGGCGCTAATCTCCCTGCGGGGATGTTTACTCGGATGTTGGATAACTTTTTACCCGCCGCTGCAATTCTAAAGTACATCGGAGAAGACTACGTTAGCTTCGTTCGCCAATTTAGCGAATTAAAAATGACGGAACTTACGGAGCAAGGCGGGGCTACTAAAGAGTCCGCAGCTATCTGGAGCGACATACTGCATACTCCAATTGCGCTGTACCGTTATTTACGTGACGAAGAAGAAAGTATCACTGGTATTTCTAATCTCTTAGCTGACCCACACAAACATTATCTGTTGGATAAAATTGACTTAGGTGTTTACTACATGCCTGAAAAAAACTGGTTGATAGTATTCTGGCAAAGAGCGCTTAAAGGTGTGCTTACTAGGTCAGCTAGATTTGGAAACGCTAAGCACCACGGTCACTTGAAATCAGTAGCTGATATGGATGTGCATGTTATTCCTCGTGAGGCTTTGATGCGCACTAATTTTCTGCAAGAAGAAGTATGGCCACGGGTTAACATCCAGGTGGGGTACGCAGAGATCAGTGTTTACAATCTTGAAGGGGTATTGGTGAAGAAAGAAGACTCAGACCCATCGGTGAAAGATAAAAATAAGAAAAATAGAATGATGAATGACATTGCGCGTCCGAAGAACACCAAAACAAATCAAGGAGACTTCGACGTATGAATAAAGACAAAGGGTGTAAGGGTTGCCCCGGTGAATACGACCCGTGTCTTAAAAATGGTACTGGTGACAAGCCAGCGCACATTATTGTTGTAGGGCCGGCGCCGTCAGGTTTTTCCATAGGCAACCAAACGGCGTTCTTTGGCCAGCATGGGCGGTTGTTTAAACAGCTGCTATCGATTATCAAACAGTACAACAACGAGGAGTTTACAGACGTCAAAGTGTACTACACCTACGCTACGGCAGTAGGTGCTTACGAACCAAACGCAGAACACATAGCAAAATGCAAACCACGTTTGATGCGGCAAATACGGAGTGTGGAGGGTTTTGGTGGGCGGTTACCTATCATTGTTCCGCTGGGCCCAATCGCTGCTCGCGCAGTTGGTTTGCAGTTTAGAAAAATCGTGGACGTGGTCGGCCGTGAAATGACTACTAATATCGCACAAACTACCGGCACTCAACGATACACCGTAATTCCACTGTTGTCAATGAAACATTTGGCCGCCAAAATAGGAACGGCGAACGTTGTTTTGGCAGCATTGCTCAAAGCTGTTATCATGGCGTACGGGAAAAAAACTGCTCGACCACCGCTAAGTGAAATCACAAAGGATTATGTGTATCCAGCAACATTGGACGAACTGCGTGAGCTGGTCGACCACGTCATTGCGTACTATGACCCTGAACAAAGCAATGGGCCGGAACAGTGGTCGATTGGGCTGGATACGGAAACCAACACGCTCAAACCCTACTCCCATCCCGATCCTAAAGTGCTCATGGTATCGGTAGCCTGGGACGATCGTAAAGCAGCGAACATTTTACTCGATCATCCTGAAGTTCCATACGACCCTAAGGAAGCGTGGAAACTAGTAGAGCGCTTACTTGTGTGTCAAAAGCCCAAATGCTTTCACAATTGGAAGTTTGACCGTAAATTTTTAGAAGTTGTTTATGGGTATCGAGTTAACCGCGTTATCTGGGATACGATGCTGGGTGAACACTATATCGATGAGGATAAAAAAGGCCATTACGGTCTCAAGCAATTAACCCCCATATATTGTCCGGATTATGAGGGTTATGACGATGCACTCCACGAGATTTTACGGGGGGACGAAAAAGAAGACGGGGATGAAGCTGATGCCACGAGTGATGATGGGCTTACACCATTGCTGCTAACAGACGTCGAAATCGTAGAATATGACAAAGTTAACGGTTGCCCCGAACAGCGTAGTTCTATTGTATGGGAGGCGCTAGTTACCGCAGCCGCTGACCGGGTAAGACTAAAAGCTATCCCCAAAAAGAATAGATCAGCAGGGGAACAAAAACAATTCGAACAGCTGAAAAAATACACTGATAGTATCCGAAAACAATTGTTCGTAGGCTCTCCGAAGAAAAAGAAAAAAGATACCACAGGTAAAAAAGTTGACCGCGGTTTTACGGACATTCCATTAGAAACAATCCAACAGTACGCCGCGGCTGACGCAGATGTCACCCGGATTATTTTGGGAGCCCAGGTACAACGGTTAATTGATGCGGGCGATTGGGAAGACGCAAAACGAGTAATGAAGTACCAGTATCTCCCGGGGTCGAAGACGTTATCAGATATGGAATTCCGAGGATTTGCACAGCATACTCGTTATCGGGATGATCTGATAAGTGATGTGCAAAAACGAATACTCGATGTTCGCGAAGTTATTACGCAACATTTTGACCCTAGTTTGAATCTAAACGCCCCGCAACAAGTGTCAGAATACATGGCGCGGATGAACTTCGAAACGCCGCCGGGCGAAGAGGTTGGGGGTACCGGCAAAGAATTATTGTCTAAGTATGAGGAAATGTACCCTGCGTCAGACCCAAGAAACCTGTTTGTCCGCAAGCTACTGGAGTACCGAGAAGCACATAAGACGCTGACTACTTATTTACGCCCCTATGCGCGGATGTCTCGGGATGACGATAAGATACACTGCCAATTTCATCTAAACGGTACTAGCTCGGGAAGGTTGAGCAGCGCAAGTCCCAATCTACAGAATGTCCCCTACATCACAGCACGACGTGTCAAAAAAGTTAAAGATGGGGAAGACATTATTGTTCACCCAGGCTATAACATCAAACGGTTATTCATTCCTTCACGCGACGACTACGTCATCGTTAACTGCGATATTAGCGGCGCTGAACTACGGGTTTACACCGCTTATTCACACGATGAACTAATGATTGACGCGTTGAATAACGGGATGGATGTGCATTCGATGATCACTGCACGCGTACATAAACGTGATTACGCCGATATCATGGCTAAAAAAGAGACTGACCCTGAAGTGAAAGGTATACGTACGGATTGTAAACGGGTGGTGTTTTGCACATTGTACGGCGGTGGCGCTTTTCGCGTATCGCAGATTACGGGGCTGTCAAAAGAGAAAGCAACTGAGCTACAACAGTTTCTCTTTAGCGCGTTGCCTGCGCTACGTACGTATATTCAAGAAGTGGAACAAGAAGTTCGTCGGTATCAACAAGTATCAACGTTTTTTGGACGAAGGCGTAGGTTTCGGTTAGCGCACGCAGACCACAGAAACATGGCTGAAGCCATTCGTGAAGCGGTTAACTTCAAAATCCAAAGTACTAGTTCAGATTTAGTGCTAACGCAGCTATGTGAGATGGACGATAACTTTGGATACTTAGAAGCCGAGATGTTAATTACGGTTCATGATAGCATGACGTTTCAGATGCCCCGTAAAAATCTACATAAATTGCATGGATTTTTGGATTATTGGATTACCGATAGGGTACGTCAAAAGTATGGTTGGCTTCCCGTTGACTTCAAATATGACGTCGAAGTCGGCCCATCGTATGGGCAGGTTAAACCGTTTGAACGAGAGGAGGATAAAGGTGGTAAAGAAAAAGTCGCAACCGTCGGATAGTCTATACATGTTATACGTTTTGGGCAAAGACCAGTATCTTGCGGGTACCGAAATAGACCGAACACCCATGTTCGTACTCGTTAGTGACCCTGCATTTATTTCTGTGTCTGCGGAAGGGACTGGATACGATACTGCGCCAGTAATGTTCATTGCACCCGGTGTTAATTTCCGTATTTATCTTTCCGGAATGGTGGGCGATGCGCAGATGCCCCCGGGGATTATCCCGTGGTATCAGCAGTACAAAAAGCAGCGAAAGGAACAGGCTAAACAGGTTCCGCAATAGTTTACCCAGTAAATGCACTTGGCTAAAAAAATAACAGTGGACGCGGTAACCGCGTCGTAATTCAGTGTTTCGTTTCACGAAACGTCCTGAAAGTGTTCCGGGCAAATAGCGGCCGCCGGAGGAACGGGCTCCCAACTGGGCCCTCCAACTGGGCCCCCAACGGAAAATACGCAAGTGCACATAGAGTAACGGGTACGTTTAGGTAGTTGGCTTACTTACAACGAGACGGGGATACCCCGTCGCATTCTGTAACACGTTCGCGCTCCAACTAAAAATTTTCAAAAAGCGGAAAATGTTTAGTTAGAAGCAGCTCACCGGGAAATCACAGTGGAAAAGATTACCTCCGTGAACGTACTCGTTACTCGTCTTTATCGTAGAATTTCAGTTCGCCTTGGACTACTTTCATCGCGAGCCAACCAAATACCATCGCATGTAGACAGTCATCCGGGCTGTTAGGTGAGTGCTTCCAGATGGAACGAATGGAACCACCCTGACCTGAGTGGGTACTTTCTTGGTACTCATTCAAGATGTCTTGAATAGGGACAGCCATTTGTCGGGGGTTGGCAAAGATGACCCCCTGTTTTTTGAGCTCCAGCATAAAGGAATCAATGGCTGCGGTACGGTTAACCAGATACCGCGTTCCCTGTCGGTTCCAACGGATGAGCGCGGAAAATCCGGCGCCACCACCGTATTGGGCCTGCCCGACACGATGTGCGCCTAGTTTATCCCGCAGTACCGAGTTTGCAACTGCACCTTCACCTGCGTCGCCGATGACATAACGACACTGACACGCTTCAAAAATGCGGGCGACTTCCTCAACGTCTTCGATGGCATTGGCTTTTTGAAAAACACGATAGTACAGTGTTTTGAATTTATAATCCTGGGTCAAACCCCATACCCACGCTACGGTGCGGGACTTTGCACCGTCGTCACTATTGCCGGCCCAGTCGACTCCGCCGACAACGATGCGGATTCCGTTCACTATCGCAGGTGTCAATGGAAGATCAATGTAGTAATCAACACACAGTGTTAACAGCTCTTCCTGCGAGATAAAACGGGCGCCGATATCGTCCGATACCCCCAACACCTCATTCTTAAATTGTGTCGCGGTGTACCCTTCTAACTTTTCCAGGATACGTTCCCACCGGATAGGATTCTCTACGTTTTTAGGCAGCATCGGCTGGGAGATATGAAACCCTTTCATTTTGCTGTCGGGGTTCATATCAAACCATTTTCCATTACGGGGGTTAAGATAGTGGTCACACTTGAGACATACAATCCCGTTCCTACCCAACGATTTAATCGTATTGATGTAATTCCAAGAACCACATCCCTCACATTTCATAATCCATTCTGCTTGCGTACTCTTTCGCCACAGAAATTCGATGGTGTTTTCCATTGACTTAGGTGTGCCGGAGTACATCATCAGTGCGTAATCCGAGTTAGCCATGCACTCTTTAACAACCGGGATAACAGCGTCGTAAACGATATCCTGTACTTCGTCAATCAGTTCACGGTCAGCCGTAATACCACGAATACGATCAGGGTCGTCCCACGCATAGGACAGAGACATCTCCGAACCGTTGGCAAGAATTTGAAGTAAGACATTGTTGGGTAGATCTGGGTCGACGTAGTTATCGCGCATCAATGGAGAATAATGAATAATCTTCGACAAACGGGTGTTACTGAACTTGCTTGTCTGCTCACGTGTTGGTGAAACGTACAGCGTACGAAAGTGGTCAATGACGACGCTGTCAGCAAGCATGAGGCAGGCAGATGTAGTAGATTTACTTACCTGCCTCCCCGTAACCATCACGACTTCGCGCGCGTCGGTCTCATAGATGGTTTGTAAAAATGGGTAATCGTGTAAGCTATACGGATGACCGTCTAACCAAAACCAGCTTTGGGCAATTTGAGCCCGCGTATATTTTTTAACGTTTGTACCCGTCATTTATATCCTAATAATAAGGAGATATACCCCTATGGTACAAGAACAAACTGACATCAATGAATTCTGGAAAACTATGGGTGTCCATACGACGACGCTAAAAACAGCACGTTCGGTAGTAGAACTTTGTTTTCAATGCCACCACGTTCCTTGTCTTATCGGCGAAGCCGGCACTGGAAAAACGGCGTTGTTTAAGCAAATCACCCAAGATTTTTCATGGAATTTGTTAGTTTATTACCTCGCCCACCACGAACCTGAAGACATCATTGGCGTTCCTTTTCCAAACAAGACAACACAAGACTATCAGTTTTTCCCAGAAAGACAAATAAGCGAAATACTTCAGTCGGGAAAATCGACTGTAATCCTGTTTGACGAGTGGAACCGTGGCGACAAGGCAGTAATGAATGCGGCGTTTACAACAATGGAACAACGGCGTCTGGGGAATATCGTGCTCCCGGATAACGTTTATATCGCAGCTGCAATGAACCCCTCCGAAGGCACATACGTTGTTAACGAAGCAGAGAAAGACCCCGCTTTTCGCCGACGACTATGCTTTATTGGCGTTCGGGTTGACAAGACCGTTTGGGTAGACTACGCCCGTACGCGGGGCGCGTATCACCCATCAGTAGTAGATTTCGTCGACCGTCAAGGAGAAGGAGCTTTGATGGATATCGCTGCCCGCGACGCCGGCAAGGTGTACGCCTGCCCTGCTAGCTACGAAAAAGCAAGCGACGCGTTTTATAACGTGGAGAAAAAGCTTGGCGTTGGGGAAACCAATTGGGATGACGTTCGTCCAGCACTGCGTATCCAACTCGCTGGCTATCTAGGGACGGGTGTTTCTGAAGAACTGTTAGGATTTTATGAAAACAACATGACGCTGATTAACCCGGATGCCGTTATCATGCGTTACCACGAACAAGCACGTGACCAGATTCTTGCGCTTATTACCCAGAATCAACACGGGATATTAGCTCGCGCGGTAGACTCTGTGGCTACTGCATTTGCAATGCAAGACTACAACATAGATGACTGCGTTGATAATCTTGGAGAATTTGCTGATGATCTACCACATGACATCTCACAGGCTTTTTTCACCAAACTGTCGATGGCGTTAGGCGAAGCGGATAATCCTAAACGTCGGGACAAGGTATTACAAACATTAAAAAAGAGCCCTGCCTTTAGAGCGGCTTACCTACGAATATCATTAGCGCATGAACGGGTAGAAGATGAAATAGAAGGAAGCTAACGAGATAAGCTTGCTAGTTCTCGTTTGAGTTGTCGCGCGCGTTCTTCGACGTACAGATGAACTGCCGCAAGGTAGCTTATCTGTACGTCGGAGGGCGTTTCCGCCAGCTCTAATTTAGCAAGTTCATCGGTGTTGACACTACTCCACCATTTTTGCACCGTGGCCTTTAGTTCAACAGCGCCCTGATTTAACTTATCCAATTCTGTTTGTGCAAAGGAAAGCATTTCCGGCGCCACCACAAAGCCACTACGGTGTAGGCATACTGCGGTGTAACCCATGGGTTCGCGGTCAAACGTTTCAGATTCTTGGTACTCGTGACGTCGGAGATACGATGCTTCGAATACTGCCCATGATAACTGAGCAGGTGATGCTTCCTGGATAGCATCGGGGATCATTGGCAAGTCATTGAACGCCATTGTGATATTTTCGTATACCGCGGCGTCCCAGTAAAAACCATCTGTCTGTATTAGCGTACTCGCCGCCATCAGCTTGTCGCGGTTAACCTCATCCATATCGATGTTATTATCCGCAAGTTCCATCCAAATGGTATCGGGTTCCCATGCGATAAAACTGGGGCCCAATAGCATCTTAGCAGCTTCAAATATCGCGGTCGCGGTAGCGTTTTCGTCGACCAACAAGTCACGAGGAGCTATCATATATCACTAGTACTGTTCGTAATTAGGTGGGTATTCCGGGTTGTATTCGGCGCTAGTCGGCTGTTCATACTGTCCGTACTGTGCGTATTGCCCGTATTGCCCGTACGGGTCGCCTTGGCCCATGTCGGGGGGAGGAGGAAAACTGCCACCGCCACCCATTCCAGGCGCGGCCGCGTTGAACCCACCACCATATTGGCCACCAGTTAACCCGCCGGCAAGCGCGGAAAGGCCTTGGGAAAATTGCGGATGTTGTACTACACCGCGCGCGGTTTCACCCAATTGTTCAAGCCAACTAGGTTCTTCGTCAGGCTGCATCGCCATTGCACCACCCACACCTAACGCCCCAAGACCGAGGCCGGCGCCGCCCAACAACAGCTTACTTTTTCCACCAGGAGCATTCCATAAGCCGCGTAACGCGCCCAGGGAACGCCTAGCAATATTTGCCGGGACTACGGTTTTAGTAATCCCGGCTTCCGCAAAAGCAGTTTTCATGCCCAACTGATATGCATATTTAAGCATTGCTTTACACTCCCAGTTGCGCCGCCAACGTTTTCTGTAAATCGTATGGTACCGTTGGTAGGATTATTTTAAGCTGTTCCGGGTCGACATTACCCGAGGGATCAGTAAACTCTGCTGCTAGATCACCGCCAAAGACATCTTGGTAGACTTCAGTGGGCACCGCAAGCAAGTCTTCTAGGGGTACAGGTCGTCCCGCAAGCTCCAGAGACTCTACCGCAACTTTTTCAGTATTAAACACCGTTGATAGTGGATCGAGCAGCGTACGGTCGTAGTACTGTCTTAGACCGGCGGCTTCATCGAGTTCGGAAAGCGTCGAAGCAACTTTGATAAGCTCAACGCGGTCATCGACGATTAGGGGTAACCGGTCGACTTCTTCCGCAAGTTTCACGTATGCCAGGTTGATACTCGGGTCAGTTGTTCGCACAGTACGCGCTTCAACCCAGTCGCGTAGCTTTCGTGTGTCACACGCAGTGGCGCCAGCAAACTTCAGAATCTGGGAAGGGAGCTTGACGTTGAATTCGACCGCTTTTTTTATCAAGTTAGTACTGGCTTGCGCTTTACTATCAGTATCCATTCGACGCCGATTCCGCTGTATCGCTTCAGCAGCTAACTTAACATCTTCCGCAGTTTTAATCCGGAAGCGCCGAATCCCGGGCAGCAAATAATCGCTGTCATCATCAGGTGCTGCGGCAGTCTTTTCTACCAACTCCAATTCGATGCCGAACACTGCCAGCGCCGTTGCACAGTTTCGCTGGGTGTCTTCGGATACTCCAGCCTGTTTTTCCATGTAATATCGCGACAGTGCCGCTTGTCCCGGGTCGTCAATAGGGAATTTACGGTTGTCCCTATCAGCAAAAGCTACGTCTGCCCGCTTCTCATTTTCCTCTTCGTCAAGTCGCACTTTTTGAATATACTGTTTTGCTTCTGGGTACTTACGTAGTATCCGGCTGAGCTTAAGAAAGCTAGGGTCGGAGAACTGATCAACAATTTTGTTTTCCACGTCGTATACCTCCCGTGGGGGATGAGATGCCTACCGAAGGAATAATAAGCCATAACACCTAACGGAACAAGCAGATTCTATGAAAGGGGACACCATGGATGCGTCTCTGACTGACCTATTTTGTTATCTAATTTCTGGACGGGCCAACGATTTTTATGCCCGTGTCCTTTCTTCAATGAAAATTGAACCTGACCCTAAGGTACCCATGATGGGTGTACGCGTGCGTAACCGACATTATATTTTGCTGTATAACCCTAAATGGGTTGCAACAGCCGAGCATGAAGACGTCATCGCTACCATCCAACATGAAGCTTACCACGTTATATTCCAGCATATCCCTCGCCAGTTGACGATGAAACTCAAGAATCAACATGACATTAAAACACTAAAACAGATTAACACAGTTTTACCGTTTGCTACCGATCTTGCTGTCAACTCCCTGTTGATTGATTCAAATGACTATGTCAAAACGCACCGCAGCGAATGGGTGCTTCCGCAGCAGGGGATATTTACAGGCTTACCCATGCGGGATTCTATGGAGCAATACGTTCAAGCACTTATTAAACGCGCGGAAGAAGACGCAAAAAGAGCGCAAGAAGACGAAAATAAATTAATGAAAAAGTTTCAGCGAATCCTCGACAACGTAGGTTTTAACGATAAAGACAGTAGTAAGGGGATGGGAGCGAACGAGGATAAAAAGGAGGAGCAGGAAGGCGAAGGGAAAAGTGGGGGTAAAGGCGAAGGGGAAGGGGAAGGCGAAGGGGAAGGCGAAGGGGAAGGCGAAGGTGAGGGTAGCGGAGGCGGCACCGGGGAAGAGGAAGGGGCGGAAGAAGCCGCTTTTGCCGGAGAAGGTGATGGCGCGCCCACGGGTATGGGTTACCAATTACTGGCTAACCACGCCGGCTGGGAAGACGATGCAGCTAACCCGTCGGATGAATCCGTTGCTAGTCTCGCTGACGAATTGGAACACGAAGGCAAAACGATTGTTAAGGACGCGGTAAAAGCGCATACCCAAGCACGTGGGACTATACCCGCAGGATTAAAGGAAGTTATCAAAGAGTTACTGCGTGAACCTCAGATACCTTGGTCACGTATTTTTCGTAATATTGTCGCTAGTGCACAGCGTACTCGTAGACGTCGCACTCTGGGACGCCCGTTACGTCGGCATATTGGTGTTGACGAACTTACGCCATTCCCCGGAAAGAAGAAAGACTACACCTATCACATAGGATTTTGTATCGATACTTCGGGGTCTATGGGGTCGAAAGAGTTAGAAATGGCGCTAAACGAACTGCGCGGAATGTGTAAGCTGGACAAAGAAATGATAGTCACAGTGATCGAAGCCGATGCGGCAGTAGAACGAGAGTACCAGATTGGCGGCACCGGGCGTAATAATGAAATAAAACATGATGTTACTGGTCGTGGCGGCACGTCGTTTGACCCGGCACTTTTACGGGTGCAAGAACTAATGCCGCGTGTTGACGCCGCATTCTATTTCACCGATGGCTACGCACCAGAACCACAAAAAGAAAGCCGCGTTCCTTGCACGTTTGCGTGGCTTATAACTCCCTGCGGTAAATCCCCGACTCAATGGGGGCAAGTAATTAACACAACACACTACACTTAAGGAGGTTGAGATGCCTCAACCAGGTCAAGCGGTAATACTACGCTTACACCGTAACGTTGTTGGACAACTATTCCCCTGGGACTGTGTCTACTTTTTTCAACGCTCTGACGAAGCGATTTTACCACAGGTGTTCCCATGTTCTCTCGTTATCAATACATCGACAACGTTCATGCGCAAGCTGAAGCGTGCGTATACCAGCCCCGCGGCTGACCGCGGGTTAGACCAAGCATTCCCGATGCACCGGTGGGAAGAGGAAGACGCCGCCGCCCGAGTAAGACGGCAACCCCCGATGGAAAAGATATTTACTGATCCTAATAAGTATATCGCACTCATTCCTACGCTGCATTTACGTGGTAAATATGGAAAAGTGTCTCAGTCGGGGCCAGTATATATTACTGCAAAAATGCGCAGGGGGCGTAAACGTACTAAGGGTAAATTTGCTGCGGTTAATACGGACGTACAGACTACTCGGTTTTTACATTTGATGGGAAACACCGTAACTGCCAAAGCGTATTTCATCCACCGCGGAGAAAAAATCCAACCAGTTTGTTTGTGCTGTCCTAATAGCTTAGACCACCTCGACGGACGCTGCCATTTTGGTTCTGACTTATGCTACCAGCAGTTGGTGCAAGCAACCGCGAGTGACTTCATTTCTGGGTTGGCCACGTATAAGCAGCTTACTCACGCACTTGATACGGAGATCACCGATGAGCAGTTACACAGAAACGAGGGCTGACGTTGTTGAATTTTTCCCCCAGATAAAGTACGGGATGCCTCTAGCAATATGTGACCGTTCATTAGCGTACCACATTGGGATACATAACAAGACGTTGTGGTATCTAATATCCGCGAATAGCAAACTGTACACATCGTTTTCTATAGCCAAACGAGGAAAGAGCCGCAGCTTTCGTGCAATCCACGACCCGGATAAAAGACTCAAGCGTGTTCAACGTGTTTTCCTCGCCCGCTTTTTAAACAAAATACCTATGAGTCCTCATATCGGCGCTTACGTTTTGGGGCGCTCGTGTTTAGACACTGCAAAACAGCACGTAAAAAGCTCGGTAATCGTTTCAATGGATATCAAAGACTTTTTCCCCTCAGTGCGTCGGGCGACAATTCGTAAGTGTTTCAAGTCATACGGATACAACCACCGAATAGCTAGTCTCATAGCAGGACTGGTGACTTTTCGTGGGTCGCTGCCCCAAGGCGCTCCCACATCCGGAGCTATCGCTAATCTAGTTGCGAATTGGGCGTTCGACCAAAACATTATGCGAGACCTGGCAGCTATTGATACCGGTTGGCGGTATACGCGTTATAGTGATGATATCGATGTCTCCCACCCAGAGAAACGCTCTCGTGAAGAAGTATTCGAAGTCATCAATTGCGTCCGGGTGCATGTGTCACGTGGTGGTTTCAGAATCAACGACGAAAAAACAAAAACAGAATCTTACTGGAACCGGCAAACAGTGCTAGGAGTAGTTGTAAACACCAAACCAAACATCGCACGGTTTGAATACGAGCGGGTCAAAGCAATAATCCATA